>Ga0209631_10001205_pt1 | contig 33718 bp, 25 predicted proteins | sample COG_08_FD_184752 | JGI IMG/M metagenome (GOLD analysis project Ga0209631, IMG submission 184752) | Pelagic Microbial community sample from North Sea - COGITO 998_met_08 (SPAdes) (version 2) | ecosystem: Environmental > Aquatic > Marine > Neritic zone/Coastal water | place: Helgoland, sampling... | reverse complement strand
TATAAAGGACAACTTCATATGGCAAGAAACCTCACAGAAAACCAACAAAAGTTTCTAGAAGTACTCTTCGATGATGCTGGTGGTGATGTTGTGCTTGCCAAGAAGTTGGCAGGTTACAGTAACGGCACACCAACTCGTATTATAGTGGAGTCACTTAAAGATGAAATTGGAGAAGCTACAAGATCTTATTTCGCCCGTACAGCGCCTAAAGCTGCAATGGCAATGGTACAGGCTTTGTCTGACCCTACAGAGCTTGGTATAAAAGATAAGATGAGTGCCGCTAAAGACTTGCTTGATCGTGCTGGACTTGGTAAAGTAGATAAGGTTGATGTTACCTCAACAGGTGGCGTCTTTTATCTACCGCCAAAAGAAGGTACTAACGAATAGTCAGACCAAAGCACATAAGTAGAGACTTAGAGTATTGGGAGCTACCTAAACCAAAACGCGGCAAAGAGAAAGAGTGGCACGTTATAGCCAGACTATCTAAGAAGCCGCCCTTTGGTTATGAGATACACCCTGACAATGAAAACTTGTTACAGCCTGTACCTCTTGAGTTAGAGGCCTTAGAGCTTGCAAAGCGGCATCTTCAACAGTACAGTTACAGAGATGTAGCTAATTGGCTCACAAAACAAACTGGACGCAGCATATCACATGCAGGTCTTAGACAGAGAATAAATATTGAGCGAAGACGTAAAAAAGCTGCTACAATTAAACGGAACCTTGCCAAGCGGCTCGAAACGGCGTTATCCGAAATCGAGAGGCTCGAAAAAGGCTGTATCGGAGCGTACTCAGAAGAGTGAGACTGTAGTTGTCACTCCAAAAGAAACTGTACCTGCACAGGTAGCCCCTGCAGAGTTTGACGTTGAGGCGGCACAGGATGTAGTATTTAAGCCTAATCCCGGCCCTCAGACAGACTTTCTAAGCGCATCTGAGCGTGAGGTACTGTATGGTGGTGCAGCAGGTGGCGGCAAGAGTTACGCAATGCTTGCTGATCCTTTACACGGATTAAATGACCCAAACTTTAGTGGGTTACTTGTAAGACATACTACGGAGGAATTACGTGAGCTTATTCAAAAAAGCCAAGAGCTTTACCCTAAAGCTGTTCCGGGCATTAAGTGGTCTGAGCGTAAAAGTCAGTGGACTACTCCGAAAGGTGGTCGGCTCTGGATGTCGTATCTTGATAAAGATATGGACGTTACTCGTTACCAAGGTCAGGCGTTTAACTGGATAGGCTTTGATGAGCTAACGCAGTGGCCTACCCCTTATGCGTTCGATTATATGCGAAGTCGCTTGAGGTCTGCTCATAGTACAGACTTAGGTTTGTATATTCGTGCTACTACAAACCCAGGTGGTAGTGGTCATAGTTGGGTTAAAAAGATGTTTATTGACCCTGCACCTTCTAACAAAGCGTTCTGGGCAACTAACATAGAAACAGGGGATACTATTACGTTCCCTAAAGGTCACAGTAAAGAGGGTCAACCTCTGTTTAAGCGTAGGTTTATACCTGCTAGTCTGTTTGACAACCCATACTTAGCTGATACTGGTGACTACGAAGCTATGCTTTTGTCTTTGCCAGAACATCAAAGAAAACAACTATTAGAAGGTAATTGGGATGTCAATGAAGGAGCAGCTTTCCCAGAGTTTAACAGATCCATTCATGTCATTGACCCTTTTGAAATACCAGACAACTGGGTTAAGTTTAGAGCTTGCGACTACGGCTACGGTAGTTATACAGGAGTTTTATGGTTTACTGTCGCTCCCGACGAACAGCTTATCGTCTACAGGGAGCTTTATTGTTCTAAAGTTACAGCTTCTGATTTAGCTGATATGATACTGGAAGCGGAATATAAAGATGGTGGTATGCGATATGGTGTTCTGGATTCTAGTTTATGGCATAACCGTGGTGATACTGGGCCATCACTGGCTGAACAGATGAACATGAAGGGTTGCCGTTGGCGTCCTTCTGATAGATCTAGAGGCTCTCGTGTAGCAGGTAAGAACGAAATACACAGGCGTCTGCAGGTAGATGAGTTTACTGAGAAGCCCAGACTCGCTTTTATGAGTAACTGTACAAACACTTTAGCTCAAATACCTATTATACCTCTAGATAAGAAAAACCCAGAGGATGTAGATACTAAAGCGGAAGACCACCTATATGATGCCCTACGTTACGGCGTTATGACTAGACCCCGTAGTAGAAGTATATGGGATTTCACGCCTGACAAACCAAATCAGGGCTTTCAAGCACAAGACACAACATTTGGATACTAAAACATGGCAGATATTGACGAAGTAACTTTTGATACAGATGAAGTTGTAGCTGCAGAGGACGCAGAGGATAGCATCTTTGAAGCTAAATCTAGCATTGTATCCTTTGTTGATGAACGTTTTAGCAGGGCAGAAGATGCTCGCAGAAGTGATGAAGATAGGTGGCTACGTGCTTACCGCAACTATCGTGGTTTGTACGGGCCTGACGTAAAGTTTACAGACACAGAAAAGTCTCGTGTATTTGTTAAAGTCACGAAGACTAAGACCTTAGCTGCATATGGGCAGATTGTTGACGTTTTGTTTGGTAACAATAAGTTTCCTATGTCAGTAGACCCATCTATTTTACCTGATGGTGTTGCTGAATCAGTACACATCAATATTGACCCTAATGCCGCAGCCGCTGGTGAAGCACTTAAAAGTGTAACACAAGACAAGCCTTCACGGCCCTACTTACTTGACGGTAATGAGAAGCTAAAACCCGGAGAAACGCTCGCAGATCTAAAACAGCGTTTAGGGCCACTCAGCGACAAGTTAGAATCCGTATCAGAAAAGGTTGTCGAAGGTGATGGCACAACGCCTACCACCGTTACATTTCACCCTGCTATGGTTGCAGCTAAACGAATGGAGAAGAAGATCCATGACCAGCTAAATGAGTCTGGCGCTTCTTTGCATTTACGTTCTATGGCATTTGAGATGGCTTTGCTTGGTATGGGTGTTATGAAAGGCCCATTTGCTGTAGATAAAGAATACCCTAATTGGGATGACCAAGGTGAGTATGACCCACTTATAAAGACTGTACCTGAGTGTAACCACGTAAGTGTGTGGAATTTCTACCCTGACCCAGAAGCTACCTCTATGGATGATGCTGAGTACACTATTGAGCGTCACAAGATGTCACGTACACAGCTACGCTCCCTCAAGACCCGCCCATACTTTATGGATGACTCTATTGATATGGCAGTAGCCAAAGGCCCAGACTACGTGCAGAAGCATTGGGAAATGACTATGGAAGACAATCAGGTTCATGCTGAGTCTGAGCGTTGGGAAGTACTAGAGTTTTGGGGTTTCGTAGATACAGCTATCTTAGAAGAGCACGGTATTAAGATACCTACTTCCATGAAAGATTTAGATGAAGTAAGTGCTAATGTGTGGATATGTAATGGTGAAGTACTACGTATGGTACTAAACCCATTCAAACCATCACGTATACCGTACTATGCTACCCCATATGAGCATAACCCTTACAGCTTCTTTGGTGTAGGTATTGCAGAAAATATGGATGATACTCAAACCCTTATGAATGGCTTTATGCGTATGGCTATTGATAATGCTGCACTAAGTGGAAACTTAATTATTGAAGTTGACGAAACGAACATGGTGCCAGGCCAAGACTTGTCTGTGTACCCCGGAAAAGTGTTTAGGCGTCAGGGGGGTGCAATGGGGCAGAGCATCTTTGGCACCAAGTTTCCGAATGTAGCGCAAGAAAACATGCAACTATTTGATAAAGCAAGGGTTTTGGCTGATGAGTCAACTGGATTTCCATCTTTCGCACATGGTCAAACAGGCGTCTCTGGAGTGGGTCGTACTGCTTCTGGTATTAGTATGCTTATGTCTGCTGCCAACGGCTCTATCCGTACAGTAGTAAAGAACGTAGATGACTACCTGATTCGCCCTCTAGGTAAAGCATTCTTTGCATTTAACATGCAGTTTGACTTTGATGAAAAGATTAAAGGTGATTTAGAGGTACGTGCGTCTGGTACAGAAAGCTTGATGGCTAACGAAGTACGGTCACAGCGTTTGATGCAATTCTTACAGGTTGCACAGAATCCAGTATTAGCACCTTTTGCTAAGATGGACTACATCATTCGTGAGATTGCTAAGTCTATGGATCTTGATCCAGACAAGGTTACTAACTCCATGCAGGATGCGGCTATTCAAGCTGAGATCTTGAAAGGCTTTCAGCAGCCTGCACAGCCCCCTGCAGGGCCAGAAGGTGTTGCAGCACCAGAGGGTGCTCCACCTCAAGGACAAGGCCCACAGGGCGTAGCTGATACGTCTGGTGGCGGCGGTTCACAGATGGGTATAGGAACAGCCCCTACACCAGATGAACAAGGGTTTACTGGTAATGTCGCTTAAACAGTTTGTAAATAACAAGCAAGCTATCGAAGAATTTTATGCACACATAGATGATCTAGTCACTATACAGCATAGAATCATCGAAAATGCGGATACACCTGTAGAAGTATATAGAGCACAGGGTGCAATTGGTGTGCTAAGACGGTTAAAGCTACTCAGGGAGACAGTCAATGGATTTAGTAAGTAAGCAGACTGAGGAAGCATTAGGCTGGGCAGCAGAGTCTGCTAAAGCTGTTGAAGATGCACCGAAAGTCAATACTGACTTATCCTTTAAAGACGCAGCTACTTTTATTGCATCAGCTACACCTGTTATTGGTGATGCTATGGCAGCTAAAGAAGTATATGATGAATTAAACAAAGAAGATCCTAATTACTTTCTCGCGGGTGCACTAGGCGGGGCTGCTCTTGTAGGGCTTGTTCCGGGATTGGGTGATGCTGCAGCTAATGCGATAAGGGCTGGTGCTAAAAAAGCTGCAGAGACTGTAAAACGTGTTGAGGTTGATCCCAATGCGTTAGGCAGTATGGGCGGTAATATTAGGTTAAAGGGTGAGGTTGGAACAGGCATACCAAAAGTAGACATGGTTTCAAATTCCTCTGCAGGAATAAATAATAAAACAGTAACACAGTCTGCTGTTGATCTTATGAACGATCCTGCTTTCGGAGAAGGTTTTGCTGAAAAATTACAGAAAGTTGCTGCTGAGAATAGTATTGCTGCAGGAGATAAAACTTTTTCACCAATGCAAGTTTATACTGAATTAAAAGACAGAGTAAATAGCGACGATTTTACAGTAGTAGCCTCAAAGCCCAGAGTTAATGAGGACGTAGTTGAAGCAGAGCGTTTACTGGATGACCCAGAAGCATTAGAACAGTGGCGAAAAGAAAACAGGCTACCTGAATCTCAACGGCAGAAAAACCCAGAAGGGGCTAAAGAAGCAGCAGGATCTTTATTAGAAGGTGATATTACCTCTAAAGAAGCTAGAAAAAGGATAAAAGAGTTTATACCGGACCCTCAAGAGTTTACTGCAGAACAAGTACGAGAAATGATGCCTACGGTTACTGAAATTACAGGAGCGTTAGGTAAGAAAGCTAAAAAATATCCTGTGTTAGGTGTTAAGGGTGCAGACTTAAAACAAGGTCAGGTAGTTTCTTCTAGGCTAGATATACCTGCTTATGATGATTATGACACTTGGGTGGTATCTATTCACGATGGGAATCAAAAGTCAGGTAGTGTTGTAGGGTATGGTCAGGCTATTCGTTTAAAGAATATTAACTTTGGTTCAGATCCTAAAACAGCTTTAGACATTGCTAGAGGTAAGAGGCTTGTACAGGCTACAGGCGAGGACGCACCTAAACCTCAAGGCAAAGCTACTATTGCGCGTATCTTTGGTGAATATCAATCTGCAGACCCGTATGATTTGCAACGTCAAGCAGCAGACATTATTGAATCTGGTTCAGACGAGTGGATTCAAGTAGGTATGAATCCTTATCGTGGTAGTGCATTCTACGACAAGAAGACAGGAATGCCTGTATTTGAGGCCGATGAAGTGATACAGGTTGGCCCTCTTGTATTAGCTAAAAACGTAAAGAAGCCTACTATTTCACAGATGAAAGAGATGGCAGTTAGAACCAGAGATGGTAAAATAAGAATGTTTAACGAAGGTGGAATGGCTATGGATGAACAAACTCAAATGGCCTTTGCGCTGGGTGGCTCAGTAGAGGATGTAGATCCTGTATCAGGTAATGAAGTACCTACAGGTTCACTACCCGAAGAGGTACGTGATGATATTCCTGCACAGTTAAGTGAAGGCGAGTATGTTGTACCTGCTGACGTTGTACGCTTCTATGGTGTTAAATTCTTTGAGGATCTCCGTACACAAGCTAAACAGGGTTTTGCTGACATGGAAGCCAATGGTCGTATCGGTGGAGAGCCAATACCCCCAGATGGAATGGAGATGGTTGATCCAGAGGATGAAGACTTCCCGTTTGACATATCTGAGTTACAGACAGTCGCAGAAGATCAGCCTATGGTAAATATGAAGGATGGCGGTTACTTGAGGGGTTACAATGAGGGTGGATTTGACGCACCTGCACCCACTGAAATACCAGATGTATCTTCTGTTTTTGAGTCTTACTTTACAGGGGATAACATAGAATATAAAGAATATCGTGACCCTGCTACAGGTGCTGTGGCTACACTGCGTTTTGTTAATGGGCAACCTGATTCTTCAGCAAAGCTACTAATTGATCAAGGGTATGTTACATCAGAAAGTTATAATCCTACCCCAGAGGTTACAGTAGAACAACCAGATACTGGTGAGTCTTCTTCAGTAAACCCTTCTAGAGAAAGTAACTCATTTAGAAATGAAGAAGAAAAAGTAAAATCTGCTCAAAATACTTTTAAAGACTACAGTAAAACTGAGCTATTTGAGTTAGCAGAAAGATTAGGTGATCCTAAAGTAAATAAAGCAATTACAGGTCTAGGTGCTTTTGCTGGGCCTGTAGGCCTTATAGCATCTATTGGTAAACGTGCTACAGGTTTTGCAGTAGCAAGAGAATTAGCAGAGCGTTACAAATCTGCAACAACAGATGCAGACAGAGCTAAGATACAAACCTTATTTGATGGAGTGACCAGTAGGGGTAAAGAAAAAGGATCAGGTATCACAGGTGGCGGTGGTCTACTTGGCGGGGGCGGCATCCTTCAAGATGTAGACGGTAATGGTGAAATAAACTTTGGTGATACTTGGTTGGGCGACTTGCTTGGTTTTGACGAAGGTGGTTCTGGTGTTCAAGGACCAACTCAGTCAGATAGCTGGGATGGTGCAAGGCGTTCAGGTGGTACAGGTACAAAGGCTAATACAAATTTAGGTAATCATGTAGGTGCTGTTACTAAAGATGATATTACTAAACCTGCACCTAAACCATCTAGTAGTAGAGATGATGGCCCAAGTGCTGCACAGATAGCTGCTGCAAATGCTTCACAAGCTTCAACATCTACTTCTGCTAGTAAAGCTAAAGCTATGTCAGCGGCTAGACAGAAGGGGGGCGTATCTGCCTCTACTGCCGCTAAATTATCTGGCTCTCAAATGAAAGCAGGTAGTGGTGTAGGTTCGGGTGCAGGGGGATCAAATTACGCTGGCCCTATGAATAAAGGCGGCTTGATGCAGAAGAACAAAAAGAAGAAATAACTAAACGACAATAAATAACTATAAGGCTACCCAGCTTAGGCTGGCCCCAACATAAAGGAGTAAGAAATGTCGGAAGCCCAAACTATTGCAGTTGAATCTGCATCACATATGCGTAATATGTCTCGTGTACAAAAAGATGAACAGGAGTTAGCTCAGCTTTTAAAAGATGCTGGTATAAAACAGGACGATGAAGAGCAAGAAGCCTCAACAGAAGAAGCTACTCAAGAGGAACCCAGTAGCTCAGAGCCTGTCGAATCCACAATATCACCAACAAGTGATACCAAACAAGAAGAAGCCCCAGAGAAAGCAAAAGCATCCGAAACAGATGACCCCGATCTGAGTGCAGAAGAGAAGAGCTTTAAGAAGCGCTACTCCGATATCCGTAAATACATGCAAGAGAAAGATGCAGAGTATAAAGCGGAGTTAGAGAAACTAAAAGGTCAACTAGACTTGGCTGCTAAGAATGAGCTTGTACTACCTAAGTCAGAAGAAGAGATTGATGCTTGGACTAAGAAATACCCTGATGTAGCGGGTATCATTGAAGCTATTGCAGATAAGAAAGCTAATGAGCGTGCTTCTGACTTAGATACGCGACTACAAGAGATAGAAGGTATGCGTACACAAGCCAAGAAAGAAAAGGCAGAGGTAGAGCTACTTAATATACACCCTGACTTTGCACAGATCCGCGAAGATGATGTATTCCATAGTTGGGCAGAAGAACAACCTAAGTGGGTACAAGATGCTTTATATGAGAATACAGACGATGCTAAATCTGTAGCTCGCGTATTAGACTTATACAAAATAGATAAAGGCATAAAGACAATGAAGCAGTCTAGCAGTGATAAGAATGCTGCTTCTTCTGTAAAAGCTAAAAAGGTATCTACACCTAACCCAGACGATTCATCTAATTACATTAGTGAGTCTATGGTAGCTAAAATGTCTATTAAAGAATACGAGAAGCGCATGGATGAGATCTTAGATGCTCAGCGCTCTGGTAAATTTATTTATGATATGTCAAAGAAGTAGTTGACATTAACATTATCATAGATAAAACTATAGCATATACACATATATTAAAGTGTGTGTATGCTTTATTAAAAGCACAATCGCCACAAATATAAGACTCACCCTAATGTATAGGCCCAGTGCTTACAGAGAGGCATCTCTAAAGCAAAGCTGACTACCCTAGTACAGAAGGCCTCTTTCAAGTGGGTATAGTGTTACTATAAACGCCATATCATTGAAAGGAAACCATTATGGCTATTACATCCGCATCAGGTGGATTTAACGGAAACTTCTCTCCGATTATCTACTCAAAACAGGCACAGATTGCTCTACGGCGCTCTGCTGTCACTAACGCAATTACCAACAACTCATATTTTGGTGAGATTGCAAACCAAGGCGACACTGTTCGCATTCAAAAAGAGCCAGACGTAACCGTCAACGCTCTACAACGTCATACAAGCATCTCTGTTGAGAAACTTGATGATTCAGACTTTTCATTGACCATTGACAAAGCAAACTACTTTGCCTTCAAAATGGATGACATTGAAGAGCAATTCGCCAATGTAGACTTTGTTCGTTTGGCATCTGATCGTGCAGCATTTAAAATGGCTGACTCAATGGATGCAGACGTACTGTCATACATGTCTGGTTTCACCGCTGCAGGTGCGCTGATTACATCTACCTCTGGTGATGCACAGCACCCAACTGCTGGTGAGCTTGATGGTGAATTCTTGAAAGTGAATCACTTGGACGCTACTGACTTTGGTTCATTAGGATCTGCTGATTCAGCTTCAACAGCCTACGCAACTGGTGACTCAATTCCATTAGCTCCACGTTTGCCAGGTGCAACTGCACTGTCATCTGCAACTGTCTCACCTTTGACAGTTATTGCACGTATGGCTCGTCAGATGGACACAGCTAATGTTGAGGCACGAGGGAGATGGATCGTTGTTGACCCGGTTTTTGTAGAGATGCTCAAAGACGAAGACAGTCGCATGTTGAACGCCGATTTCGGTGGTTCTGGCTTGCAAAATGGTCTTGTCTTGAACAACATGCACGGCTTCCGTGTATACGTTTCAAACTCTCTACCTGCTAAGGGTACTGGCGCTGGCACTTCTGGTGCTTTGGCTCAAGACGCCAACTTTGGTGTTATCTTGGGTGGTCAGGATGATGCTGTTGCTTCTGCTGAGCAGATCAACAACGTGGAAAACTATCGTGATCCAGATTCATTCGCTGACATCGTGCGCGGAATGCACCTTTATGGTCGCAAAATTCTTCGCCCACAAGCGTTGGTCACTGCAGCATACAACGCTGCTTAATTAATGTTATACTTAGGGGCTGGCCTATGTGCTGGCCCCTTTGTGCTTTGTTTATAAAGGATACCTTCAATGGCTATTACTACAGCAATGTGTAACACGTTTAAGCAAGAGCTACTTGGCGGTGTTCACGATTTAGATACAGACAGTTTAAAAGTAGCTCTGATTAAAGCCTCACCTTCTGGCACCTATGGTGCAGCTACAGCTAACTACTCTGATGTCACAGGAAACTCTGATGAAGCATCAGGAACTAACTACTCAGCGGGGGGTCAAGTACTTGACTCTGCTAGTATTACACTATCAGGCACAACAGCTTTTGTTGACTTTGCAGATGAAGTTTTTTCTAACTTAACTATATCAGCAGATGGAGCTATTATATACAATTCATCTCAGTCAAATAAAGCTATTGCAGTATTTAACTTTGGTTCAACTGTAACTTCTACTGCAGGTGACTTTACTGTTGTATTCCCAGCAGCAGATGCTTCAAACGCAGTAATTCGTATTAGCTGATAAGGCAATAAATAATGGCATTTATTTTAAAAGATCGTGTCAAAGAATCGACTACGACTACAGGTACTGGAAACATATCTTTAGGTGGTGCACTAGCCACCTTTGATACTTTTCAGTCCTACCTTTCTAATGGAGACACGACTTTTTATGCCATTGCCCATGCATCTTCTGGAGTTGATGAGTGGGAAGTAGGACTAGGTACTTGGAATACTGGTAATACACTTTCACGCACTACAGTGTTAGCAGGTTCTAACGGTACATCTGCAGTTACTTTTTCTGCAGGTACTAAAGATGTGTTTATGACTTACCCTGCAAGCAAAGCTATTGTTTCAGGTGAGGATGCTGCTTTTGCTAATATTACAGTTACAGGTACTGTAGACGGTAGAGATATAGCAGCAGATGGAACTAAGCTAGATGGTGTTGAAGCTAGTGCAGATGTAACGGACACAGCTAATGTAACTTCTGCTGGTGCTCTAATGCGATCTGGCGGTACTATGACAGGTAATCTAGTACTTAATGCTAACCCTAGTGCTGCATTAGGAGCCGCTACAAAGCAGTATGTAGATACAGAAGTATCTAGCCTTGTTGACTCAGCACCTTCTACTTTAGATACTCTTAATGAATTAGCAGCAGCTTTAGGCGATGATGCTAACTTTAGCACTACTGTAACTAACTCTATTGCTACTAAACTGCCTTTAGCTGGCGGCACGATGACGGCACCCCTAACCGTAGACACCAACACTTCTGGAATCTTAAGGCTGTCAGCTACAAATGGTTCGCCTTGGGCTATAGATTTACAGCGTGATGATGTTACTAATTCTAGGGTGTATAACGCTGGTGGGTTTTGGTCTTTTGAGCATGAGCCACGCTACTACAACGGCGGTAGTCACCAAAAACTATTCCATGATGGCTACCACCCCAACGCTGACAAATGGACTACAGCACGTACACTCTCTTTAAGTGGTGATGCATCTGGTTCTGTCTCTTGGGATGGCTCTGCTAATGCTACACTGAGTGTGACGGTGGCGAATGACAGCCATACTCATGTTTTTGGAAATATTACCTCAACATCTTTGTCTTCCTCTAATGATTTAAACAGTTACAATGTCAGAGCATTAGCGCATTGGGGTGGTTCTAACCCATCTAATAGTCCAGCGACATATGGCGCTATGTTTGTGATCCCAGATGGTAGCCAGCCCCAACAGTTAGTACAGACATACGGCGGTGCGGCTAACAAAGTTTCATTGTACGGTAGACGCAAGACTGGCGGCACATGGGATACAAGTTGGACACAGTATTTTAGTGATCACTACCACCCCAACGCAGATAAGTGGACAACCGCTAGAACGCTCTCACTCTCAGGCGATGCTTCTGGTAGTGTATCTTGGGATGGTTCTGCTAATGCTACGCTTAGTGTAACTGTTGCAAACGATAGTCATACGCACGATGGGCGCTATTACACTGAGACAGAAGCAGATAGCCGCTTTGTGAATGTCACTGGCGATACGATGACAGGTCGTCTGATATTGCCAGATGGTGGTTACAGCATTGGCAACGAATATCACACTTGGAAGCGCAGCTATGTTGTAAATAATACATCACCTAAAGAATTGCTTTACCATGATGGAAATTCATTACCCAGTGGCGGTGCCTATCGCTTCCATGCGCATATCGACGGCACTGGTACAGATCAAAGTGCAACCGCAGTGTACTGGAACCAAAATGGCACTTGGAAAGTAAACGTTACTTACCAAAGCGGAACATCATCGAACCATCCAGAATTTATTATTGGTGGCAGTCCAGAAAAGCCTCAAATTCATATTGACCACTCTTCAAACTACACAATTCAAGTCCTTGCTGAGCGTCTTGAACTGACAGAAGGTACTGGAACAGACAACCAGTCAGGTTTTGGTACAGATGCGTTCTTAGGTAGTGTTGGTGGTACACTGCGTTATAACAATGGAGGCAGTGTAAATAGCTACGCACAAGGTGACACTGTATTCCACGATGGCTACCACCCTAATGCAGATGCATGGACTACAGCCCGTACATTATCCCTCACAGGCGATGTCACTGGTTCAGTAAGCTGGGATGGCTCAGGCAATGCTTCACTAGCTGCTACGGTAGCTAACGATAGTCACAGCCACAAAATACTTAAAACATCAGGTAACTACGTATGGAGCAATTCTACTACGGCAGGTAACTATCCTACAGTAGATGGTGTGACAGGTGTTCAGACTTCTTTTGTTCGTAGCGTAGAGGGCTGGCCTGAGTATGGCGTTGTTCTTCATGTTGGGGGTAGAGGCGGCGCTGACGCAGGCGGTGATTTCCAACTTTATTGTGGTCATGGCGCTGCGAATGGTGGCAACTATTTAAGAGTTAGAAATGCGGATAATAGCGCATCACCTACTGATAGCTGGACATCGTGGAGAACTATTTGGGATAGCGGTAATGATGGAAGCGGCTCTGGCCTTGATGCAGACTTACTTGATGGTGTGCAGGGTTCTAGTTATCTGAGAAGTGATGCAAACGATACTTTTACTGGTGATTTAACCCACGTTGGCGGTGCTGTTTTGGGGGCAGGCACATTAACTGGTGATGGTCAAAATGACATTTTTATGTTTGGCACAAGTCCAACTGGTGTTACGGCACAGAGTGGAGGCTACCATAATAAATTAAGAATTTTAGGTGGTTCAGGTCAAAGCAGAGACTTGCAACTTTATCAGAGAGACAGTGAGTATGCTCATATTGGTTCTAGCTGGACGAGCAACCAATTAACTATTGATAGTGCATTTACTCAGGTTAACTTTAATCAATCTGTGCGTGCACCTATTTTCTACGATAGTAACGATACAACTTACTACGTTGATCCTGCAAGCACAGGCAGCAGTGTTCGTATTAAAGGTAATATTGATACCAGAACACAAAACAGCACTACTCAAAATAACCAACTGTATTTTGGTATAAATAACGGTAATTCCGCTGGAACCTCAAATAATATTGGTACAGGTATTACTTGGGCACCTCTGTATACAAGTTATACCAAACGATCCGCTGGCATCTTACAGATAGGTGAAGGCAACTATTTTAGGTCAGGTCTTGCATTCTATACAAACAATACCGCTGATGCGTCTACCGACTGGTCGGAGAGAATGCGGCTTGATATGGATGGCAATCTTATTAACTATGTAAGTGTTCGTGCCCCTATCTACTACGACAGTAATAACACTAGTTTTTATATTCACCCTGACAGTAATAGCAGAATGGCTCAGATAACCGTAGACGGTGGTACTGGAAATTCTTCTACCGATGGTACTGTTTACGTTACAGCTACAAACAATAACGATTGGGGTTTGATCGTAGACAAGTACAATGGCAACTCATCTGAATACGGCGTAGATATTCGCATGGGTTCAAGCTTTAATTATGGCTTTAGAGTTAAGGGTGCTGGGTCAACTGTGTCAGGTATAAGCAGTGGACAGCTATTCCACAATTCTAGTGTTCGTGGGCCTATCTTCTACGATAGTGCCAACACCTCTTACTACGTTGATCCAGCAAGTACGTCACGCCTAAACGCAATCGACTTTGGTGATAGTAGTCCAACCCTTTCTCAAAACGGCGTTTACCTAAGAGTAGCTACTAGCTATGGATACATAGAGTTAGGGCCAGCAAATAGCTCCTATGCTCATATCAATACAGATAGGCCTACGTTTTATTTTAACAAAACTGTAACCGTAGATGGCGGCGGCATCCGCATGTACGACAGCGGTGCTGATGTTCGTGCTTTTGCTTTTTATGACCAAGTTAATACAGGTTTCTATGTCGATCCTTCAAGTACAGGCGACAGCATCAGGGTCGCTGGAAACATCGTAGCCTATTACTCAGATGAACGTCTAAAAGACATCGAAGGTAACATTGATAGCCCCTTAGAGAAAGTCTCTCAGCTTAACGGCTTCTATTACACAGCAAACAAAAAAGCTCAAACGCTAGGTTACAAAGACAACCGCCAAGTCGGCGTGTCGGCTCAAGAAGTTGAAGCTGTTATGCCAGAGGTCGTTACAGACGCAGCCATAGGGCACGGCTACAAAACCGTAGATTATGCCAAGCTTGTACCGTTGCTGATCGAAGCGGTCAAAGAACAACAAGATCAAATTGAAACTCTCAAATCACGCTTAGAAAAATTGGAGAATTAGAATGAGCATGACATACACTTGGGAAATCACATCCCTCAAAACCCAAAACCAAACTAACGCTGATGGTGATGCATTAGCAAACGCTGTGGTTCAAACATATTGGAAAAAAACTGGTACTGACTCTGATGGAAACACTGGTAGTTTTTCTGGCGCAACGCCCTTCACGGCAGCAAACACACCAGCAGATACGTTTGTAGCTTTTGCAGATCTTACTGAGGCAACGGTATTGGGCTGGATACAAGCTGTTGTTGTTGGTGGATACGAGGAGCATGTAAATGGGCAAATCCAAAGCCAGATTGACGAACAAACCGTACAAGAACCTGACATGCCTTGGAGTTAATCAATGGCCTTACAGACATCGGGAGCTATTAGTTTAAACGATATTCACGTAGAAGCAGGGGGTACTACAGGTACTCAAGCCTCTACCAATGATACAGATATTCGTGGACTGATTAGCAAATCTAGCGGTGCTCAGATGTCTTTTTCAGAGTGGTATGGTGCTAGTAGCAGTGTAAGTAATTTTCAGTTTGCGTATTGGGATGGTACAAGTAATCAGAATAACCAATATTTAAGTTGGCCTAAAGTATCAGCAAGTCAAAACGGTGATAAGGTTTCGGTTATACACAAATCTGAAAACTATGGTTACCGTCATTATATTAACGGGGCTACTTGGGATGTTGACACTCACATGGCTCTAACACCTGCTTCTAGTTTATATGGCAGCCAATCTGTAAGTTATGGTTGGCGGCATAATCCTTCTTGGGGCAATAGATATACATCTGGTGGGGGTCTTACATACCCTGACGACTACATACCTAACAGAAATACAAGCAGTTACGGCGGTAAGGGTATAGTGTTTTACCATTATTTAAGTAACTATTATGACTGGCATCTCGGGGCCATGCAGTTCGAGACAAACCTAGAGGGTACGTCTACTACAAGAGGTGCAGTGGATTGGAATTGGAGAGTAACATTAGGCGATGGCTCACCTTACAACTTTAGCATAGCGTGTTTTGGAGGTGTATGTAGCGATAATGGTACCCCTGTTGCACTTACTCAGCCTATGGAAAGCAGTCACGCATCTTATGTAAATTACCTAATAACAAAATTTGACCCTTCAGGTACTGGAACCCCCTATGTACATTCGTGCAACCCACAGAGTGTGAGTACCAGAATGTGTAAAAAGCCTATTATAAACAATAATAACGAGATAGTTATTTCAAGTACTATTACTGCAGGTACCTATAGTGGGGGTATGCACTTTTGTAAGTTTAGCGGTTTAGATTGGAACGCATCTTCTAATGGTTTAGTGAATACAGCGGGGCGTATTGTTAGTACTGGTACTCCCCTATATTCAGGTGCAGGTAATAACCCCGGTTCCATGCTGACTTCTGGGCCAACAATAATGTGTGATAGCAGTGATAATATATGGGTTGCTTTTTTAGAACATAACAGCTCTGGTTACTCCAACACTACTAATTCAGGTACTACATTTTACTCTGGGGTGTTGAGTATTTTAAAACTTAATTCAAGCCTAGTACCACAAAAGTGGTATCGTAGTTTATTTTATCCCCTAGAAAACTACATCTCTTCTACACAACCCAAATTACAACTGGGTAGTTTAGGAGTTATTAATGGTGATCACATGTGGTTGCAGTTAGTTATAAACAACGCAGATCACATTACTGACTTTGGGCATTCTGGTTCTGGTGAAGATGACGCTGCGATTATGCTTAAAATTAAAATAAATAACCCTACGACAGCTACTGACAGCAACGGTACTTATATTGTTCCAGAGGTTCAGGCTGGCCACTCTCCATCAAATGACTATCAAGCGCCAGATACGGCGGCTGATATAAATGGACGTTTAGTTGTATCTAACTATGACAACGATGGTAGCACCAACAAAAAAATACTTTGGGCATCAAATAGATTTACAGATGCGGGTGCAGTTTACTCAAATACGGCTAAGTTGTTTTTAGTAGACAACAACATAGACTCTGACACCTCTGCTTTGAAATTTTCTAATGACCCCTCTTGGAGTGATACCAATATAAACTTTAAGCTATATGACACTGCACTCTCCTCACTAGCTACGAACGCAACCAATGCTGTAAATAACAGTGAATTTACGGGTGGGGGCACAAAAACTTCAGGCGGTATGACTCATTCAACAGGAATCGGAGCTTATGTGTTTAGAAAATCTGGGTCTTCTGGGCCAAATCCATCTCAAACATTTGATTGGGATAGCAGTGGTTAAAAGGTTATAAAATGTTAGGTATATCACGATTAAAATTCAGTGTAGGCAACGACTATGTACTTATTATAGCTCAAAACTTGCCAGGAGATGGTGGCATTAAACAAGCATCTGCCTCTCCCAATAAGTGTGAGTGTTGTTTGTTAAACTCAAGTGGCAGTTATATCACTCCTAGCTCTTGGTATGACGGTCAAGAAGATAATCAAGAAGATGTGATTGATAATATAGCACTCTCTGATTTAACTACTATAATATCCAAAGCTAAAGAGTACGCTACAGATAACCCTCTATCTGGAGAATAATTAGTGTTAGGCTTTACATCATTTTCTCAAAGTCCTTTTAGTAATACGGGTAGTGTATTAGCTAATGCTTTTATTAGTACAGTCTTAACGTCTTTAACTGCAGGTTCTTTAGGCTCTACGGGTTTAGCTAATACTATATCTCCTGCAGTAACTATACAAACTAATACGAGTGCTTTAGGTTTTTCTGCAAAAGCCAATCAAAGCGTATCTTCTGTATCTTTAACGGTCAGCCTTAATAATTTAGCTAATGTTTTTGGTGAGGCTAACCCTGTAATACCTTCAGCAAATGGTTCTTTTATTGCGGGGTCTTTAGGCGGTACAGGTATTGCTAATATTGTCACTGGTACAGTTACTGTTACTGTAAATAGCTCTGACGTAATACCTTCAGCAGATGCTAACACTACACTAAGTACAAACTTTGCTTTAGTTGTTGCCGATGATATTAGTGCTAATGGTTTAGCTAACTTAACTTTACCTAGCAACAGTGCTTTATTTTCTAATACAGCACCTACGGGTTCAGGTGAAGCAAACTTAATTATTGTGGCAGACAGTGCTACAGTTTCTGTAAACGACTTAGGTTTCTCAGCAGAAGCGAATAGTATTCTATCTGACCTTGTTTTAGACATACAAGAAAATTCAATAACTGCTTTTGGTAAAGCTTCTACTACACTAGCAAGTAATAATTTAACATTTGGTCAGTTATTAGGTACAACAGCAAATGGCGTAACCTTTGATTATGTACCTTTCTCAGATAGTTATGATAGAGATCATGTAGTCTACGTACTCAAAGCAGCAGATAATAATACGGTTTATATTATGCAAGACAATAAGACGGTGTACATACCTCAAATAAACAGAGTTACAACCAATCATGTTGTTGAAACTAATACAACTGTTTATGTACCAAAAACAAACAGGTTTAATACTGTTTATGTATAGGAGAATGTTATGGCTTTAAAGTGGCCCGACAAAGATAAAGATGAACAACTAGATTACAATGTAGATTGGTCTAGATTTTTAGGTGATGATACAATAACATCTGTAAAATGGTTTGTAGATAATGCTAGTGAGGTTAAGACTGAGGTAGATTTTAACTCTTTACCACAGACTATACACGGTCTTTTAGTTGCATCTAAAACTAACACCAGTACAGTTTCTACTATAAGACTAGGTTTAGGCACTAATAATAATAGATATAAGATTTACTGTCAGGTCACTACTGCAGAAGGTCTTACTTATGAAAGAGCTATCTTTCTAAGAATTAAGGAAAAGTAAATGGCATATGATTTCTTAGGATTAGTTAATGATATAAACCGTAGACTTAATGAAGTGGAGCTTACTTCTGGTAACTTTGCTACTACAACAGGTTATTACAGTTTAGCTAAAGATGCAGTTAATGCTTCAATACGTCACATAAATCAAGAAGAGTTTGAGTGGCCCTTCAATCACAGGGAAGAAGAAGAGATCTTAATTCCAGGTGAAGTTAGGTATTCCTTTCCTTACGATTGTAAGACAATAAACATGAATAGCTTTAGGATAAAAGCAGATTCTTCTCTAAATGTTAGTACAACTAAACTTAAAGTACTAAATTATGAGGAATATCTTGACAAGTATGTAGATTATGAATATAACTCTAGTACATCAAACAGATCTGTGCCTACATATGTGGTTAGAGCACCTAGCAATGAAATCATAATTGTACCAGCAGCAGATAAAGCATATGAAGTTGTGTATGAGTATTACTCAAAAGGCTTCGACTTAAATTTGCATGGTGATGTACCTACACTACCAGAAGAGTATAGATTTGTTATAATTGAAGGTGCTATGTATTTTGTGTACCAATTTCAAAATGACAATGCTTCTGCAAGGCTTTCGTTTGAAAGATTTCAGCAAGGTATAAAGAATTTAAGAAGTATGTTTATAAATAGAACAGAATATATTCGAGATACAAGAGTACATTATTAATGGCTATACCTTGGCAAACATTCCCTATTGAGTTTAAAGGCGGTCTTATCAGTAACCTTAGCCCCTTACAGCAGGGTACTAATGCTATTGGTTCTGCCACTATTTTGCAAAACTTTGAGCCTAACAAAGAGGGCGGCTACACTAAAGTAAAAGGTTTTTCTAAGTTTTCCTCAACTCAAGTTACAGGTAGTGGGGAGCTAAAGGGTGTTAAAGTTGTTGATGCAACAACAGTTATAGCAGCTAGAAAAAATAATAATAACAGAACACAGTTTTTTAAAAGCACTGGCTCTAGCTGGACAGCGCTAACCGAAAATACCAGCAGCACTGAGGGGAACAAAGTAAGATCTGCTGACTTTAACATAGATGGTACAAGTAAGATTGTTTTTGTTGATGGTGTAAATTACCCTTGTATATATAACACCAGTAATTCTTCTTTAACACACTTAACCACTCCTTCTGATATACAGGGTTCTGAACATGTTGTTGTGTTTAAAGGTACTGCCTTTTATAGTAAAGGTAATAAGTTAAACTTTACAGCCCCTTTCACTGTAGATGATTTTAGTGCAGCTAATGGTGCTGGGGTTATAAACGTTATTGATAATGTAACGGGCCTTATAGTTTTTCGTGAGCAGTTAATTGTTTTTACAGAGAAGACAGTTAAAAAGTTAGTTGGTAACACAACTGCAGACTTTAGATTAGAGCCAATTACAGAGCGTATTGGTTGTATTGATGCAGACACTATTCAAGAGTTTGGCGGTGACGTTATATACTTAGCCCCTGATGGTGTTAGGCTTTTAAGCGCCACAGATAGAATTGGCGATTTTGGGTTAGACGTACCGTCAGATAAAATACCAAAAGACTTTAGGGATTTCTTAATAAACTCCACTTCTTATTGTTCAGTCGTTCTACAGAGTAAAGCCCAGTATAGGGTATTTAATTACCAAGCCTCTCAGAAAGCAGGTTCTTCTAGAGGGTTGATTGCTACAAAGTTTATAGCGCAGGGCGCTAGTAATATAGCCTTTTCTACTATACGCGGAATAAAAGCAAAAGTGGCAGATAGTAAAGTTGTGGGGTCAGATGAGCTTAGTGTTATAGGTAATGATAGTGGGTACGTTTATAAAATAGAGGATGGTAATAACTTTGATGGTGCATCTATAAACTCTATATATGAATCACCCTTTATGCCCTTGACAGATCCTGAGTTAAGAAAAACTTTTTATAAGCTTACTGTTTTTGCAGCACCTACTTCTAACATGAGTTTTAATGTAAAGCTAAGATATAACTTTTCTCATTCTGGAGATCCTTCTGTATTAGAGCCTTCTAGCTATACTATAAATAATGAAGCTAACGTTAGTAGCTTTTTGTTTGGTGGTGGTAGCGCTACATTTGGTGTAGCTAATTATGGTACAAACTTAAAGAAGGAGTTTCCTTTAAACGTACAAGGGTCGGGAACAACCATATCAATACGTATTGAAGACAACTCAACTAATCCAACATACACTCTTGATACCGCTTTACTAGAGTTTGCAAATAGAGACAGGAAATAAAAGATGGCAGGATATATAAGAACAGGCGTTGGCGTAGAGGATAACATTGCTGATGGTCTTACTATTAATGCAGCAGACTTTAACGCAGAGTATGACGCTATTGAGGTGGCTTTTGGTACGAGTGGTCACACCCATGATGGTACTGCAGGGAATGGCCCTGTTATTACAGCAGTAGGCCCAAGCTTAGCCTATGAGTTTAATGCAAACGCTATGCAACCTAAGTCAGGTCAAACCAGTTTAGACTTAGGAACAACAGGTCTTAGATTTGACAACGCTTTCTTTACTACGACTAACACAAATAACCTGACAGTTAATACTTCAACAACTCTTACTGGCACAGTAAATATAGGCGCTGTTTCTTTAGAAGAGTATATTGAAGATATTACAGGGGGCAACCTAACTGCAGGTACAGGTATTGCTGTAGCTTATGACGATGCTGCTGGTACAGGTACTGTGTCTCTCAGTCACTTAGGTTTACAAAGTTTAACTGATCCTAATGCGGATCGTATTGCTTTCTGGGATGACAGTGGTAGCACATTTAATTGGTTAAGCTTAGGTACAGCAATATCTATTTCTAATACTACTCTTAATATAGCGGATGTTACTACCAGTGTTTCTGGTCTTATGTCTGCAGCAGATAAGACTAAGTTAAACGGAGTAGAAACAGGTGCAACAGCAGATCAAACTGCTGCAGAGATTCGTACTCTTGTAGAAGCAGCAACAGACAGTAATGTGTTTACTGACGCAGATCACACCAAGCTGAATGGGATAGAGGCCAATGCCACAGCGGATCAAACGGCAGCGCAAATCCGTACCAAAGTTGAAGCCGCATTGGACAGCAATGTTTTCACCGATGCAGACCATACAAAGTTAAATGGTATTGAAACTGGCGCAACTGGTGATCAAACTAATGCTGAGATTAGAGCGGCGGTAGAAGCGGCAACGGACAGTAATGTTTTTACAGATGCAGACCATACAAAGCTCAACGGCATAGAGGCTAACGCTACAGCGGATCAGACGGGTGCTCAAATTAAGACTGCTTATGAAGGTGAGTCAAACACAAATGCCTTTACTGATGCAGAGAAAACTAAATTATCAAATATAGATGCTAATGCTCAAACAGTAACAACAGCTAATGTTACTGCTGCAGGTGCTGTCATGGACAGTGAGCTTGCTAGTGAAGCATCAGTCAAAGCAATAAATCAACAGCTAACAACTACAAGTAGCCCATCTTTTACTGCAGTATCTACTGATACAATCAATGAAAAGACTTCCGCTAATGGTGTGAGTATTGACGGAGTTACTATTAAAGATGGTGATGTAGTTCTTAGTTCTGCTAAAAGCTTAGACTTTTCTGCTAATTCAGATACAACAAGTGAAACAGGTACTAATGTACACACAGAAAAGTTTTCTAAATTTGAACAAGGTACTTTTACTCCTTATTTGTATGGTGATACCGAAGCAGGAGATATAGCTAATGCATACCAGTGGCAGGACGGTTTTTATCAAAGAGTAGGAGATTTTGTACATTTACATATTATGATTAGGTTAGGCTCTAAGATTTCCTCTGCTTCTAGTGGCAACCAGATAGAAATAAAAGGTTTACCCTTTCAGCACTACTCTACAGGGCAAACTATGCCCTTAGTAATGATGCCAGTTATAGGTGCTAACCTTGGTTCAGGGTTTACTGGGATGAACATAAAAGGAACAATAGCAAACCAAAGTGGAATACCGGGAATACTACTTTGGTATAATACTACTTCAGCCCCTACAACTTGGTCTAGGCTTAGGTTGTCTATGCTTGCAAATGGATGTTTGTTAAATTTACAAACTACACACTTATTAGGAACTATACACTAATGAGCAATGATAACTGGCACTTAAACAAATCGGTACCTATAACTTTAATATTTGGTCTTATTGTCCAAGGTGCTGCTATCGTATGGACAGTATCAATGATGATGTCTGATATTGAAGATAATGCAGAAGATATAAATGAACTAAACATGCGTATGAGCCGAATGGAAACCTCTGTGCAAAATCAGGCTATCTCATTAGCAAGAATTGATGAAAATATAAAGGCTATTAGATCCTCTGTAGAATTTATGGCAAAAGATAAAAGTAAGGATAAGTAGATGGCAAAACGTTTTGCAGGATTTACTCCAGAGCAGCTAGGCAGGATAGATCCTAGCCTAAAAGGTATGCAGTCTGATGAGCAGGAAAAGATCATTGCAGCCAATCCTGCATTAGCTGCTCGTGTAGGTAAGATGACACAGATGGCCCAAAAACGTATTGGCTTTGCAGAAGGCGGCTCTGTTGGCCTAGATCAGTATGGTCAGCAGGGAAACTTTGTTGACGCATATGGTAAGGTTCTTTTATTGGATTCTAGTGAGTTAGCGGATGCAAAGAGAAATAAAGAAAGAGAGCTAAAGCTTATAAGTGGGCAGCTTGTAAAAGATTCTGCAAATCTGAGTAGTAATGAGAGAGCAGACATTGCCCAACAAACAAAGGCAGCACAGGAAAAGGCAAAAAAAACTGCGCCTATGGGTTCAACCTTTGCCACATTACTTGGCGGGGGCACATTGCCAAATGGTCATCTTGGGTTTGAGGACTTGCCCGTCGAAGGTGGACCTGCAATACCCCCACCAGATATCACACCCCCAACAGATATCACACCCCCTAAAGAACCTGCTAATCCCGGCAAGGCTGTCGGAGAATTAACTAATATTGCCCTAAAGACACCTGAAAAATTAGTTAAAGATATAGAAGTAGATAAATTTACAGACGTACAAAAAGCTGCAGGTGCTATTGCCGAAGGTACAGGTGAGGCGGGTACTGTAGACGAAGCTTCTGCTGCAGTTGCTACACCAGCTAGTGACGTTACAGCCCCTGCAAAACCACCTGTTTCCACCTTTCTTCCAGAAAAAGTGTCTGCAGAAGTAGCTGATACACTAAAGAAGTTAGAGGCGGCTACAGGTAAACCTAGTGACGAAGCTTTAGCAGATGCTGCTACTATGTCACCAGAGGATCTAAAGAGTTTAGGCCTTACAGTAGAACAGATTGATCAAGCTAGGCGTGTAGAAGACGCTCCCACTCGTAAAGCAGAAGCTGATGAGATGATTAGTGGCTCTGCTGTTGATATGGCGCGAGTCAAAAAAGAAGTAAACTTTGAAGCTGCCACAGGTGCACCATCTACTGATGCTACTGTACAAGGTCAATTAACTAGCTTGATGGAAGACTTTGAGGGCAAGGAACCACCTGCTTGGGCTGCTGGTGCTATGAGAGCAGCAACAGCACGTATGGCTAGTCGTGGACTGTCATCTTCATCTATGGCTGGACAGGCTATCGTACAGGCTGCAATGGAGAGTGCAATCCCTATCGCCTCTCAAGATGCTAAGACTGTTGCAAGCTTTGAGATGCAAAACCTGTCAAACAGACAACAGACTGCTATGTTCGCTGCACAACAACGCGCACAGTTTCTAGGGTTAGAGTTTAACCAAGAGTTTCAATCTCGTGTATCTAACGCAGCTAAGATCTCTGACATTGCGAATATGAATTTTAGCGCAGAACAGCAGGTTGCATTAGAGAATGCACGTATGGCCCAAACAGTTGACTTAACAAATCTGAATGCTAAGAATGCTAAGGTTATGGCTGATGCTGCAGCTATGTCACAGGTAGACATGGCTAACCTTAATAACCGCCAACAAGCTAACATACAGGCTGCTAGTGCATTTCTGCAAATGGATATGGCTAATTTATCCAATGAGCAACAGACTACGATGTTCAGTGCACAGTCTCAGGTAAATGCTATACTTTCTGATCAGGCAGCAGAGAATGCAGCCAAGCAGTTTAATGCATCTAGTGAGAACCAAGTAAACCAATTCTTTGCAGATCTCGGCGCTCGTGTACAGCTTGCTAATGCAGATCAGACTAATGCTATGGAAAGATTTAACGCTGGTGAAGCTAACGCATTAGAGCAGTTTAATGTGGCACAAGCTAATCAGCGCGAACAGTTTAACTCTACAAACCGTTTAGTTGTAGCACAGGCTAACGCCTCTTGGGCGCAAGCATACACAACAGCAGATAATGCAGCTATCAATGAAGCAAACCGTTTAGATGCTCAACGTCAGGGGCAGATGACATTGAATGCATATAATGCTACAATTCAAACGTACCGTGATTTGATGAGCTTTGCTAATAATACAGCAAATAATGATGCTGATCGCGCTACATCAATTATAACAACAAAGATCAGCGCAGATGCAGCAAAGTACGGCGCAGATAAAGCAGCACAGGCTGCAGCTTCAAAAGCTTCATCAGATAAGACTTCTAGCTTCTGGTCTGCTGCTGGTTCTTGGGCTGCTAGTGCATTTAGTTAAGGACAATATAATGGCTAATCAATACCGCTTTCTACCTGACTTTAGTGTCTTTGAGAATGATGAACAGAATGATGTATCAACAGAAGATACAAACTCTTCTATCATGTCTCGTAATAAACGTAATGATACAGATGCATCAGGTACAGGTGGAGACTTTCTAGAGCGCTTCTACCAAAACCTACGTGGTGCGTTCAATGATGATGATAAGTTTAAACAAACGTTTATGCATAATAAGCGTCCTAAGCCTGATATCTCTGAGCTACGATCTTATGTTGATAGGGTAAAAGGGTCCAGTGATATTGAAGATGCGCTACTTGAAGCAACAGGCATGTATAATCCCGGTATGGCATCAGATGATAGCTCAATGAGTATTAAAGATGCATCAGATGGTATCACTGTACCAAAGCAACCAGATGTTATGGTAGATGAGTTATCTTCTAGCTTAGGGTCATACCTACGTAACCGTGCTAACAAAGGTTCGTCTTTTGTAGGTGAGGGTGTACAGATGGCTAGTGCAGGGTCTTTATCTGTAGAGGATATGGATTTAGCTAGAATGATGGCTGGTCAGACCATGAGAAAAGAAGCTGCTCAGATGGGCTTGCCTGTGGTTGACATGGAAGAAGAAGCTAAGAAGAGCGCTGTAGAGGCAGCAAGGGAGAGAGCTAAGAAAGGTATCACGCAATCTAAAGGTGCATCTCAAGGGCTTATGTCTCCTGTTGCTTCTGACCCTAGAGTAGACATGGCAGCTAGTGGCTTAAATGAGGATGACCCACTAGGGCGTGTAAGACCAGAGGTGGCGACTGCAGAAGTAGAACCTCTGACAGATGATGATATGGGTTTACCTAATGATGATAACTATATGGGTTACTTGCCTGATACCCCAGAGCAAAAACTTTTGGATCGTATTGCTTTAGGTGAAGGTGCTGATCCTGAAAAATTAAAAGCACAAAAAGCTCTAGGAATAGGTTCTTCCGAATATGATATGGTCTATGCTTATGGGTCAATGCTTGCACCAAATAAGCCTGTAACAAAGATGACGTTAGCAGAGCTTTATAAATATCAAACAGATCTTATAAATAAAACTAAAGGCAAGATTCCCGGTACAACATTAGGCACAAGCGCAGCGGGTAAGTATCAAGTTTTGAGATCTTCTTTATTTGGTGCGGGTACTCCAGAAAAACCTGCAAAAGATTCTTGGGCTGATAAGTTAGACTTAAAAGCAGACACAATCTACACACCTGCTGTACAAGAGGCTATTGGTAGATTAGCACTAAAAGAAACAGGCTACTATAATTGGAAAAAAGGTAAAAAGTCAGAAAGTAGTATGCTTAAAAGAGTGTCAGATATATGGGCCTCTGTAGAAGGTAGTACTGCTGGGCAAGGTACTCATACAACTAAAAAAGATTTAGAACCTATACTATCTTTAGTTAGACCTAAGACTTCCTCTAAACTAGCCCCTAAAACATCACTACGCCCCAAGGCTAGACCTGACACAAGAGTAGCATCAAACTAATGTTTGGCTTACCCCTAGAATTACTGACTATGCTCTTCTCAACTATCTTGGGGGGAGTGATGTCTATATGGGGTCAGAGCATGAAGAACAAGCAAGAGCAGAATAAGATGATGCTTGCTAATGCCCAGTTTAATGCAGATCAAGTCAACCGTGCTAGGGATGCAGGTAAGACAGATAAGCACTTTGCATGGACACGTAGGATTATAGCTCTATCTGCTGTGTTCTCTATTATAGTGTTGCCTAAGCTGGTGGCAGTATGGTATCCTGACGTAAGCGTTATTGTAGGGTACACAGAAGTACAGGGCGGCTTCCTAAACTGGCTATTTGGCCCTGCAGAAGCAACCCAATGGAAGTACGCTAACGGCTTCGTAATAACACCCCTAGACACACACATCGTATCAGCCATCGTAGGATTATACTTTGGCGCAGGATTTACAAAGTAAGGCATAAATATGGAAGATTTATTTAAAGCACCAATTCCAGGTCAGTCTCTAACAGACGAACCCCGTAACGCTGCATGGGAAAACCCACCTGAGATGGATACGATGGAAGAAGCTGTTGCGTATTATATTGAAAAGCTCTCTGATGAAGACTCTACGGATGATCTGGCTTTATTGTTTGATCTTGGTGCTAACATACAGGACGTTACAGAGACGCTACTTATCATGGGTACTATGAAAGGGTTGCACACTGTTGATGTACAGATGCTGGCTGCACCTATCGTAGGAGCCTATATAAAAGCCCTTATGGTGCCCTATGGTGTTGAGACACCTGAGACAGCCGTAGACCCAGAAAAGCTACGCACAGAGCGTCAGAAACGCCGCTTAGATGTAATCATTGCAGACGCTATAGAGAAGAGCGTTAAGTCTGGTGAGGATGAAGGAACAGAGATGCTTCGTGGTATGCAGGATGCTGTAGAAGAAGAACCAGAAGCAGCAGCAATAGAGCAGCCTATGGATGAAGCTCCAGAGGAGCCTATGGTTGAAGGTGAAACACCGCAAGGTCTTATGGCGCGAGGGCAATAGATATGAGTGAAGCAGCACAGGCATTTCTGACAGGGTTTTTTAAGACATCTGCAGAGAACATTCAAAGACGTAAGAAAAAAGCAGAAGATTACATGGATGATCTTCGTGAGAATCAGGCTGCGTATCAAGTTAAAGCTGACTTGAAGGTTAAAGCACGCAATAATGCTGAAACCCTTACACAGAAAATCATTAGTAAGGGCGGCACAAAAGAAATGGTCAAGGCTGCTTATGCAGAGAATGGCTTAGATGGGCTATCTACTTTAGATGGTGTTCTGTCTAAAGGTGTAGCAAGTCAAGGTATAGACTTTGTAAAGAACAACGCTGATATATTTGCTGCCACTACTCTTGATCCTGCTATGACAGGTGTGACTATACAAGACATGCTTGATGAAGGCTTTGGCATTGGTAAGTACACCACAGGAGATTACAAACGTCCTGAGTCTAACTGGTGGGATCGTACAACTGGACGTACTGCTATGGACGATGTTCGTTTCAAGCTAGACCAAGAAGAAGTCTATGAAGGTATGAGCTTGTTTGATCTAAAGCAAATGGCCTCATCCTCTGCGTACAATAAAGTAGGTGGTAACTCTTACCTTACTTACCTGTCTCCTAACTTGTTTAGTGAAAACGATGTGTCTAGCGCCCGTATAGATTTTCAGTCTACAGTAAATGCTAACGATGCCTTTACAGAAGCAGAAAGTGAAATAGAGCAAGCTAGAGAAGACATTATTGTATTCCAACGTAATGTAGATGCTGGCGTAGACGATTCACAGTCTCAGCTTTTAAAGGCTCAAGGTAGATTAGCACAAGCAGAAATGAAGAAACTACAAGTTTTAAATGAGCAGTTTGCACCTTATGTGCAAGACCAAGCTGCAGCTTACTATGGTGAGACTTTTGTAAAGCGTATGGCTAATCAGTATGATACCATCGTAGGCGTTCCGGGATGGACTGCAACAACTTTAGGTGGCGCAGTAGAGGAAGAACCAACAGAAGAAAGCTCACCTACTGCTACTGATACTGGTGTACAACAACCCGCACTACCTTTGGATGAGACAGAAAATCAGCAAGCACCTACAATGCCTTCTGTTCCAGCACCTGCAGCAGAACAAACAGTAGAAACTGTTAAGATTGTTAATCAAGATAACGCTCCTATCCCTGTACAAACACAGGACATGGAAGGCTTACCCTTCTCGTTAGAGCCTGATGCAGTAACATTTACTGTAGACACTGATTCTGTAATAAATCACCCAGTAACTATCTTTGAAGATGGTGACGGTAATATGCGGGTGTTTAACCATCAGACAGATGAAACCCTTAGCGTAGCTATGTCAGATTATGTCTTAGCTTCTCCAGAAATGCAGCAAGAGATACAAACAAACCCTGATGCTAAGCCTATCTTAGAGAGCAAGGCGTTTGTAGAGCAACCTATAAACCTAAGTGATAGAGGTACTAGCCCTCGTGATACAGCAGCTATCAACATCACTAAAGTCAATAACTGGAAAAAGTCTATGTCAGATGTTACTCTGGCAGAGTGGAAAGAAATGTCTCGTAAGGAGCGTGTAGCTGCAGGTCTACCACCACGCCCTCTTGATATGTGGTCTGTAGGAGCAGGGGCATTTAAAGATGTAGTGAAACCAGATGTAATAAGCCCTGCAGAAGAAGAGGCTAGAGTTATTGCAGCAGATCCTTTGGATGTACCAAATGCAAAGCCACCCAGTACGCCACTACAAGGTTTAGGTGATAGGCCAAAGAAACAGGAAGAAGCACCTGATGTATCTACTGCACCACCTGTAAGAAGTAAAACAGACTTCTTTATGAAGTATGATAATCAAATGCTAGAGGCTATGGAAGAGTTTGGTATCACGAAAGATGATCCTATTTCAGAAGTTAAAGAAGCACTAGCTGCTTGGTTTGAAGAAAACTCAGGTAACTCAGAGCTTGTAGCTGACTCTACTTATATGGATCTAGACAACGCTGCCAGTATTATTTTGCAAGCCCTTAATATGATGGAAGAGTAATATGAGTGTTTCTTTACAGGATATATTGGATAGGCAGAAAAAAGAAGAGGCTACCACTGCTACTACTGCTGTAGAGTCTAAGCCAAAAGGCGTTTCTTTAGAGGACATTCTAGCTAGAAGAGATGCCGCTCAAGATACAAACGTTAAGCAAGGCAAACTAAAGAAAGACGATCTAAAAAAGTCTGCCAATGCTGCAAAGATACGTGACTACATGATGTCTAGGTTTGGATATCAGTACCGTGATGGTGGGGCGTATGATGATGATAAACTTGTAGAACAGTTTTTTGATCATATGAGAGCGTTCAATACAAACGTTGTATCTACTGCAAGTGAGGCTAGATTTGTATCTAAGGCAACAGAGTTAGATAAAGTAAAAGCAAAGCAAGCATATGACCTGTACGATCAAACAGGTAGTGTCTTTGTAAATGATGGGGTGCTTGGTGCTTTAGATGGTGTGAAGGATTACATCTTTGCTGCAGCTAAAGACCCATCAAACTATCTTGGTTTATTGACAGGTGGTATAACTAAAGCGGCTGGCTTTGGTATTACCCAAGGGGGAAAGCAAGCAGTTAAGCTATCCGTAGCTAAGGCTACACAGGAAGCCCTTAAAAAGGGTGCCTCTCGTGAAGCAGCAGAGAAGATTGGTAAAGAGGCGGGAGAGGCTGCTTTAAATCATGCTCTGTCTATAGGGGCTAAAAATCCTGCAGCTAAAAAGATTATGCGGGAGACAGCAAGGCGGGAAAGAGATCTTGCCCTACGCCGTGCTAGGCTACAGGCTCGACAGCAAGCTAAGCAAGAGATAACAGAAGGTGCAGCTAAAAAGTCTTTGTACGCTACAGCAGCAACAGACACATCACTAGCAGTATTGCAGGATCTACAGATTCAGAATCTTATGATTGATGTAGATTCACAGGATGAGTACAGCTTGTTACAAACAGGTTTTAGCTCACTCTTTGGTGTGGCTGCTCCTGGTGCTCAAATAGTTGCAGGTAAAATGAAGGGTAAGTCGGGTTACGCAGATCTAGGGTTAGAAGGTGAGTTAGCTGCTATGCGTGAGAAGCGCACTAAGCCAGTAACAATAAAGCTAACTAACTCTCAAATAGATGACGTAACAGCAGACATCAAAAAGAATGTTCGTAGCTGGAAAGAGAAAGTTGAAGCTGGCAGAGACATGTTCAGTAGAAACATCACAGACACAGATGTATTCTCTCAGATTATCTTAGGCTCTAATGGTAAAGGTACAGTAGACGGTTTAGCTTTTCAGTTAGCTAAGTCTGGGCATAAGCTGCCCAATAACGTTACTATATCTGACGCCCTAAGTAACATTGTGCCACAGCTTCCAGAAGATGAGCTAACAGAGATAAACAAACTTTTGAAGATTACAGGTATTACTTTAGGTGACGCCACTAGCTCACAGAAGAACCTGCAGGACTTAGTGGCATTTGAAGCAAGTCGTGGTGGTACCACACTAAACATAATGAGCCAAGCAGCTAAGGTAGTAAATGGTACTCTACTGCACGGTGAAACTATTATCAGTGAGGCATCAGGAGAGATCTTAAAGAAGGAAGGAGAGAAAGCTAAACGTGCACAGCCTTTCGCTTATGGTCAAAACCTGTGGCGTAGAATGCTTGTATCATCAACATCTACAACTGCAGTCAACGTTGCTGGCTTTGCACAGTACGCTACTGTTTCAACCCTAGCTGATGTGCTTAATGGTTATGGTCACATTGCTTTGAGCATGACACAGAAGGGGCAGAAGGCTGTTGAGACACGTAGACGCGGTAGAGTATATCTAGATATGCAAGCGCAGAAGATGCGTAACTTGTTAGATCCCTACACTACGCATGACGCATATATGGCTTTCCTTGGTCAGCACAAAGACGTAAGCAAGATACTCTTTGAAACTGTGTCAGGTGGTGTAGAGCGTACTGGTAAGCGCTATGGTATAGACACAACTAAAGGTGTAGCCAAGAAGCTTGAGACTATTGCAGATGCTGCTACAAAGATATCTGGTGTACGCATTCAAGATAGCTTTACTAAGTCACAGATGTTTATGGGTGAGCTAGATAAGTATGTACGGCTCAAGCATGACAAAGATCTTATGACTGTTCTCAAAGAAGGTGATATAGATCTTATCGATAATGACGTTATTGGCGGTGCTCTGGATCAAACACTGCGCTCAGTTTTCTCTAAAGATTACACAGCGCAGGAAAACTTCTTAGGGCTGGCAGCAAAACAAATTGAGAACCTTTCTAACATCCCTGTAGTAGGTACTATCCTACCCTTTGGACGGTTCTTTAATAATGTTATAGCTACAGGCTATCAGTGGTCAGCAGGTGGAGCCATTGATATGGCAAGTGCTCTGGTACGTGGTGCTGCTAAGAAGGGCGAAGACGTAGACATGCTCAAGCCTACAGAGGCTTTTTCTAGAACGCTGGTTGCATACTCTACTGCAGGTCTAGCTATAGCTTATGATGAAGAGCGTAGAAAGAAAGGCTTAGGCGTTTACGAAGTTGAGTCAGGCGCAGGTAATGTAATTGACATGAAGAGCCAATTCCCGGCCTCTATGTTTTTACTTGCTGGGCGTATACTTGGTATCAGAAAAGATGGAGACGTTGTACCATTAGAGCTTGTAACAGAATTAGGTAAGCAGATGGCAGTAGGTCAGTTTGCTTCTGACGCACAGTTTGGTAATGATCTTAACTCTATTGTAGACTTCTTCCTTAACATGGAAGGTGATTTAGATTACTTGAAGGCGGGGTTTGGATCAGGAATAACTAAAGCTGGTGGTAATTACTTATCAGGTTACACCCGCCCACTAGACACACTAAACAAGCTTGTAGGCTTTGCAACTGAAACAGACACAGCTAAAGATGTACGTCAGTCTCAGGGTATAGATACACTTTCACAGTCTTCTCTTAAATATGTAGATAACTTAGCAGAAGTATTTATTGATGCTATTGATACTGCTAAAGGGGATCTCAATGATAAAACAAAGGATACTCTTACAGGCGAAGAGCTACGTGTAGGTATACGTGAAGGTGAGGTCTATGACCCCAACCCACTTGCTAAAGTTTTAGGTGTGACTATTAAGCAAACTCGTACTGCAGCAGAAGAGTTATACTCTGTGGCTGAGATGGCACCTTGGACTGCAGGGGAGAGATCTGAGATTGCTGGGTACGATAAGGTCTTTAACAAAGTATTTGCACCTCTATTAGAGAGGGAGTCAAAAATGTTGTTAGCTGATCCTAAGTTTAAGAAGGCTAACTTACAGCAAAGACGTACTATGGTATCTGACAGGCTGACTAAGATACGTGCAGATGTAAAGTCTTACTTAGAGGCAAGCTCAGACTCTGATACAATCATTCAGAGTTTGCGTAGAAAAGCATCAGCTACTGGCAATAGAAACTCTAAAGCAGAAGCAAAGAGGTTTATGAAGAACAAGGGAGCTACAACAAATATCAGAGACATGAATTACAATGAATTGTACATGTATCTAAACTATCTAGACTACCATGATCAAGTCTACAAAGAATAGCAGAGGGGGCGCACTAAGCGCCCCTTTCTTTATTTAATACCGTACTTTTCAGCAGCGAGCTTAGCCCACATCTGTGACTCAGTAAGTCGCTCTAAAGCGTTCTCCTTTTCATCACAGTGGTGTAGGTTTCTATTGTAGTGTACTTCTAAGCCTGTTGCCTGTGTTGTCAGGTCAGCCTTAAAAAGATTAGTCTTTGTGTCCATGTATGCCTTGGCTTCTCGTTCTAGTTTCACTGGTATTCCTTATGCACTTTCGGGTACTTGAAAGCAGTAAGTATTTGCTGATGACTCTGGTGTAGGTCTAGTACTCATTAATCTGTTTTCCATTTCAACAGCTAACTCATTACAAGAATGGACATCCATAAACAAACCATCAAAAGATTGCACTTTTATGCGCCCTTCAAACATCATAATGAGTACTAAAACATACATTAGAACCAGCCTTTAACTTGCTCAATAAGTACAGGGCCGTACTCTGCAGTAAGAGCAACAACTTCACCAACAGCAAGCATACCAATAGTAGCAACAGCCATAAATTCAATACCTGTCATATCATTCTCCT
>Ga0209631_10001204_pt1 | contig 33726 bp, 22 predicted proteins | sample COG_08_FD_184752 | JGI IMG/M metagenome (GOLD analysis project Ga0209631, IMG submission 184752) | Pelagic Microbial community sample from North Sea - COGITO 998_met_08 (SPAdes) (version 2) | ecosystem: Environmental > Aquatic > Marine > Neritic zone/Coastal water | place: Helgoland, sampling... | reverse complement strand
GCGTGTGCCGTGCGTGAACCCGCGTCTCGGGTCACCCTGCGTGCGCTGCGCCGCACCAGATGGCGCGGAAGGTGTCGACGTGATGACCGAGGTGTTATTGGATTTTGTAACATCCCACCTCATTCAACACCCGGTTCAATAGACCGGACACGGCCGGTTAAAATTGACCGACCGTTTCTTGGTGAATCATAATTAGAGTTTTGAGGCGCTCACGGAATACCATGACTTTAACTTTTTTACGTAGTTATCCATTTGATGAAAGTGTCCTGACTGAATATTCACTGAAGTTTGTAATTGGACATCATCCCCGACTAATCAACCGACGAGTGTTTCTTCCCGAACAACAACCGGCTCGTCCTTGTGTGCGCGCGGACCGCGAAAACATCCATTCCATCGATGTTCATCAAAAGCCGCTAAACCTCCTCGACATCCGCTAAACCCCCTCCACCTCCCTCGACGCCAAAGTCGCTCCGCTCCGCCGCCCAGACCAACCCGCTCATGTCCGACCCATCAGCCGTCTCCCCAGTGCGCGAGTCCAAATACCGAGGATGCCCCGCGAGCCGTTGCGCCAGCCCGGGCCGAGCGTTGTGCCCTTCGATGCGCCAGTGCGTGGAATCAACCCCGTCTTCTCGCTCAGCGGCGACGCATACGTCCACGAACGCCTCGACGAACGCGTCGTTGTAGGTACCGCCAGCGCCGAGGATCCTGTGCAGCCGCCTGGTCTTGGGATGGGTCACGGCTCGGGCGCAGACTCCGCGGCGGCACACGTACGCCGCTCGGCCCTGCAACGCGTTACTCTTCCTCTTCATCCTCGCGGTGTCATCGTCGCCGGTACTCGCGCGCGCTCGCGTCGTCGCCTTGCGCAGGAGCCCGTCGGCGGCGGCGCGAGCGGATGGGTGCGAGTCCACCGCGAGGGACGAAGATCCGCCCGCGGCGAGTGACTGGAGCAACTCGACGGAATCCGCGACGCTCCCCGCGTCCAACGCGATCGTCCACCTGTTCTTCTTCTTTTTCTTGTCGTTCTCCTTCTTATTCTGTTGTTGTTTTTGTTCACCGGGCTCACATGGGCTCTGTTTCGATGCGGCTTCGGCTGCTTCGTCTGAGCGTTGGAGTCGAGCGACGCGGATGAGCTCCGTCGTCGGCAGCATCCTGTCGCACCCCGCGCACACCCGCACGCGCGTCTCCCGCATCGCGCGCTTGTTCCACCCTTGCCGGGCCTTTGGCTGGTTACACCGCCGGTCCTTCGGACGCACGCGCGGCTTCTTGCGGTCCACCAGCCAGTCCGAAGCGGCGAAATGAGCGATGGTCGCGGACCATTCGTCGATCAACAGCCGCTCGGAGAGGTTGGATGCGATCGTATTCGCCGATCGCGCGCACAGCTGTGCGCGCTCGCGATGCGACGCCACGATGTCGTCCTCTTTCGTGGACGCGCCGTCGACGATGAAGAAGGACCCGGCGCCGGTGTCCGTGGAGGCGTCCTCCGGCCAGTCCAGGTTTCCGGTTTCCGCGGCGATGGATGCGAGTTGGAGCTCTTCATCCGCGGCGGCGGAGGCGGCGGAGGCGAGGTGCAGCGCGACCTCGAGGTTGCGCTCGTCGGCGAGCGCGATGTCGCGCGCGCGCTGTGCGAGCGCGTCGATGCCGCCGGCCATGGCGGCCATCTCGCGGGAGAGCGAGGCGTCCACCTGGTCCGGGGAATTGGCGGAGCCGTGGTGCGGGCCGACGTCGCGCGCGTGCTTCGCGTCGCGGCGTTCTTTACGCGCCGCCTTGGTGTTCGCGCGTGCGAGGTCGCTGCGATGCGTCGACGTGGACGCGCCGAGGGACGCGGCGAGTCGCGCGGCGGCGGTCGGAGCGCGGTCGGCGTCGGCGACATCTCGTCCACGATGCGTGGCCCTCGGCTGCGTTCTCGTCGCCGTCGTCTCTCCGCCGCCCCGCGCGGTGACGGCGACTGACGCACCCCCGCGGGGAGGGATGGGACGCGCGCGAACGCCCCTTGACCCTAACCCCGCGGCGAGGGAGCTCGTCATGCACGGAGCTCCCGTCGACTGCGCCATGTCGAATGCCGCCGCCAGTCACGAGACAATCCCGGAAACGAGGCTCGAGGGTGCTGACACAGCTGTGGTGAAAAGACCTTAAATCAGTCTGAGCGCACGGCGGCCGCGTGGACCATCGATAGCGACGCGAACGGCACGTGAACGCGCTCGGGTGACGCGTTCGTAACCCGGTGATCGCTTAGATCCGACGTATCGCGCGCCGGAATCCTCCCGAACCCCCACGCGGGTGGCTTCAGCAAGCGCCGAGAACTCAAAGGGTGCCCAGAGCTTGCGCCAACGCTCGCGCATCTTTTCATCGTAGATTCCACCGCCGTGACGCCGCCGAAGACTCCGGCGATGCGCGCGCCCCTCCCGCCGCCCAAAGAGGACGCTAACCCTTTCGGTTTCCACCCCGGCGACGTCGACGGCGACTCGCGGTTCCGGCTTGACGAATGCGGGTGCAGGTTCGCGGACGGCGGATCCAGCGACTCGGACGGATGCGACGGCGCCTTCGACGAGGACGACGTCGCGGAGTACCTCGAGGTGGACCCCGCGCTCGACGCCGGGCCTGACGAGAACGAACCCCCGTCACCCGTCGCCGACGATGACGTGGGGGGCGGCGAGGTCACGCGCCGCCCGCTCGCGCCCGTGGACGCCCAAGACGCCGCCGCGCGAGCGGGACGGCTGACCTTCGGATCCGCACAGCCGGCGCCGGGACCTTCCAAGTCGACGGGATCCCGGACCGTCGACGACGGGACGCCGCTGCCGCCGACGCGTTCGAAACATGCGAACCAGTTCGTCCGCGACGTCGACGGGCGGCACCTGTGCGTGGTCCTCGACCTGGACGAGACGTTGATTTGCGCGTACAATCACGAGGTGAACGGCGGAGTTCCGGATGAGCTCCGGCGGCCCGAAGTCGCCGCCAAGTCGAAGTCGTTTACGCTTCACAAGGATCCAAATCATTTCGGCGGATTTCACGGGGACGAGCCCTGCCCGCTGGTCGCTTCGACGTCTGGAAATGTGTCCAGAAGCGGTGACTGGGCGAGATCGTACGGCATGGACGCCCTCGCGGAACGGATGGAAGGCGCCGGCGGCTTGACCACGGAACCGGTGTGCACGGTTTTTGAAAGGCCGGGCGTCCGGGACTTTCTCGCGGAGCTCGCAACCTTCGCCGAGGTTGTCGTGTTCACGGCCGGCATGGAAGGGTACGCGCGGCCCTTACTGGACGAGCTCGATCCACGCGGCGACAGGATCCACCACAGGCTCTATCGCCCCGCGTGCGTGAAGACCCCGCTGAGGGATCACGTCAAGGACATCGCGAGGCTCGGGCGAGATCTCAGCGCCACCGTGTTGGTCGACAACAACCCGTTCTCCTTTCTACTCCAGCCGCACAACGGGATACCGATCGTGAGCTTCACGGGCGACCCGTCCGACGCCGGGCTTCGAGTGCAGCTGATGCCGATGCTGCGGAAGCTCGGGGAGATGGTAGCCGGCGGGGAGGACGTTCGGCCTTTTTGCCGGCGGAGGTTTAAGATGGAGCCGTTCTTGCGGAATTACTTCGCGAAGCAAGGCTTGGAGTTCGATCCGCCGCGCGAGTTGTGGGAGGAGGAGCTGGAGCGTGAGGGGACGATGCCGATGCGCGAGGTTGGACGGAGGAAACGAACGGGCGGGAATTCGAATTTACTGACGAGTCGGTGACGGGGACGACGGATGTGACGAATGAACGAATGAATGAAACGCACGCATCGACGACGACGCGAGATAGATGACCGACGAGTGCACTTGCTTTGTGTGTGATGGTTCTAATGTTAGTACTTCAGTTTGCTAAGTGACCGCCTATTAATCCTTCTTCTTTCCCTTGCTTCCCCTCGGCGTCGACGCCTGCCTCGCGCTCGCGCCACGCCCGCCGCCGGTACCCAACGAGTACGACCCAGGCGCCATGCCAACCGGGGTGACGTTGCCCTTCTTCTTCCCGGGCGATTGCGGCACCGGCATCTGCGGCATCTGAATCTCGGTCGCCTGACCGGGCATGGGCTGGTAGCTCATCTGCCCCATCATCTGCCCGCCCGAGGCGCCGCCCGCGGGACCCTTCTTGCCCTTGGCGCCTTTGCCCTTCGCCGCCGCCGCCTGCTGCTGCGCCTGCTGCTGCGCCTGCGCCTGCGCCTGCATCTGCATCTGTTGTTGCTGTTGCATCTGCATCTGCTGCTGTTGCATGTACTGCTGGCGCTGCTGCGGGTTCATCTGCTGCATCTGCTGCATCTGCATGCCGGGCTGGCCACCCTGCGGCATCATCCCGCCCTGGGGCATCATGCCACCCTGCATGCCGGGCTGACCCTGCTGCTGTTGCATCTGCATCTGCCGCTGCCGCTGCTGCTGAGCCGCGGCGGCGGCGGCGGCGGGATCGCCCGCGCCCATCGCACCCTGCGCCTGAGCCTGCTGCTGCTGCTGCGCGCGGGCAGCCTCCATCAACGCCTGATCCGCGATGTCCACCGGGTCCGCGCCGCCGAGCTGCGCGTGCGCTCCCCACGACGAGTGCGCCTGCACCCGTCTGCTGGGATCCGACCCCGCGCGCTCCGCGGCGAGCTGCCTTCGCAGCTTGTGCTGCCTCGCCTGCGCCTGCGCCGCGCGGTCGAAGTGGAACCTCGCGGTGTTGTCCTCGACGGGTAACGCGCGCGCCATGACCTGCCGCGCGCTGCCTTTGTTGAGGTTGAGCGCAGCCACCGCGTTGGGGTCGCCTTCGCCCTCCGCGGATTGCGTAAGTCGCTGGAACCGCCATCTGCACTGCTCGGCTCTGCGGTACACCCCTTTGAACGGCGCGGACGCCGCGAAGACGTCGGTGATGAGCCCCCAGTTGCTGCCAAACTCGTGGACGATGGCGCACAGGAGCTGGTCCTCGACCGGGGTCCACGGCCTGGCGATGCCGGCGGTGGACCGCGTCTTCTTCTTGTGCGACTTTTTCTTTTCCAAATCCTTCTTCCCCTTCTTCCCGCCGCGCTGCAAGTTCGCGAGGGTCATGTCGTCCTCCTCGTCGCTGTCCGACTCCATCCCGGAAGGCTGCTGCGACTCCGAGACGCGAATCTTCTTCCCGCCGGGCCCGATGACGTACTGCGCCTTTCGCTTCTTCCCGTATTCGTCCATGCCAGCCGCAGCCGCCGCCGCCGCTCGCTGCGCCGCCAACGCAGCTTGCGCGGCGCGGCGACGTTCGTTCGCCAGTCGCAGGGCTTCAGCCTCCGCGGCGGCGCGCGCCGCCTCCACGACGGCGCGTGCGCGCCGTCGCTCGCTCTCCTCCCAGTCCCGTAGCCTCCGTTCGTAATCGGCGAATTTGGAAGCCTCCGCCTTGATTGAGTCCACCCACCACTGCTCCGTGTGCGACGGGTAGCAGTCGTAGAGGAGCGGGGAGAGTTCCTCGACGAGTGGCGGGGTTCCGGGCGCGACGGAGTCGAGGTCGAGTTCGGCGTCGAGGACGGCGTCGGGGACGCCGCCTGGGAGGTAGACGGGCGGCGGGGGCGGCATCGCGGCCGCGGCGTCGCCGTCCTCGGCAGCGCCATTGTCGCCATCCTTCTTCTCGTCTTCGTCGTCCTCCTCGGATTCCTCCTCGGACTCCTCCTCTTTCCCGCGGCGGCCGCGTCGCGAGGGCGCCGCGGCGGTCTTCTTCCCACCCTTGGCGGCGGGTTTCCGCCCCCCTTTCTTCCCCTTCTTGGACGCGTTCTCCTCATCCTCCTTGTCCTGAATCGCCTTCTTGATGATCGACTTCTTCAGCCGCGCGATGTCCCCGGTGAGCTTCAACACCGCCCACTGCTCGATGACGCTCATGCCGGGCGGAGGCGGCGGGGTCTTGGGGAAGACGCTCTGCGACCGGACCATCGCCATCGGCGTCGGGGTGACGACCGCGTCGTCGCCAGCCTCGGCGCCGTCGCCGCCGGTACCCTCGGCTTTCACCGTCGCGTCTTCCGCGCCGGCGACGTCCATGGGAGCCGCGCCGTCGCCCGCTTCGTCGCCGTTCGTGTTGGGCGCCTTGTCCTCCTTCTTCTCGGGCGTGGCTTCAATCGTGGGCTCGGTTTTCTCAGCCTTGGGCGGCGTCGCCGTCTCCGCCGCCGCCGCCGCCGCGCGCCGCGAAGCTCGGCCCCCTTCTTTGCCCTCGTCCTCCTTCTTGTCGTCGGGCCCCGTCTCTCCATCCTTCGCGCCGTCGTCATCCTTCGCCTCCGGGACCAGCTCGGCGGCGGTGGGAATGGGCTTCTCCACCGCGCGCTTCCACGCCTTCTCCCAGAAATGCCCAACCTCGTGCGCGACGCGGGCGCACATCGCGCGACCCGCCTCTTCGAGAGCCGCCTCCTCCGACGTTTCCTCCCGCGCGGGCGGCGCCCCCTCGCACGCGGCGCTCATCTCCGCGCACTGCCTCGCAGCCTCCAACCGCCAGTCCCGCTCCGCCGCGAAGTCAGCCGCCATCCACCGCATCTCGATCAGGACGTAGTCCCAGTGAGATTTGCGTTTATCGACGCCGTACGGACCCTTGGCGATCTTCGCGCCGAGCACCGCTCTCGATTCGCGAATCTTGCGAGCTTCGGCGATCACCCCGTCGTCCTCGGCGTACCGGCCCTTGCGCGCCTCCTCGGTCTCGTCGTCGTGTTCGCCGAGTGAGGGCAGGTCGGGTAGCGGGATCGGGTCAAACTCGGTCGTGTCCTGTTTGTCGAGCGGGACGTGGGTCTGCATGTCGACGACCCACGGCTCGTCGTCGTCATCCGCCGCGGCTGCCGCCGCCGCGGCCGCTTTGGCAGCCTTGGCGGCGGCGGCTTTAGCGGCTGCGCCCTTGTTTCCCTTGGCACCCGCCATGGCGCTCTGGTTCACCTGTTGGATCGTGGATGACGGATCGGTCAGGGGTCTGGGCGGGAATGATTATTTTGCAGGTTTTGTTGGTTGGGGCAAATTTGAAAAAGTTTGAAAAGCGCGCGCGATGTGGGCGCGGCGGGCGCGCACACGCGGCCCGGACCGCGCCGATCACGTCGCGATCGATTCGATAACGCGACGGGTTCGTCGGCCGCGTCGTTCGCACGATCGACCGAGGCGAAAACGAGTCAAGAACCGCGTGCCGGGCACCCAGGGTCACCACCAAAACGCCCACAGCGCACCGTGCCTGCGGTGCGGTGCCAACGAAAAGGTGGCGGGAAACTATTGATTTCGCAACCCTAGGCGCCGGTAAACGGGGATGTCCGGGCGACGCGACGATGTGTTCGACCCGGAGACGCGACCGACGAGTCCCGCCCGTGTGGTGGGTGGTGTACCCGCCGAGATCTGGGTCGTCGGTCGCGCCTCGACGCCGCTGGCGCCCGTTAGGTTTTGCACCCCAAACGTATGCGTAAACAGTCAGAAACCTGGGCACTGAATCTGATTCCGTACCTTCCAGTTCACCGGATTGCCCCCGCGGCGATCGATCCGATTCCCCCTCGACGCCGGTCACGCTTCGTCGGGCACCCCTGACCCGATACGGTGTCCGAACGCGCGCGCGCTTAGCCTCCCCGGCGCGCCACCCACGCCAACCGCGTGCCTCTGGGCTTCTCAAATTGGCGTCGATACGGCAATTCTCCAGGTTAACACGGGCGCCAGTCAGGGTGCCAGCTAGGTTTTCCAAATTGAACCCAAATTGCTCGGCCGTTATCCGTGCGCTCGGGAATTAACTCAAGAATTAACTCAAGACTAATCGACATCGATGAACGGAAAAACCCGATCGGTCAGCGGTCAGTCCAAGAAGACACCCGGTAAACCCACGTGCGTTTTCCCACCGTCAGTCGTTTCCAAGGACACAACGCACCGCGCGTGACGACGACATAAAATGAAGACCAGAATCGCGTGCTACTTCGATGTCCCTCGCCCCGACAACAGGCAGGACGACATCAACTGGGTCGACGTGCGCGCCCGAACGCATCGCTCCATCTCACCCTCGACAATCACCCTCGACCGTTTCGTCTCCCACCGTCATCATTCGCGCACGCCGTCGACCCACTGACATCCTCCGCCCGTCCGCCCCTCCGCCCGTCCCAGATCGACATGAAGCACACCGACATGAAGAACGACGTCAAACGAAAGGTCGCCGCGAAGACCGGCGTCCCGATGTGGCGCCTCTCCATGCGACTCGGCCCGTTCCAGGAGGTGTACATGTTCGACAAGGGCGCCAAGAACGGCATCATGCCGCGGACCTTCGGCCTCACCGAGGCGGTCTACAGGCCCGATCTCATCGGTAACGCACGCTTCGACGCCACGTACTTCGGCGGGTTCAATGAGGACTTCCCCGAAGAGGAACCCAACCCGCTCGCGGACGGGTGGAAGCAGACGTGGGACGGACCAAACGGCGTCAAAGAGGCGCTCAAGCAGTACGAACCGAGAAAAAAGCCAACCGCGGGAGCGCCGTTCAAACACCACGATCACATCTCCAAGAAATAGCGTCTCGAGCACCCCACCCCGTCGCGAGTTCGTGTCATCAGTAGGATATCGCGACGATGTTATTAAAAGAAATTACCCCCCGCACTCTTAGTCTCAAAGCCTCTTATTAGTCATCCATCACGCCTGCATCGCCTGCTGCAGCGCCTGCTGCTGCTCGGGGGTGATGGCGCTCCACGCGCGGGTCAACGTCTCCGGCGGGACGCTTCCCTGCATCTGCATGAGCAGCGCCTTCATCTTACCCGCGCACTCCACGGTGCACAGCTGGAGCTTCTCGGACAAACCCGCGGTGGGCAGCGCTGTGGCGAACACCTTCACCACGGACCCGAGGTGTTCGCTGTTCGGTCCGAGAAGATGCGGGTCGTTCGCCTCGAGCATGCGAACCAGCTGCGTGTGCACCGCCCTCGCCTCCACCTTGTCCTCCGTCAGCGGCAGCATCGACAGCCACTGCGGCACGACGCTCTCCGGGCCCGGGATGCACGCCCGCTGAAACTCGCAAATCTTACCAAGCGACGAGATTGCATTTTCCGTAGCGTTGACGTTTTCCTCACCCCTGGCATCCGGCGCCTGGATCACCTGCGCGAGTGTCTGAAGACTCGCGGGCACGTGCGGCGCGAACGCCTGCCCCAACTTCTCCGCCATGACGCCCACGCCGTACACCGACGCCTGGCGCACGTCGGCGTCCGCGTCGGTGCACCCCGCCAGGCACGGCCCCGCGAATCCGTCTAGGTACCGAAGCGAAGCTCCGCCGTCGCTGGCGTGTTCCATGACGTCGTCAAAGACGCAGATGGCGATACGCCGTTCCTCTGGGGACCGATCGGGTCCCAACATGGGCGCCACGAACTGCGCGAGCAGTGGCTCGAGCGCGGGTAACACGGGCGCGTGAAGGGACCGTAGGAGTGAGCCGACGCACTCGGCGAACTGGTCAAAGACCTCGTCCTCGGCGGCTTGCTCATCCGTCAACGCTTCCATCTCCTCGGCGTCGAAGTCCTCGGTGCCGGCGCGTTTGTTCCGCTCCGCCCGTCGCTCCAACGAGCCCTTGAGGGTGCTCTGGAACTCCTCGATCATGGCGGCGATGTGCTCGCTGATGTGCTCACCCGCGACGCCGGCGCAATCCGCGAGGGACTCGAGCATCGCGGCTTGAATCTCAACCTCGGGTTCCTTGCTCAGCGCCTTGATCAAAGGCGGGACGACGTACCCGACGAGCTGGCGGAAGTACGCGGCGTCCACCGTTTGGCCGGTGGGTGCGACGCACTGCTTCAGCATCGCGGCTTTACCCGCGCGGAGGATATCCGGCAGCGACGCCACCGCTGCTTTGCGCACATCCTCGTGAAAGTAGAAATCGAGCAGCGGCACCATCGTCTCCACCACGGGCTGGAGGTACGGTAAGAACCCGTCTTTGAGCTCGTCGACGTAGCAGCACAGCATGTTGCACGCGGTAGCCTTCTCCTCGAGCACGGAGGTCCGTATGGAGATGCGCTTGTCCCCCACGGCGATGACCTCGACGTCCTCTTCCTCCTCCGCCTCTTCGTGATCCTCCGCGTCCGTCACCTGGACATCCGGCTTGAGTTGCGCCGATTTGAGCAACGGCGGCATGACCACCTGGAGGTACTGGATGAAGTCGCGGCCGAGGCACTTGCACAGCCGCGTCCACGCCTGTTGCATGTACGACGCGGTGGTATCGTCGTCCTCGAACCCGCCAGCCTGCAGCTGCATGAGGAGATCCATCACCTCCCTGGCGTCGGGCGCGAATTGTTCTTTTCCGACAGCCATGCCGACGAGGGAGATGCACTCCATAGCCTTGGCGCGGAGCATCCTGTGCTCTTTACCCGCGGCGCCCACTAAGATCTGCTTCAGGAAAGGGAGCACGGTGGAGTAGTACTTGGCGAACGCGGTCTGCGCGTTATCCGCGACGGACGCGAGCGCGGTCAAGGCTGACTCCTGGACCATGCGGTGGCCGCCTTGCAGCATCTGCAGGAGTTTGTTCATGAGCGCGTCGAGGTACGGCTGCATGTGCTCGGGGGGGCATCCCTCGGAGAAGTTGACCATCGCCGCCGCCGCGTGCGACTGGACCCTGTGCGATGAATCCTCCATGGCCTTGAGCAGCACGGGTAAGATCTGCGCGTGCGCCTTCTCCTGGATCTTGGGACCGAGGTCGGTGCACAGCTGGCCGATTCCGTTGACAGCCGCCCAACGCACGCGCGGGTGGGGATCGTTGGTAGCCGCGCCGAGGCATGGCGCCACCGCGCCCGCGACGTCCTTGTTCATGCCCTTGACGCATCCCTCCGCGATCTGCGCGAGCGCCACGAGCGCCGCGTGACGCTTGCGCCAGTCCCCGTCGCCGAGCAGCGCCGGGATCGTCGCCGCCGCGCACGGAAGCACAGTGTTGGCGCCAAGCGCGATGGCGACGCGATCGAGGCACTCCTGCCCGACGTCGTACCTCTCGCCCTCGCCCGCGTCGCCGTCCTCTTCCTTCTCCGCGGTGTGCCACTCCTGCTCATCCTCGACGTCGAGTAAGAACGCGACGAGGCAGTTGAACAGCCGCGGGACAAAGTTGGGAAGTTTACGCATCATACCAGGCGCCCTGTCCCTGGCTTCGGTGAGGGTGACGAGGAACTCGGTGGCGAGGTGCCTGGTGCCGTCCTCCAGGTCGTTGTGCTCGGCGATCGTCATCATGGCGTCGACGACGTGCGCGAGGTGCTTGCGCACGAACCTCGGGTCAGATCCCGCCAATTCCACGAACATGGAAAGCGCGTCTTGCGCCGAAGCTTCGTCGCCGCCCTGCAAAGCGCCGCCGAGGGTCTGGAGCATCGCGGGCAGGAGATCCTGGAACTTGGCCCTGTCGTGCTGGTTCTCGAGCGAGTCGACGAAGGCGCAGCACGCGCGGAGGGACGCGAGCTTGACCTCCATGTCGGCCGCCTGAAGGCACTGGCCCAGGATGCCGTGCAGGGTGGCGAGGTGCGGGACGAGCGAGTCGCCGATGTACGCGGCGAGCTCGCCGAAGACGTTGAGCGCGGTCACCTTGAGGGGATCGGCGCCGCCGGTGACGCACTGGAAGAGGAACGGGAGGAGCTCCGGCCATCCTTCTTCGTAGACGCCCGCGGCGAGCTCGGAGACGGTGTCGCCCACCTTGCCCGCGATCCGCTTGTTCTGCTCCTCGTGCAAGGACTTGAGCAGCTCGCCCTTGATGCCCGCCTGCGTCTGCGGCTGGAGGTTGGCCCACAGGGACACCTCGTCCTTGGTCAGCACGCGGCGGAGTAAGATGGCCGCCATCTCGCGGGTCTCCACGATCGCGGACGTTCGCAGCGCCTTGACGAGCTGAAGGCACAGCACGTCGCCCTGCTTCTTGCACTCGTTGAACAGAGACTCGTACTGGGTGCGCGCCGCGTTGTCGACGCTGGTGAGGCCGCCGAGGAGCTGCTCGAAGGCGGTGAGGTTGGACATGTCCAGCACCGCCTGGACCTGAGCGGCTGGAACCGCCATCGTGGTCGTCCGATCCGGAGTCTAAAGGCCGATGAACGGCGCGAGAGAGCTCTGATGGTCCCGCCGCGATCGGGGAGAAAAAACAACTTGTCGGCGCCGCTCGTTTGAAAAAGGTTGGACCCAAAAATTTGGACCCATTTTAGCAAATGTGGCTGGAACTCGTATGGTATCCAGACGTAACCTTAACCCATCGGCCGAAAAATGTGTCGGCGTTTTCATTTTCAGGCTCACTTTATCCGAGCGTGTGACCCACGCACCGCAGAAGGGGCGCGATATGTGGACGGTATCGCGCGTCGCGCCGGCGGCGTCGCCGGCGCGTGCGGCCGACATGGGTGCGCGCCGAGCGCTCGGGGCGACTCGGTCGGCGCTGGCGGTCCGTGGGCATCGAACGCGGCGGCGAAACCGCGCGTCGGCACAACACGTCATGCTTCCCACTCGGTGCTTCTTCGACTCTCGAGACTCGGGCTCGTTCGACGACTACGAGTTCGACGCGGGGCTTCGCGAGGCGGCGCGGACCCAGCGCGCGTTCGAGAAGGTGGAGTGGCACGCGCGGGAGCCGCGCGAGAAGGTCAAGGACCTACTGGCGCGGGTCGACGCGGCGGGCATCTGGACCATCGCCACCACCGCGTTCGTGCTAGGCATCTCCGTGAGCGAGTCCTTGTTCGACGGCGGCAACGGAGGATTTTTCGTCTCCGACCCCATCGCGATCGCCACGTTACTACCCGATTGGGTCCCCGACGCGGTGGCGTCGAGAGCGGGGTTCATCGACCCAGCGACGGTCGCCAGCGGCGAAGGTACCGTGGAGGCCATCTTCCTCTTTGAGTTTTGCCTGCGCGCGTGGAGCGAGGAGTTCAGCTTCAAATACCTTCGATCACCAGTCGCATTGGTGGACTTCGCGGCGGTCTTACCCACGCTCGTGGGCAGCGCGTTGGGCGGCAGCGGGGTCTTACGAACGTTCCGTTTATTCCGTCTGCTTCGCCTTCTAAGACTCGCCGACGACGTCAACGGCGGTTTGAAAGGTGAGTTTCTTTTTGTTCTCTCACTGTTTGCCCATACTGACGTTTTGTTTTATAGATCGAAGCGACGAAGACGGCGACGACAAGATCTTCGGCAAGGTGACCAGCGTCGCCGTGGAGTTCCTGTGCGTGTTCCTCATCGCGGGCGAGATCTTCTACGACTTGGAGTACGAGACGAACCCGGACATAAGCGACGTCGGTGACGCGCTGTACTGGTCGTTTCTGACGCTGACGGGCATCGGGCAGGTGAGTTCTTTTTAATTCGCGTATGGAAAATTATACTGACGGTGTGTTTATTTTTGACAGCCATTCGACGCTGTCACCGCGCAGGGCCGGGTGGCGACGGTCGCGTTCATCTTGACCGCGCTCGTCGTGGTCCCGCTGCAGCTGTCGACGCTGGTCCAAGCGACGAACAAGCAGCGGGAGAAGGAGAAGAAGCAACGGCGACGGAAAGGGAAGGAGCGGCGGGCGCGGGTGCGACGTAACGTCGGCGGGGTGGCCCCGGTTATTTCCGTGGACATGTCCGGAAGCTTCGACAGGAGCGGATCGTTCGACGACATGTCGATGGAACCCGCCACCGGTCCCGGGCTGAGCGGCGCGGGATCGTTTCTGGACCAGACCCTCGGGTTCGAAACCGTGGATGACACATACGACAGCTTCGACGATGTCTACGAAGCTCCGTTTTCTTCGTTGAACCCCGCGGCTGACGGCATGCAACGGGAGGTGTCGGAGCTCCGAAGACGGGTACGATCGTTCGAACGGGAGGTGGACGTGTTGAGGACGGAGAACGCGAGGCTGCGGGCGGAAAACGCGAGGGTGCGCGTGGATATCGGGACGCGATCGGTGGACCGAGACGCGACGTGAGATTAGTCAAGCAAAAATTGAAGTCGATTTAAACATCGCGCTATAATATGCCGAACCCCCCGTGTGTAATATGCGGCTCCCGTCATCATTTCTCGTCGTCCGAGTAGTCGAACTTGATGGAGTTGACCTTGGCGTCGTCGATGAGCCCGCCCCTGTAGGTGCTCCGCTTGCGCTTGTTCTTCTCGTGCCTGAACCTGTCGCCCTTAACCTGCCCGAGCACCGCCTGCGCCTTCCACCCGACGCCGCCCTCCCCGAACGTAGCCTCGTAGCTCATGTCCCAGCTACCCTTCTTACCCATGAACTCCTCGACGTTGACGCGCTGGAAGGGCTTGTTCTGCGAGCGCGTCCGGGGCCCCGCGGGTCCGTCGGTGGCGGGCGCTTCTTCAACCTCAACCTCCTTGGGCGCCGGCGCCTTCGCCTCCGTCTTGGGAGCCGCGTTCTCCTTCTTACCCTGCGAATCGGAGTCGGAGTCTGAGTCAGAGTCCGAGCCAGAGTCGGAGGAGGAGGAGGACGAAGAGGAGGAGGAGGAATCAGCCTTGGTTTCGGCCGGTTTCTCGGCGGGGGCGTCTTCTTTTTTCTCACCAGAGTCGGAATCGGAGTCGCTAGAGTCAGAGTCGGAGCTCGAGGAGTCCGAATCGGATGAGGCCGCCGCCTTCGCCTCGGGCTCCGCCTTCTCGTCGACGTCCATCGCCGCCGGCTCGGAGTCGCTATCGCTGTCGCTGTCGCTGTCGCTGGATCCCGAGTCGGAGTCTGAGCTGCTCGAGTCCGGCTTGGCGACGGCGGCGTCCGCGTCCATCTTGACGGGCTCCGTGTCCGAGTCCGAGTCGTCATCGGAGCTCGACGAGGACGAGGACGAGGAGTCAGCTTTGGCCTCCTCGACGTCCATCTTATCGTCGTCCTTCTTCTCCTCCTTCTTCTCGTCGGAGTCCGAGTCGGAGTCCGAGGAGGAGGAGTCCGAGTCCGAGGAGGACGAATCGGACTTGACCTCAGCCTTGGCCTCCTCCTTCTTCTCCTCGGACTCCGAGTCGGAGGAGGAGGAGTCGGAGTCGGAGCTGCTCGAGTAGTCATCCTTCTTGTCCTCGATGGCCTTGGCCGCGGGCTTGGAATCCGAGTCCGAGTCCGAGTCCGAGTCCGAGTCGGACGATGATGAGCTGGAGCTGGAGTCAGCCTTGACCTCAGCCTTGGGCTCGTCCTTCTTCTCCTCCTCCTTCTCGTCAGAGTCGGAGTCGGAGGAGGAGGAGTCAGAGTCGGAGGAGGAGGAATCCGAATCGGAGGAGTCCGCCTTCTTCACCTCAGCCTTGGGCTCGTCCTTCTTCTTCTCGCCGGAGTCCGAGTCGGAGTCAGAGGAAGAGGAGTCCGAGTCGGACGATGATGAGCTGGAGCCGGAATCAGCCTTGACTTCAGCCTTGGGCTCGTCCTTCTTCTCCTCCTCCTTCTCGTCAGAGTCGGAGTCGGAGTCAGAGGAAGACGAGGAGGAGGAAGAGGAGGATGACGAGTCAGCCTTCTTGACCTCGGCCTTCTCCTCCTCCTTCTTTTCGCCACTGTCCGAGTCGGAGTCGGAGTCGGAAGAGGAGGAGTCCGAGTCGGAGCTGGATGAGGAGTCAGCCTTGACCTCAGCCTTGGGCTCGTCCTTCTTCTCCGTCTCCTTGGGCTTGGAGTCTGAATCGGAGTCCGAGTCGCTGTCGCTGGAGTCGGAGTCGGAAGAGGTGGCGGAGGAGGAGTCGGACTTGGCGGGCTTGGCGGGTGCCTTGTTCGCCTCCTCCTTCTTCTCGCCGCTGTCGGAGTCGGAGTCGGAGGAGGAGGAGTCGGAGTCGGAGCTGGAGTCGGAAGATGCCGGGGCGGTCTTGGCTTTTTTGGCTGCGGGCTCGTCGCCGGAGTCGGAGTCGCTGTCGCTGTCGCTATCGCTGTCGGAGTCGGACGCGGCGAGCTTGCGCTTGATGCCCCTGCGAATGTTACGAAAGAATTAGGCGCGTCAGCGATCGCGATGCAGAAGAAACGACGCGACGGGGACGCGGGAAGGCGAAGGTTGTTGCCCGGCGGCGGCGGCGGCTCCGAGGGAATCTCGGAGAAAAAATATCGCCCCGCCGTCAGATCGGGCGGACGGGTCGGGGCGGTCGAGGTCCTCACCTGGCCTCCATGTACACGTTGGCCATCTCCACGAGGTCAGTCTTGACAGCCTGCGGGGTCGGAACGGGACGCGAGGGTCAGCGCTGGTCGCATTTCGCGGGGCGAACGTCGCATCTGGCGACGGCGGTGGAGACGTAAAAATTGCGATGTCGAGAGGCGTTTCGGGCGCACGCACCGACTTGGACGGCGTCATCTTCTTGGCGCTCGCCTCGGACTTGAGCGCCTTGAGGGTGTCGCTCAGGCCGTTGGCCTCGAGGTACGCCTCGACGGACGGGACGAGGTCGGCGGCCATCGCCGTGGCGACGGGGGTCACAGCGTGCATGATGTCGAGATGCTGAAATCGAGCGCCGCAACAATGACTGGCGCCAAATGCGGGCGCGAGAGTTTTGAGAGTTTTTCGCAGCCGTCGAGTTCTGCGACCAATGGCGTTATCAATCGGTCCTTATCTTCACTTGCATCACTTGGAACGGGTGAAGCGTCGGCGGATATGATTTAATAGACTCCCTTGCATCGACGGAGGGTCATTGACCGTGGTTTATTCACGGGGGAGTCGATCAAAAATACGGCTGTTTCTTTTTGGCGCAGACAGCTTCTCCACCTCTCACGGAGAAGCCACGTCTCGTTTTTTACCTTTATCGGCCATTCCGTCCACTCAGCGGCTGTAAAGCGCTTTATTGCCACGGCGGTCGTCATCGCCGACGCCACTACTCACCGCCGCTTCCACGCGTGCGCAAATCGCTAAGGCCTCTCACGAGCCCTTTCGATCCCAACAACCCCCCAAACACCTTCCCTCATCTTATAAAGTAAAGATGTCCGCTGCCGGGTACGAGCTCCGCGGCGTCTACGGCACCGAGCCCTACTGGCCGGAGAAGAAGCTGAAGATCTGCGTCACCGGTGCGGGCGGCTTCATCGCCTCGCACCTCGCCAAGAGGCTCAAGGAGGAGGGTCACTACATCGTCGGCTGCGACTGGAAGCGCAACGAACACATGCCGGTGCGTCCCGGCATCGATTTCACCCGTTTCATCCCACGGCGCGCGACTCGTCGAAGGGGACCCGTCGCGCCGATTTCCGCCGATTGAAGTGAAATTTGCGGATAACCCATGGGCGATGGGCCACCTTCGACGAGCTTTCCGCGATGCGTTTCACAGGAGACGAACCGAACCGACCGCCGAGACTGACGAATTCTTTCATCCCACCGAACCTCGCGTCACAGGAGGAGATGTTCTGCGACGAGTTCATCCTCGCCGACCTCCGCCTCTTCGAGAACTGCCAGAAGGTTCTCAAAACCTGCGACCACTGCTTCAACCTCGCCGCGGACATGGGCGGCATGGGCTTCATCCAGTCCAACCACTCCGTCATCTTCTACAACAACGTCATGATCTCCTTCAACATGATGGAGGCGTGCCGCGTCGAGGGCGTCACCCGCGTCTTCTACGCCTCCTCCGCGTGCATCTACCCCGAGGGCGCGCAGCTCACCACGGAGCTCTCCGCCGGGCTCAAGGAGGCCGACGCGTGGCCCGCGCAGCCCCAGGACGCCTACGGCCTCGAGAAGCTCGCGTCCGAGGAGGTGTACAAGCACTACCAGTCCGACTTTGGCATCCAGACCCGCATCGCGCGCTTCCACAACATCTACGGCCCTTTCGGAACGTGGAAGGGTGGCCGCGAAAAAGCGCCCGCCGCGTTTTGCCGCAAAGCCGCGACGGCGACGACCGAGGTTGAGATGTGGGGCGACGGCAAGCAGACCCGCTCGTTCACCTACATCGACGACTGCGTCGAGGGTATCCTCCGTCTGACCAAGTCCGACTTTGCCGAGCCCGTCAACCTGGGTTCCGACGAGATGGTGACCATGAACGAGATGCAGGCGCTGGCGCTCGGGTTCGCGGGAAAGCCGGACATGGCCGTCAAGCACATCCCCGGGCCGGAGGGCGTGCGCGGTCGCAACTCCAACAACGAGCTCATCAAGGAGAAGCTCGGCTACGCCCCGTCCGTCAAGCTCGCGGACGGCCTCGCGGTTACGTACCAGTGGATCGAGGGGAAGATCAAGGAGGAGGTGGCGGGAGGAGCCAACGCCGAGGAGGCGTTTTCCAAGTCCACCATCTGCGGCACGATGGCGCCCACCGAGCTCGGCGCCCTCCGCGCCGCCGACGGGGCTGAGAACCTCAAGGCGTAAGGGATATAAGACCGCTCGCTGACGTCAATCCCGTCCCATCACTCTTGACTCGATCGTTGCCGGCTCCTGTACGTCTATCCTCCGCTTTGCGCTTGATATTGTTCATAGCTCCGTTGGTTGAAATATTTCGCAAACCTATTCTTAACGCTTCGCTAAACACCGCATCTCGTCGGTCGTCACCACTGCTCCCCGACGTTCACGCCCTTGATCTTCTTCCCCCGCTTCTGCGCCGTCGTCATGAACCGCCCAGGAGTGAACGCGCTGAGGTCGATCGAGCTCTTCCCGTCCACCACCAACTCGCTCACGATCTTACCAGTCACCGGCGCCCAGAGGATACCCCAGCAGTTATGCCCGCACGCCATGTACGCACCCTCCACGCCGGGTACCGCGCCCAAGTACGGCACGGCATCCGGCGGGCACGGCCTCATGCAGCTCTGCGACCGCCGCGGGCCGTCCCCGCCCACGCTCGCGCTCAGACCCCCGAAACTCCTCGTCGCCGCCGCGACCCTCGATTGGTCGGGCGTCACCGCCGATGCGATGGCCAAATCTCCCCCCGGAAGTAACCGATCTTCCGTGATGTACTCGCTCCCGCCGCACCCGCATATGTAAACCTCCCCGGTGGATCGCGGGTACACCTCCAGGTGGCAACCGTTGTTATCCTCGGCGCAGAACAGCGCCGCGGGTTCGTTCGCCACCGCGTCTGACGCTTCGTACACCAAGCTGACCGACTTGACCCCGGTCATCGGAACCTCGAAATCGGGGAACCACTCCGACGCACGCGTGGACCACGGCCCCATGGCCACGACCACGACATCGGCATCTATCTCGGTGGTGGCGCCGGTGGATTCGTCGTGGACGGTAACGGCGGATACTTTCAAGGCGGACCCGTCTTCATCGGATGCGATCGTCTTGACGTCGACGACTTCGCCGAAGACGGTGGCCGCGCCGGTGAGTGACATGGCCTCCTCGTGGAGCCGTCGCGTGAGCTCCAGTGGTGTGACCTGCGCGGTGGCGTCGTCCATGAGCCGCGCCATCGCCACGTCGCCGTCGAGCCACGACACGGGCGGGTCGAGTGGCATTCGTTCGCCGCCCGCGACTTGCAACGTCGGGATCTTGCGGTAGGTGGTCAGTCCCAGTGTTTCGGCGAGCTGCTCGTGTAACTTGAAGGATTCGCGGTGCAGGGTCTCGGTGTTTGATCCGTCGCCCCATCCACCCGCGAGGAAGCCGCCGGACTTGCCCGACGCCGCGGCGGCGATCTCCACGCGCTCCACCACGGTGCACGGCACGCCCCTCTTGGACAGGAAATAAGCGCACGAGTTGCCGATGATGCCCCCGCCCAGGATGACAACCTTCTTGTCCGCGAGCGCGTCGGGTGGGTTCGGGGCGGCGGCGACGATCGTCCTATTGATTGAGCGCATTCCCTTCCCTTTGCGGGTGGCGACGCCCGGGGGTTTCAGCGACAGCGCCGGCATCGATATCGGTCGTTGGACTCCTCCGAGTTGTGCCACTTGAGTGCGACTCGATCCATCGAATGGGACAAAATGCCGACCGGTTTTCGACTTTTTCGCAACCGATCGCTTTTTTGGTCGTCAAACGTATGAAGTTCAGTCACGTCCGAGCTGTTGAACACGCCACGCGAACGAGTAACACCCAGTTTTGATTTTTAACACGCAAGATTCAAAGCTTGAGTCGTGACCCAAGAAATCGGCCCATATAATTTGTCTTGAGTCATTAGACCCAGATTTTCCCATAGAACGTCCAAATCACCCCACTACGCCGTACAGGACTCTTTATCGTAGCCGTCGACGGCCAGATCGAACAAGTTTGGACGCCGCCCGGGGAGGCCCTAACACTCGTCACGCACGCGCGCGCACTCGCCGCCCGCTCGTAACGTACCAAAGATGGGTGCGACCAAAGTCGAGAATGACGGTGAGTACCCCGCCGGAGTGTCCGCGCGGGCGCGCGCGCCCCCGGGACGCCCGTCCCCCCCGACTCCAATTTCATTCGGACGCGTAACACCTTCCGAGGGATGCTAAGATGTTTCGCCCTCCCCGCCCTCCTTTCGCAGCTCTTCTCAGGAAGAAGGAGAAGAAGAACGCCTCCTTCTTCACCCCCACCTCCGTGATCATCGGTGTGGTCGCCATCGTCGTCGCTGTGTGCGGCTACATGGCCTACACCCACGCGATCGCGGACACTTCCCAGGTTTCCCTGAAGACTTCCGACGCCAGGCACGCGAAGGCTCCTTCCCACAAGCAAGCCGCCCGCGCCAGGGAGCAGCGCGAGACCGAGTCCGTCGCGGCCAAGTTCGCGGAGGAGTACCACATCCCCATGCAGTTCATGACCAAGAAGGAGGTGCCCAAGGGAGCCGCCCTCGGCATGGCGCACGAGGAGCCCGTCAAGACCTTCGGCCTCTCCCTCTCTCGCGGCAAGCTCGGGGAGAAATTCGACGCGCAGGCGATGCTCGACAACCCCCACGATTACGAGGGCACCGGCGACCACCTCAACCCCCTCCTCTCCGACATCGTCGACGACGCCGCTGAGATTGGCGTCATCCGCGCCTTCCTCGAGCAGTACAGGCAGACCCCCATCAAGGCTCTCTACGCCCGCGCCTACCTCCGCGTCTCCGCGGTTTCCGCCGCGCTCGGAGGCCAGTACCAGGTAACCACCGCGCCGAATACCCGCATCTAGATGAAATTACCGCACTATCCTGTACTCGTGACCTATGAAGATGGTATACGAACGATTTCTGACGCGTTTCCCCCTTTTTTTCCCACGTTCAGGACCTCGTCGATGCCACCAAGCAGACCGACCTCATGGACGTTGCCAACAAGGATTTCAAGACCGAGATTGACATCTGCGACCGCAAGGGTCTCCCCCAGGACAAGTACGAACCCGAGGACAAGTTCACCGTCCCCGACATCACCCACCAGGACAGCGAGACCGAGTTCGACCCCACCAAGATGGACGATGCCAAGGATGAGGTCTTCAAGCAGGAGCACAAGGACGACAAGAAGGAGGAGAGGAGGCGTCTGCTGGGTTCCGGTTTCGACCGCAAGCTCCCGAGCGAGTACACCAAGCAGCTCTCCGAGGCTTTCATCCCCAACATGGACACCGACGAGATGATCATGTTCTACGCCAACCTCACCCAGGGTCTCCCCACCATCATCGGCGAGATCAACGCGCTCGGCGCCTCCATGACGGACACCGAGAAGCTCTGCCTCGCCGCCTTTGACCTCATTGGCGCCGCCATTGTCTCCGCGCCCGACATCAACACCGAGAAGGTGTGCCCCGAGGTCCACGTCAGGTCCTGGAACATCGCCCTCAAGGCTGCCCGCGGCTGCAACATCCCGGTGCTTCAGTCCTTCTTCCACTACCTCTAAGCGTCCGGCGTTAACGCCGGGAGGAGGAGACGACTCTTTGTCTTAATCAGAGATGAATGGATGTTTTCCCCGTCCCAGTGAGAGCGACGGCGCGTCGAGGCGAGAGCCGGGTCCCGCGGCTGCGCGGACCCGACGGTAACGGACGATATCAGTACATATGCCTGAAGAAGACACACTTATTTTAACCATGCACATTTGAGAGGTGGAATTAGCGCAACCCTAGTAGGTCACACGCCAGTGACCTCTGCTGTACATTGCTTTTTTAATGAAACCTCTTTCAACGAAGACTAAAATCTCTCGAATATTTCGTGTCGTCAACGCGTGAGTCCCCGTCGTCTACTCGCTAGCTCTAGAACACGTGCGCGTACATGACCGTCCCGCCGTCGCCGTACGACCTCGCCCCCGCGCTCGCCACCGTCGCCCTGCACAGCGGGCACGTCCGCTCCCGCTCGAACCACTCCCCGACGCACTCCTCGCAGAACACGTGCTCGCACCCCAGCCGCACGGGCCGCTCGTACCGCTCTTGGCAGATGGCGCAACAGTCGCCGCACTCCGCGACGTCCTCGGCGCTCGCCGGGGTCCCGTACGCCGCCCCCTCCGCGCTCCAGCACTGCTTCGCGGCGCCACGCACGCCGTGCACGCGCTCGAGCGCCGCCCTGAATTTCACGGCGAGGTACGCGCCCGCCGCGAGGCACGCCGCCGCCGAACCAAGCTCGTTTTCATCCCTGAAAAAGGCAAACCACACGGGAATCGGCAACGCCGTCCTGTGCGTCAGGGAGAGGTGCTCCAGCAGGGAGAGACGCGCGGTGAGCCTGCGGTGCGCGGATCGCCCGCCGCGGTCCACCGGTACGCGACCGGGCGCCGCACCCGCGGTCCCGTCGCCGGACACGTGAGGAGGCCCCGGCGTCCTATGCGTCAACCCCTCGGTGGTCAGCGCCACTAGCGGTACCGAGGGAGACGCCGATCCCGCCCCGCCCGTACCGCGCATCTTCCTGTTCCCCCCGTCCTTCCCGCCCGATCCCCCGCTCACAAGCCCGAGCGCCCGGGACAACGCTCCGACTCCGATGTCAGGCGCCTTAGTCGCCAGCAGCGCGCACGCCTTGGCGGACACCGCGATGAACCGAGCCACGACGTCGGCGACGGCGCACTGCCACACAGACTCGGTAAATCCCATCGCACCCTGTCATATGATAAACAAAACACGCCGTCAGTCAAATTGCCCGTGCATACATATATAATACGAAGGTAAACGAAAAGGGACTCACCGTTTGAACCGGTTTGAACGCCACTCGGTCCCAACACCCGTCGTCCGGTAGCACCGCGTACGCGCACGTCACCGTCATGACCACCACGCAGAGTAAGTACGCGGATTCACGCGGTTTACGCTCCGACCTCGCGGCCACCTGCGCCTTGAGCGTATCGTTCAAACGAAGGCACGTCGCGAAGAGCCACGCGAACGTCACGATGGCTCGGACGTTTCGGAGCGAGTAGACCATCGCGAGTATGATCCACACCGGGACGGTCTGCTCGAGCCAGCGCAGGGCGACTTGTAGGTCGACGCCGAGTGAGCGCGCGTGTGCGTTGGCTTCGGCGTCGTTCGTCGCGGCGTCGGATCCGTCATCGCCGGCGCCGACATTATTAACGTCGACGTTCCACGAGGATGGGATGCCTCCGTCCTCTCCCCCGTCCCCGGCGGTGACTGAAGGGTTCGATGTGCCGGTGAGTGAGTCGAGCTCGCGGTTCATCTCTAGTAGTCGCTCGAGTCTGTTTAGGTCGGCACCCGCGGCGTCCGTCTCGGCTCCGTCGCCCCTCGCCCGTGCGCGCTCGGCTCGAGCGGCGAGGAGGGATTCTAACGATCGGAGCGCGCGGTCGCGTTCGGGGACCGTGCGCGCCCCGTTGGCGGCGCCGGATGTTCCCGCGAAGGCTTCGAGGATGCGCTGGAGCGCGGTCCTCGCCGTCAGGTTACCGATCCCGTCGCCGAGATCCGCGTCGTCGGGATCCGCGCTGGTCCTCGCCCCGGCGGTGCCCACGGCTGTCGGCGCGAGCCTCTCGATGTCCTCGGCTCGAAGCGGTCCTCCTCCCGACGCGTCCGCTCCGGTTCCGGCGTCGGACGTCTCGGCCTGTTGGTCGGACGATGTCCCGGGGGGTGTCCCTGAAATGCGGGTGAGCCCGCCCCGAGGCGACATCCCGCCGTGGCCGCTCATGCTCGCCGGGTGTGGGAGACCCACGACCTTCTCCTCGTCCCAGGAAAGGGAAAAGAATACCTCGTATAAACTCACGCTTATTTTGTTTATTTATTTCCGTATGGGCAATTAGAGTGACGTCGTGTTTTATTTAAGTAACTCACAGGTTAACTGGCAGTCATACAGAATTTGCGAAGATGGGTTTTTCGACGACGTTGACTTTCCAAACAGAAAGCACAGACCCCGGTGGGAGGCGGTGCACAAGAGAGGCGCGCGAGTGGCGAAGGCCGCGCGTCCGGGTCGTGGGTGAACACACGCGAGTGGTGACTGGTGCGCGATCCCCAACCCACACCTCGCGCCCGATGCGTCCCTGAAGGGCCCTTCCACAGGCCGCGGAGACATCATCACCTTTTTCCCCTACTCCGCCCGACTGTTTGTCCTTTTTGAACGTCGCGAGTCGCGACGACCCGTCCCGACGGAGCGTGCTCTTCGTGACGTTCCTCGCGCGCGTCTCGCATCGCGTGTCGAGATACATCCCGACCCGTCGCTCGCGTCGCCATCCTCGATAGCCTTCATGACGCACCCACCTTCGCCAGATTCTCAACGTCCCCCCCCAACGATACTTCCGATCGTTCAACAGACGCAGCGGAGTTGAAGTCGCTTCGAGGGTCAGAGACGGCACGAGTGTCGCGAACGAGACAAGATCGACGCCATGCCCGCCCTCGCCAACGGCGCGAGCAAGACCAACGCTCAGACCGCCGAGCCGCACCAACCCGGCCGCATCCGCCAATGGCTCAACAAAGCCGGCCTCGTCAAGTACTTCGACGGCTTCAACAAAATGACCGAATCTCAGTTTGCGTCGCTCATGATGCAGGACTACCCCAAGCACGGGGTGTCCGACATGGCGGACAAGCAGAAGCTCTTCAGGCTCTTAAAGACGGTCAACGCGCAGGAGAACATCGCGCTCGACCCCACGGCGAACATCGCCGTGGAACACAAGACGCCGGTCAAAGCGATGAAGACCGCGAACGACGCCGACTTTGCGCCGCTGTTGGTCTCCCCGGCGGATGAGGACCTCCTCTCCGAGGCTGTCGGCCTGGCGGGTGACGTCCTCGCGACTCCCGGTGGCCTACTCGAGCTCCACGGAGGTGCCCACGACGCCGACGATGACCTACTTCGCGACGTCGACATACGTGGAGCATCTGGAGAAGCATCCGGAGACGCGCCCGGAGACGCGCCCGATCCGAACGATCCAAAGACGAAACCGTTCGTCCCGTCCCCGAGCCTCAGCAACAAGTCCAAATCCTCGCCCGTGGACAGGCTCTCCGAGCTCTCGCGGTTCACGGGCGCCGCGGTGGTGGCGTCCGGAGGTGACACCGCGGTGGCCGCGGCCGCGAAGGCTGCCGCGGAGCAGCCGCGCATTCGCGTCGTCGTTCGCAAACGACCGCTGAACAAAAAAGAACTCGCCAAGGAGGAGGAAGACATCGTCACGATGGAACGGGACGTGTCTGAGCCATCGGGCGGCGAAGCGGGAGAGAGTCAGTCGAGGAGTCAGTTGAGCGCCGGGCAGTTGACGCTGTGGGAACCACGGCAGAAGGTTGACCTGACACAGTACACGGAGAAGCACGAGTTTGCCTTTGACGACGTGTACCCGGAGGAAGTGAGTAACGATGAGATTTACACCTCCACGGTGCACCCGCTCATCGGGACCATCTTCAACCGGTGCAAGGTGACCTGCTTCGCGTACGGGCAGACGGGTTCCGGTAAGACGTACACCATGTCCCCGCTGCCCACGCGCGCGGCGGGTGAGATTTTGTGTGAGCTGGCGCAGCCGCGCAACGAGGGCTTGGCGCTGTGGGTGTCGTTTTTCGAGATTTACGGCGGGAAAGTGTACGACTTGCTCAACGGGCGGAAGAAGCTCGTGATTCGCGAAGATGCGAGGCAGCAGATGTGCGTCGTCGGGCTGCAGGAGTTCGAGGTGGACAACGTCACGCTCGTGGAACGGCTCATCGAGCACGGAACCGCCGCGAGGTGCACGGGCAGCACCGGAGCCAACTCTGAATCGTCGCGGTCCCACGCGATTCTCCAGCTCTCGCTGAAACAGCGCGACGGAGTGGACCCGAACGCCGCCAAGATGCCGCCCTCGGTGGCGAGGCAGCTCAAGGCGAAGGAGGGCGCGAACCACACGGCGATCCACGGCAAGTTTTCCTTCATCGACCTCGCCGGGAGCGAAAGAGGCGCGGATACCGACCAGAACGACCGGCAGACGCGACTCGAGGGCGCCGAGATCAACAAGTCGCTGCTCGCGCTGAAGGAGTGCATCCGCGCGCTGGACATGGGATCCAACCACGTGCCCTTCCGCGGCAGCAAGCTCACGGAGGTGCTGCGAGATTCCTTCCTCGGGGATTCCCGGACGGTCATGATCGCCAACATCTCCCCAGCCACCGGTTCCTGCGAGCACACCCTCAACACCCTGCGCTACGCGTACCGGGTCAAGGAACTTCGATCCGAAGGTCAAGGGGGTCCAAAGAAGAACGCGTCGGGGGGCAACGGAACCAAACTCGGCCCCGACGGCGTCACGCCCATCGCGCGCGGGGCGTCGATGAACTTCAACGCGGACCTTCAACGACTGGACCTCAACGGCGGCCCCGACTATTCGTCGACGGAGCCCGAGCAACCGAGGGCCGCGCGCCGACGCCCGCAGAGCGCGGCGCCCGCGTCGCTCCAACGAACCTCCTCCCTCACCCTCGCCGCGTCCGAACGAACCGCGACGCTCGCCGCGCCGAAGGAGGAGAAGCAGATGGACCCGCGGACCCAGGCGTTCGACCCGAAGGCGCACGCCAAAAACCGAGCCGACGCCGCGGCTGCTCGATCCGCCGCAAACGAACAAAAGCGGTTAGCCGCGCTGGAACGTCGGACGCGCGCCGAGGCGGAGAAGGCTGCCAAGGTGGCCGCGAAGATGGCGCGCATGGCTGGCGAGGATGCTGACGCCGCCGCCGCGGAGGTGCTTCGAAAGAGCGGGAACTTTGGATCAGTGGATGTCAACCCGCCGAGGTCGGCGAATACGACGCCTCGGAAGCAGCGGCCGGGAACGGCGCCGCCGTCGCGCGGGACGCCGAAGAAGAAGGCGCCGCCTTCTTCGCCGGAGCCCGCGCCGGTTCACATCAAGGCGCCGCCCGTCGTGAACCTTCGCGAGGCGTCCGCGTCCGCGGTCGCCGCCGCCAAGGCGACCGCCGCGGAGTCCGGCCGGGGTCCGCCGGTTGACATGGCCGAGATGGTCAAGGCGCACGACGAGCTCATCAACGTCATTTTGGAGGAGGAGGAAGAAGTCATAGCCGCGCACCGGGGTCAGATCGAGGAGACCATGGAGCTGGTCAAACGCGAGATGGCGCTGCTCGCGGACGTGGACAAGCCCGGGAGCGCGATCGACGCGTACGTCGATCGCCTGTCGTCGGTGCTGGAGCGAAAGGCGGAGAGCATCGCGAAGTTACGAACGCGGGTGGCTACGTTCCAGACGCACCTGCGCGAAGAGGAGGTGCTCTCGCGGACCGTCGGGCTGCACTGAGCGGATTGGGGTCGATGGTGGGGGATATGACATCGACATAGCGGATGGGATCAAGGGGAGGGATGCGGATTAAGGAGCGCCCGCCCCCGCGACGTAATTTTGAGATCAGAACAGCTTTCAAAACTTGCCTATCTAAACGCGGACTACTCGATGGATCTTCGCCCCCCCCGTCCGAACGCGCGCGCCCGTGGATCGGGTGAAGACCGCCTCGAATAAGACGCGAATCGAATCAGTTGTCGCAGGATGCCTCGTACGCCTTGGCGTCCATGAGCGCGTCGAGGTCGGCGGGGTTGGACATCTTCACCTTCATCATCCACCCGTCGGTGAACGCGCCCTCGTTCACCGCTCCGGGGGAATCGGCCAGTTCCTCGTTCACCGCGACGACCTCGCCGGAGATGGGGGAGTAGACGTCGGAGGCGGCCTTGACGGACTCCACGACGCCGAAGGTGGACTTGGCCTCCACGGTGGATCCCACCTCGGGGAGCTCGACGTACACGACGTCGCCGAGCTCAGCCTGCGCGTGATCGGTGATCCCGACGGTGACCGTGTCCCCGTCAACCTTGGCCCACTCGTGGGAGGCCATGTACTTGAGGCCCTCGATGACGGTGCTCATGCCGCGCGTCGCCACGGCGGGCGCGAAGGCGGAGACATCGGAGCGAAGCCCGAGCGAACGGGCGGACTGGCGCGCGAACTGACGAAGCGCCATGTTGCGAGTCGTGTGAGTGGTCCGAGGCGATCCCAGGCGAAACAAAACACGCCAAACGAGCAACCAAGCTTCAAACTGGGTCAAGGAGCCTATCCGGTTCCGTCCGGGTCGTCGCCAGACCGCGGAATCGCAATCGATCAAAGCGCGTCTCTGCCAAAAGTCGGGAATTAGCCAAACAAATAGAAAGTTTTGGCGAAACGATCCGTACGGGTCTCGGTCACGAGAACCCGGTGTATTTCCCGTTGCCGATAGCCGTTACCGATTCTCACGATTTTCAGTGATGTACAGTCAGATCTAGTCGTCCGCCAATGAAAACGCGTGTAACTTCACACGATCGGCAGTCTGAGGGCACCCCCGCCTCGACAACTGGCATCCATTCTAAAAACGTCGAACTTCGCGCGTGGGCAACGTACAGGAGGCGTGACATCGACGCCGGACCGCTCACACGCACTCCGCACGTAGAACAACGCTTTAGATGAACGCACTCAGACGAGCCGCGCAGCGCGCGCTATCCACCGGCGAGCGGTCGCGCCTCTTCGGCGCGTCGCGCGCGTTCGCGGCCAAGGCCAACGCGTGCCCGCACGACCCGGCCAAGCCGTATCACAAGTCCCCTCTGCCCCTCGAGGCCGCGGGGGGCCTGCTCGAGTACTCCGTCGTGTACACGGACCGCGCGATGAACCACATGTCCAAGCCTTTCTGCAAGGTGCGTCGTCGGATATCCGGCGGATACGTCACGCGCGATAACCCCGGAACACGCGCGCGCGCCCGAACTCTTTCCCCCATTCGCGCGATAACCTCGTCAGCACCCGCCAGATCTGTCGTTCGACCCGGTCGTGCGCATCCCCCGTGCGTACCGACGCGCTGACATCCCATCTCACCCCAACATCACTCCATCAGATCATGAACGACATCGACGCCACGCTCAAGGAGGCGTACAACGCCACATCCACCATCGTCATGCCCGGCTCGGGCTCCTACGGCATGGAAGCAGTCGCCAGGCAGTGGGCCACCGGTAAAAAAGTCCTCGTCCTGCGCAACGGGTACTTCTCCTACAGGTGGACCGACATCTTCGAGCAGACCGGCATCCCGTCCGAGACCATCGTCATGCGCGGGCAACCGACGGATAACTCGTCCACGCCCCAGTTCGCACCGCACGACGTCGACGAGGTGGTCAAGACGATCCAACGCGAGAAACCCGCGGTTGTCTTCGCGCCGCACGTGGAGACGTCCACGGGGATCATCCTACCCGACGACTACCTCGTCAAGGTCGCCGCCGCGGTGCACGCGCACGGAGGCTTGTTCGTCCTGGACTGCATCGCGTCCGGCACCATCTGGGTGGACATGAAGGCCACCGGCGTGGACGCCATCTTGTCGGCGCCGCAAAAAGGTGAGTCTATTTTAAGAACCTTTGTACGGGCAATTAATTTGACGTTGTTGTTTTTTTCTTTATTTACAGGGTGGACCGGCCCGGCTTGCTCGTCGCTGATCATGCTCAGCGAACGCGGCGACTACGCGACTCGCAACACGACGTCGACGTCGATGGTGATCAACATGAGGAAATGGCTCGAGGTCATGGACTCGTACAACGCGGGCGGGTTTGCCTACTACACCACGATGCCGACGGATGCGCTGAACCTCTTTCGCGACGCCGCGCTCGAGACGAAGGAGCTCGGATTCGGCAAGGCTAAGCAGCTGGCGTGGGACCTCGGGAACGAGTGCCGCGACATGATGAAGTCCAAGGGTTTGAGGACGGTCAGCGCGCCCGGGTACGAGGCGCCGGGCGTGAACGTGTGGTACACGCAGTCGCCAGACATGTTTCAAAAGTTCAAGGCTGAGGGATTCCAGGTGGCCGCGGGCGTGCCGTTCATGATCGGCGAGCCCCCAGGAAACTTCACGTTCCGCATCGGCCTCTTCGGACTGGACAAGCTGACGAACAAGGAGAGGTGCGTCAAGACCCTGGAGGGTGCGCTCGATAAGGTGCTGGCGTCCACCGAGGCCAAGTCGGCTGCGGCGTAAAAATTAGCTTTGTTTCGGGAGGTTCAGGGGCTGTGAAAGACTACGTGGGTTTGTATACTAGCATTGGTTTAATCAAGAGCTCGCTGCTACGTAAGAGTACTATCGCATCACGCGTTTGGTCGACCGTTTCGTGTCCACCACCCTGGCGCTCGACATCACGTAAACCGCGGCAACCGCCATGGCCACCTTTGGCAACGACGATCGGAGATCAACTCCCCTGAGCCTGTCCACCAGCGATGGACCCGCCGCCTTCGTTGGCGAACGCTCCCCCGTGCGTCGCCCCGACGACCGCTGCCGTCCGCTGCTGCGCCGCCCTGAGGCACGCCTCTCTTCGCTCTGCGGCGAGGGCCTGGGAAAATCAGTAGAGACTCGACGTGAGAAAGAAGCGCCGGGGAGAGAGGGGTGGATCGGGGAAACCGGGATCGTGTGTGCGCGCTGGAATCTCACCGCTTCGTCGCGCCTGTTCGCCTCGCCCCGCTTGGCCTTGGCGAGGAGCGCCGCGGCTTTTCCCCCGCCGCCCTTCTTCGCGTTTTGAGCCAGGGCGGGCGCCTCCTCCGCGGGAGCCTTCTCCTCCTCCTCCTCCGCCGCAGCCTTCGCGCGCTCCTTCGCGCGTTGTTTCTTCAGCTTCTCCTTTTCCTTCTTGGACAGAGGCTTACGCACGTCGTCGTCCCCTCCGTCCCCGCCGAGCGCGTCGTCGTCCCCGTCGTCGTCGACCCCGCCGCCGCCGACGTCCAAACCCCGAAGCGCCGCCGCCGCCGCCGCCGCTCTCGACTCGATCTGCGACATCCTCTCCCTCTGTGCGTCCGTCAGCGCGTCACCGGCCTCGCCAGCTGTGTCGGCACCCCCCTCGGCACCCCCCTCGGCACCCCCCGCGATGACCACGTCGCGGCTCACCGACGCGAGCCGAGCGACGACCCGCCTAGTCTCGTTAAACGTCGGCCTTCGCGTCGCGAATGGAACCCTGCGAATCTTATCGTTCCCCCGTCCCAAACACGGTTCTTTACCCTTACCCGGCGCGTCGAACAGGGTCTTCTGGTCCGTCTTGCTCGCGGCGACGAAGACTAGCGCGCACCGCTCGAGCGTCTCGCTCCAGCCGGAGAGGCACGCGCGGATCTCCTCCTCGAGAGCGCGCTCGTTAGCGCGGCGCATGGAGGACCCCGCGCTCTTGATCGTCTTGCCGCCGCCCGCGTCCTTGGTGCTCTGCCGCCCGCCCGCCTTGGCGCGTACCACGTACCTGTGGAAGGTCTTGTGGACGATCGCGGCCGCCGGCGGGACGGCGTTCTCGATCGGTCCCTTTGGCTTTTTCTCAACCCGCTCCCCCGACTTCGCGCCACCCGCGAACTTCGTCGGGTCAAAGACGGACGCCGCGAAGTGCCCGCCCCTGGCCAACACCACCGCCCACGGCTTGGCGTCGTCCCGCAGCGTCTTCAGCGCGCGTACGGCGCTGTCCGCGTCGAGCGTGCGGCTGTTTTTGCCATCTCGCTCGAGGACGCATCGCCACACGGCGTAGGCGTCGCCGGCGGAGTCATCCTTGAACACGACCCGGGCACCCTCCGCGGCGCCGCGGACGGCCGTGTACGCCTCGGTTGGGTCCTTGGTGGCGCCCCCGGCGGCGTCGGCGTCGTCGTCGTCGGAATCGGAGTCGGAATCTGAATCGTCCGAGCCGGATATCGAGGAGACCTCGTCGCCCCCCGCGGCGATCATCGCGTCGAACTCATCCTCCGTGAGCGGCGCCCTGCCTTGCCTGCGACGTCGTAGGTTGTACCGCCCGAGGTCGGATTTGAGCGCGTCGCGTTGCTCGCGCGCGGACGCGAACCCCTGGTCGCGCCACGCGTCTATGCGCCCCACCCTGGGCCCGCGCGCGGCGCCCGCCACGTCCTCGACGGGCGGGTCCTCCGTGATCGAGGGTTTGGACTCTGACCCGGTCGCGTCGTCGTCGCCGGCGTCGGACGGGCGCTCGGGGACGGGCGCGCCGCGGAGGTTAAGCACGCGCGAGGGAGCCGGCGCGCTCCATATCGTGCTCATCGCGACCTCCGCCGACGCCCGATCCGTGCGGCGCGTCGCCAGCGCGCGTTAGGTTTTGAACCACCTTCTCGGACCCGACGGCACTTCGTCTCTCGAAGTAACTGAACTTTGATGCGTCTCACCGGACGCGTTGGCCGACACTGACGGGGACACGAGGTGAAGGGGGCGAGGGGGGCGAGGGGGATGTCTCGAATCGCATCATCCCACCTGACGACGACCTCGGCGACGGGTCCCGCCTCGTCCCGGGCGATACTCGTACGCACGCGCTCGACGCGTCTCCTACGTCGCGGGGTGCCCAAATCTCGACGTGCCCAAATCTCTTCGCAAGATGGCGTCGAGACGACGACGAGGGTGGCGCTGGAACCCACCGCGCACACCGGTGCCGTCCTCGCGCTCGCCGTGATCCCTCCCGATCCCGCCACCGACCGCCCGCTCCTCGTGATGTCCACATCCATGGACGGAACCGCCGCGACGTGGAGGATCCACGAAGACGGGACCATCGATGCGAATGACGAAGACGGCGCGATGGTCCTCGTGGAGAGGCTGGAACCCTCGGACGGCTCGACCCCTTGGTGGTGCGTCGATACGGCGGACGATGGATCGACGGTGTACGTCGGGACGCACGCGCGCGACGCACGCGCGCTGCGCTTCGACGGTCGTCGCATCGTTCAGCCGCCGCGACGACGACGACGAGATGACCCTTTAAATGGCGCGGGGCGCGTCGAGAACCACACCGGATGGGTGCGGGCGCTCGCGAGGCTGAATGAAGGGGACACACTGTGGGGATTCAGCACCGCGTGTAACTACGTACGCGTGTGGCGCGACGTCGGCGACGGCGTCCTGGTGGACGCGAACGAGCTGAACATATTCACCGGGGATATCCTCGCTCTGCGCGCGACTTCGAGGGGAAAGAACAGACTCTTCGCCGGCGTCGCCGACGGAACCGTGCGAGGATGGGACGTTCAACCCGCGGGGGATGCGAACGAGCCACCGACGATATCTCCGCTGCGTCCGGACGACCTCACGCCGGCGTCATCGCACCCTGGGCGGGTAGCGTCGCTCGTCACGGTCGGCGGGGACGAGTTCCTCGTTTCTGGGTGCCACGGCGGGGTGCTGCGTTCGTGGGACGTCGCCGACCTCACGCCGCGCGGGCGCGTGGTCGACGCGCACGGACCGACCGGCTCGAAGGTGCGGTGCATCGTGAACGCACGTGGCGGTGACGCGGTGGACTGTTACTCGGGCGGGGACGACGGATGGGTGAGGGCGTGGGCGGTTGCTTCCGGATCCGGGGAAATTCGGGAGGTGGTGGACCGAAGTTTCCGGGCGGTGGACGAAGGGTCCGGGGGCGTGCGGGCGATCGCGCACCTCCGCGGCGGGTCGTTGGTCGTCGGCGACGATCGCGGGGTCCTCTCGGCGTGGCGCGCGGCGTAGTATTGATACGAAAGAATAGCGCTAGTCGAATTACACTTTTGAATCTCAAAACGTGAAGTCATCCTCCGTGTCCCCGAGGCTCGGGTCCTTGATCACCTGCGGCTCGTAGTTCATGTCCGTGAACTCACGAAAGAACGCCGCGTACATGTCGTACCTGGCAGTCATCTGAAACCCCCACTTGTCCTTGACCTGGCGGCACAGACCCAAGTTCACGTCGCACACCATGAGACCGTCCCGGCACCTGGAGAGACTCGGAGTGCGACTGGCATCAGGCCCTGCCACGTAGGACGAGCCGTAG
>Ga0209631_10001203_pt1 | contig 33738 bp, 27 predicted proteins | sample COG_08_FD_184752 | JGI IMG/M metagenome (GOLD analysis project Ga0209631, IMG submission 184752) | Pelagic Microbial community sample from North Sea - COGITO 998_met_08 (SPAdes) (version 2) | ecosystem: Environmental > Aquatic > Marine > Neritic zone/Coastal water | place: Helgoland, sampling... | reverse complement strand
AAGAGTATCTCAAATATTGAGTAGGAGAAAAAAAAACAATCCCCTTTTAATCGGAGAGCCAGGTGTTGGTAAATCAGCTATTGCTGAAGGATTAGCTTTAAGAATTATTGAAAAAAAAGTTTCAAGAATTTTATACAATAAAAGAGTTGTCACACTAGATTTAGCTAGTATTGTTGCTGGAACTAAGTATCGTGGTCAGTTTGAGGAAAGAATGAAGGCGGTGATGAACGAAATTGAAAAAAATGATGACATAATCTTGTTTATTGATGAGATACATACTATTGTTGGTGCAGGAGGAGCAACTGGTAGTTTAGACGCTTCGAATATGTTTAAACCAGCATTAGCCAGAGGTGAAATTCAATGTATAGGCGCAACCACTTTAGATGAATACAGACAATATATAGAAAAAGATGGAGCATTAGAAAGAAGATTCCAAAAAATAATTGTTCAACCAACAACAGTTAATGAAACATTAGAAATTTTAAGAAATATAAAAGATCAATATGAATCTCATCACAACGTTAATTTTACCGATAAAGCTTTAGAAGCTTGTGTAAAATTAACTGACAGGTATGTTTCTGATAGATTTTTACCAGACAAGGCCATTGACGCTATGGATGAGGCAGGGTCAAGAGTTCACATTACAAATATGGATGTTCCAAAAAATATAGTTGATTTAGAACATAGTCTTGAAGAAGTAAGAAACAAAAAAAATGAAGTAGTAAAAAAACAAAAATATGAAGAAGCTGCTAAGCTTAGAGATGATGAAAAAAGAATTGAAAAAGAGTTATTAAATGCTCAAGAACAATGGCAAGAAGACATTAAACTTCACAGAGAAACTGTTGATGAAAATGATATCTCAGAGGTTGTTTCCATGATTACAGGAATTCCTGTAAATAAAATTGCGAAAGCTGAACTAAAAGAACTTAACAATTTAGGAAATAGCATATCTGGAAAAGTAATAGGTCAGGAAGAAGCTGTAAATAAAGTTGTTAAAGCAATTCAAAGAAATAGAGCAGGAATAAAAGATCCAAACAAACCTATAGGTTCGTTCATATTTCTTGGACAGACTGGGGTTGGTAAAACTCAACTTGCAAAAATTTTATCATCTGAACTATTTAATGGTTCTGATTCATTAATCAGGATAGATATGAGCGAGTATATGGAGAAGTTTGCAGTTTCAAGGTTGATTGGTGCTCCACCTGGATATGTTGGTTATGAAGAAGGAGGGCAACTAACTGAAAAGGTTAGAAGAAAACCATACAGCGTTATTTTATTAGATGAAGTAGAAAAAGCTCATCCTGATATTTTTAATATGCTTCTTCAAGTATTAGATGAAGGTTCATTAACAGACAGCTTGGGAAGAAAAGTAGACTTTAAAAATACTGTAATTATAATGACATCTAACTTAGGTGCTAGACAAGTTAAAGATTTTGGAAATGGTGTTGGATTCGGTACTGAATCTATGAAATCTCAAGAAGCTAAAAATATTAAAAGCACTATCGAAAAATCCCTAAAAAAAGCTTTTTCTCCTGAGTTTTTAAATAGAGTTGATGAAATAGTAGTTTTTAATAGTTTAGAAAAAAATGATCTTAAAAAAATTATTAATATAGAATTAGATAAATTAAAGAAAAGACTAAAAGAACTTGGATATGAAATCAAAATATCGTCTAAAGCTCTTAACTTTTTATGTGATAAAGGTTTTGATAAAAAATATGGTGCCAGACCACTAAAACGAGCAATTCAAAACTATGTTGAAGATTTAATAGCTGAAGAAATAGTTAAGTCAAATATTAAAGAGGGTAATAAATTCAAAATTGATTGTAATAAAAACAATACAGAATTAAATATTATCAAAATATAGCTAATATTAATTGTTTTTATTGATAAATACGTATTATTATTCAATCTCAATACTTTTTTCACAATACATTTAAAAAAAATACTTTTTTTATTTAAAAAAATACATGGTTAGTATACTTTTACGTACTAATTATGTATTCATATTTAAATGAAAGTTTTAAAATTTGGAGGTTCCTCAATTTCAAGTGCTAAAAACATTGAAAATGTTTTTAATATCATACAAAAATATGAATCAAATATTGTAGTTGTTTTCTCTGCTTTTGGAGAAACAACCGATAAGTTAATAAAGTGCGGAAAGTTAGCAAGCATAAGAGATAATGATTATAAAAATGTATTAAAATCTATTTTAGAAAATCACCTTAAAATATGCAAAGAGTTATTTGAGGTTAAAAATCAAACTGAGATTTTAAGTCATATTCAAAAAAACTTTAATGATTTAGGAAGTCTAATTGAAGGAGTTTATAATCTCAAGGAATTTAGTACAAAAACATATGACACTATCTCAGGATTTGGGGAATTGTTATCTTACTACATAATTGGTAAACTAGGTTTACAAAGAGGGTTAGATTTGGAATTAAAAGATTCAAGAGAAATTATTACAACTCAACTAATCAAACTTGGATCAATTCAAATTGATTACAATTTAACTGAAAGAAAATGGAAAGATTTTTCTGAAAAAACAAATAATAAAATTATCATAATGCCAGGTTTTATTGCAAGAGATAATTTTGGAAACAATGTAACTCTTGGAAGAGGAGGATCAGACTTCACTGCATCTATATTAGCCTCGGTTGCAAATGCTAATGCATTAGAAATATGGACTGATGTCAATGGAATTTATACGGCAAATCCTAAAATTGTAAAACAGTCTTTTCCAATAAAGTTTTTATCATATAAGGAGGCAATGGAACTTTCCCATTTTGGAGCTGAAGTGTTATATCCACCAACTGTAAAACCAGTAATGGAGAAAAATATACCTGTTTACATCAGAAATACATTTGATAATAAAAAACCAGGTACAATAATTTCAGTTAATTCTGATAGTAATTCCACTGTTAAAGGAATAACACATATTAAGAAAATAGCATTATTAACTATTGAGGGAAGTGGAATGATAGGTGTTCCTGGGTTTTCAAAAAAATTATTTGATGAAATTTCAAGTCACAACATAAATATTATTATGATAACTCAAGCTTCATCTGAACATTCCATATGCATTGGAATACAAGAATCTGAAGCTGTAAAAGCAAAAAAATTAGTTGATAATGCCTTTAAATATGAAATTGAAAGTAATATTCTAAACCCATGCAAAATCGAAGATAAGCTTTCAATAATAGCTTTGGTTGGTGATAAAATGAAAAATCATCAGGGGATCAGTGGTAAAATGTTTAGCGCTTTGGGTAAAAACAATATTAATGTTAAGGCAATTTCACAAGGTTCGTCTGAAAGAAATATAACAGCAGTTATAAATGAAAAAGATGTAAAAAAAGCTTTGAATACATTACATGAAAGATTTTTTGAAAAAAATATTAAACAAATAAATTTATTCATTATTGGAATTGGAAACGTTGGATCAAAATTATTAAAGCAAATTGATCAACAATCAGAGTATTTAAAAGAAAAACTTAAATTAAAATTAAGAGTAATAGCTATATCAAATTCCAAAAAAATGCTATTTAATGATTCTGGAATTAATATAGAAAAGTTCAGTTCATTAATTGATAATTCTGAAAAAGCAAATCTTGAAACTTTTATTTCAAAAGCAATAAAACTAAACCTAAGAAATAGTGTTTTTGTTGATAATACTGCTAGCTCAAAAATTGCAGAATCTTATAAATATTTTTTAAAGAATAACATTAACGTCGTTACGTGTAATAAAATTGCTTGTGCAGATGTGTATGAAAATTATAAAAATCTTAAAAATGTTGCTAAAAAATATGGAACATCCTTCTTATTTGAGACAAACGTTGGAGCAGGATTACCTATAATAGATACATTAAATAACCTTGTAAATTCTGGTGATAAAATTATTTCAATTCAAGCAATACTCTCTGGAAGTTTGAATTATATTTTCAATAATTACAACACCAGCATTAACTTTAGAGAAGTTGTTCAAAAAGCTATGGATGAAGGTTTTACAGAACCAAATCCCAAAATAGATTTAAGTGGTATAGACGTTGCTAGAAAAATTTTGATTTTAGCAAGAGAAAGTGGAAAAGAAATTGAACTTAATGAAATAAATAATAATTCTTTTATTCCCAATCAATGTTTAGAAACTAGTTCAAATAAAGATTTTTTAAATTCTTTAGATTCAAATGAAACCCATTTTAAAAAAATATTAAATAAGGCTATTGAAAGCGAATCTAAAATAAAATACGTCGCAGAATATAAAAATGGAAAGGCCTCAGTTGGTATTAAATACATTCCCAAAGGTCATTATTTTTATAATTTAGAGGGTAGTGATAATATTGTTTTGTTTTACACAGAGCGATATAAAAAACAACCTTTAATTGTAAAGGGTGCTGGAGCAGGCTCTGAAGTTACGGCATCAGGAATATTTGCTGATATAATTAGAGTAAGCAGAAATTAAATGAAAGAGATTAAAGTTTTTGCTCCAGCTAGTATTGCTAATTTATCATGTGGATATGATATTTTAGGAGTTTGTCTTGATAATATTGGAGATGAAATTACGGTAAGGAAAACTAAAAAAAAAGGAATTACGATTAAAAAAGTTTCAGGACAAAAACTTAGTACAGATATATCCATTAATGTCGCAGGAGTTTCAGCAACAGCACTTTTAAATGAATCTAAAGTGGATTGTGGATTTGAAATTGAAATCCATAAAGGAATTAAGCCTGGAAGTGGGATTGGAAGTAGCGCTGCAAGCTCTGCAGGAAGCGTATTTGCAATTAATAAATTAATTGGTGAGCCCTACTCAAATAAAGAATTAATAAAATTTGCTATGCAAGGCGAAATGGCTGCTAGCGGCTCTAAACATGCTGATAATGTAGCAGCTGTACTTTTAGGTGGGTTTACTTTTGTTAGAAATAGTGTTGAAAATGATTATTTCAAATTAAATACTCCAATTGAAATTGCATTTACTGTAATTCATCCAAAAATTGAACTAAAAACAAAAGATTCAAGAGCAGTTATTAAAGATAAGGTCTCAATAAAAAATATGATTGAACAATCTGCAAATCTTGGAGCTTTTATTAGTGGACTGTATACAGAAGACTATGATTTAATTAGAAGATCAGTTAAAGATGTTGTAATTGAACCCTTAAGATCTGTTTTAATTCCAAAATTTGAAGAAATTAAATCTGCTAGTATTAATTCTGGTGCTCTTAGCTGTGGTATTTCAGGGTCTGGCCCCTCTGTATTTGCTATATGTAAAGGAATAACAACAGCTAACAAAGTTGGTGAAGCGATGACAAAAGTTTACCGAAACCTAAATCTTGAATATGATATTCATATATCTTGTGTCAATGATAAAGGAATAAGAATATTGAATTACAAATAAAATGTATTATAGAAGTTTAAAAGGAAAATCAAAAAAAGTAAACTTTGAAACTGCTGTTAAAAATGGTTTAGCAAAAGATGGAGGGTTATACTTTCCTGAAAACGTAAAACCTCTTGATTCCAATTTTATTAATAACATAGGTAATTATTCAAATTTTGAAATTGGCTATAAAGTGATTAAACAATTTATTGGAGACTCTATAAATAAAAATGACTTAAAAGAAATATTATCAAAAACAATTGATTTTAATTTTCCTGTTGTTAAACTTGAAAAAAATATTTATTCATTAGAATTATTTCACGGTCCTACCCTTGCCTTTAAAGATGTTGGTGCTAGATTTATGGCTAACTGTTTGGGTTATTTTAATAAAAATAAATCTAAATTAAATACAGTTTTAGTAGCAACATCTGGAGATACAGGAGCAGCAGTTGCAAATGGTTTTTATAAAGTTGAGGGAACAAATGTTGTTATTTTATATCCAAAAAATAAAGTAAGCGAAATACAAGAAAGACAACTAACTACTAACAAAAATAATATTACGGCTCTGAGAGTTAATGGAAGTTTTGACGATTGTCAAAAAATTGTAAAAAAAGCATTTATAGACAAAGAATTAAATAAAAAATTTAATTTAACCTCTGCTAACTCAATAAATGTTGCTAGGTGGATCCCTCAGTCATTATATTACTTTTTTGCATATAAGGAACTACAAAAAGAAAACTTAGTATTTAGTGTGCCAAGCGGAAATTTTGGAAATATATGTGCGGGACTAATCGCTGAAAAATTAGGGCTGCCAATTAAACATTTTATAGCTAGTACAAATATAAATGATACTATACCAAGATATTTTAAATCTCAAGTTTTTGATCCAAAACCAACTATTCAAACTGTTTCAAATGCGATGGATGTTTCCTCCCCCAGTAATTTTGTTAGAATTCAGGAAATGTTTCAAAACTTTAAAGACCTTTCAAAAATAATGTCATCATATTCTTTTGATGATATAGAAACTCTAAAAATGGTAAAAAATGTATATGAGGACAAAAATTATGTTCTTGACCCACACGGTGCAGTAGGATATTTAGGTTTAAAAAAGTACTTATCTATTAATCCAGAAAAAATTGGTATTTTTTTAGAAACAGCACATCCTATAAAATTTTCAAAAGATGTTGAAGAAGTGATTAAAATTAAACTTGATATTCCAGAAGAAATCAATAAAATTTTATTGAAAGAGAAAAAATACATCGATATTGATGATTATAGTGATTTTAAAGAAAAAATGTTTGTATTGAAGTTTTAATCAAAAGAAAATTCTTTGGGAGGTTCTAAACCTTTTAAATGTTTTACGAAATAATCCCACTTTCTTCTCATCATATAATTACTTAAATCTCCGTATCCATGTCTCTTATTTGGAAATAAAATTAAATCAAAATCTTTATTGGCTTTGATTAATTCATCAACAACAAGCATAGTGTTTGATGGAGGAACGTTATCGTCTAGCATTCCATGTGCGATCAATAGTTTTCCCTTTAAATTTTCAACTAGTAATTGGTTAGCCTGACTGTCATAATTAGTTTCTCTAGAATCATATTCAGAATTATTATCTTCAATATTCAAATCAACAGGTTGCATAAGACCCTGCCATTTTTCGCCCCAATCAGCTTCATAATTTCTATTATCGTGATTTCCAGAACTTGAAACTGCCACATCATAAAATTCAGGATATCTTAATAAAGCACCTGTAGAAGCAAATCCACCACCAGAATGTCCCCAAATACCAACTTTAGTCAAATCCATTGAAGTATATTTTTTTGATAATTGTTTAATAGCCACAATATTATCTGGAAGACCATTATCGCCCATATTTCCATAATATGCGTCATGAAAGGATTTAGATCTTCCAGGTGTTCCCATTGCATCTACTGCAACTACAGCAAAACCTAACTCAGCAAGAGCTTGAAAATCTCTTCTAACAACCATAAATGAGTAATTACCAACACTTCCAGACTGAGGGCCAGGATAGATATAATTTAAAACTGGATATTTTTCATTTTTTTTATAATTACTAGGTAAATACAAAAGACCATAAATATTAGTTTTTTCATCTCTTGCTTTTACATTAAACTCAATAGGTTCTTGCCATCCATTATCTTTCAATTCATCAGTGTTTGATGCGGATAGTTGAAATAAAGTTTTTCCATTTTTATCTTTTAAAATTGATTTTGGAGCATTTTTAGTTGTAGAATAAGTAGTAACAAAATAATTCCAATTTGGAGAAGGATTTATGGTATGAGTACCTTTTTCTGGCGTTAAACAAGTTAAATTATTTCCATCAAAATTGACTTTATACAGATAAACGTGATACGGATTACCTTTTTCTTTTCCTCCGGCAGTGAAGATTATTTCTCTTTTATCATTATCAATGTGCATAACTTTTCTAACTAACCAATTTCCAGATGTAATACTATTTTTCAATTTTTTTGTATTAAGATCATACAAATAGATATGTCCCCAGTTATCTTTTTCAGAGTACCAAATAAATTCATTAGAATCAAAAAGTACTTTCCAATTTTCAGATCTAACACCTGACTCATAATAAGTATCAACATTTTCTTTATGTACAGAATAAACATTTCCAGTTTTTGAATCTGCAATTTGTAAATGTGCCTCCTTATGATCTCTAGATGATGAGATAAATGCCAACTTTGAAGAATCTTCACTCCATTGAGTATCAAGTAACTCACCTCCTCTTCCGGCAATGTGATCAGTAGTTGTCGATCTCTGAAAATCATTTTTCATTTTTAATTTTATGATTTTCTTTGATTTAATATCAATAATTAGTCTCTCTATTTCAAATATTTTTTCATCTCCAGGTAAAGCATACTTCCAAGCTTGGAGTTTTGGATGTCCAACATTTGTAGTAGTAAGGTACATCTCACCTACTCCTCTGGCATCCTGTCTAAATGTTGCTATTTTGTCAGATTTAGGACTCCATTTTAAAACAGGCCCCTTTGATTGTATCCAACCAGCATTATTGGTAGCATATCCATAATCCTTTTCTCCTTCAAAAGTTAATTGAATACGTTTTCCGGTTTTCGTATTTCTAATCCATAAATTAAAATCTTCTATGTAGGCTGCTAATTTTCCATTAGGAGATAAAAATTCATTTCTATTCTTCTTAACAACTTGAACATTTTTTTTGGTGTCAATTTTAGCTGTATGGTTGTAGTCAGTTTTTTCTAATGATTTAAGATTAATTGTAAAACTATCAGTTTTATCTTTAAACCTAACCCCATAATGAAAAATATCTTCATCATCCCATTTTTGATATGTTAATACGTTATTAAGGTGCTTATTTAAGCTTCTACTCATATGAAATGATGCTTTTTCATAATCATCTGCACTTATTGATGATACATTATCAGTCTTACATGAGAATAAGGTCAGAAATAAAATTGAAAATGAATTAAAAACTTTATTCATAATTATTTGACTACATATTTTGAATCAACATAATAATTATTGTCGATTTCAAGAGTTCCTTTCAACTTTTTAGATTTCCATTTTAAAGTTGGATATATTCTTGATTTGCTTTGTTCACCAGCAACATGATCCGTAACTATTATATCTATTGGCATATCAAAATCTTCAACAACATTATTCCATTTAAAAAACATTTTACCATCTTCTAATTTATGTTCTAACACTGGAATTCTAATGTCTCTTAAATATTGATCAAAAAAAGGTTTTAAATTCATTTTCATTTTTTTAGAAATATAATTTTCAATTTCTTGAGTAGTAACTGTTTTATGATAAAAATCTTTATTCAAACCTCTCAAAATATTTCTCCACTTTAAATCATTATTAGCTAATTGCCTAAGGGTGTGTAGTAAATTTGCACCTTTTGAATACATATCACCTGAACCACCTTTATTAACATTATATGGTCCAATAATTGGTTTTTGATTTCTTATTCCCCTTCTTGTTCCAATTACATATTCTGAAGAAGCTTTTTTACCAAAATGATAGTCTACAAATAAATTTTCAGAGTAAGTAGTGAAACCTTCGTGAACCCACATATCAGCAATATCTTTATAAGTAATATTATTGGCAAACCATTCATGACCAGTTTCATGAATTATGATGTAATCAAATTTTAACCCCCAACCAGTTCCTGATAAATCACGACCCAAATAGCCTTTTTTGTATTGATTTCCATAAGTTACAGAACTTTGGTGTTCCATTCCTAAATATGGGGTTTCTACTAGTTTAAAACTATCTTCATAAAACGGATATGGTCCAAACCAATGTTCAAATGCCTGCATAGTTTTTATAGCATCCTTAAAGTGAACTTTAGCTTTATCTAAATTATAGCTTAAAACATAGTAATCCATATCTAAATCACCTTTCTCACCTTCATACACCTCTGAAAAATTAACGTAATCTGCTATATTAATATTAACTCCATAATTATTTATTGGATTTACAACTTCCCAATGAAATGTTGTTGAATCCGTCATATCGTCAACTTTAACTAATCTTCCATTAGAAACATTTGTAAGTCCCTTTGGAACATTAACACTCATTAGCATGCTTTCGGGCTCATCATACATGTGATCTTTATTAGGCCACCACACACTTGCACCTAAGCCTTGACAGGAAGATGCTATAAAATGATTTCCATTTTTATCTTTTTCCCAAGAAATACCACCATCCCATGGAGCTCTTACTGCAACTCTTGGATTTCCTTCATAATAAACTATTATTTCTTCTTTAGATCCAATTTTTTGTTCCTTAATAAGTTTTATAAAATGGGCATTACCGTCATGGATAATTTCTAACTCTGCATTATCTTGGATTGCTTTAGTTAACTTTAAAGGAGTTTGAAGATCAATTTGCATCACATTATAAGACTCTAAAACTGTGTAGAAAATCTTATTAGATCCAGATATGAATTTTTTCTCAGGTTTTACACTTATATCCAAATGATAACGATTTAAGTCCCACCATGATCTCTCTTTAGTAATAGAACCTCTAAGTGTGTCTTGTCTATTAAATTCAGTTTTATCACCCATAATTCCCTGAGATAGTAACATCATCGGAAAAACCAAAAGTAGAGTTAATATTTTTTTCATGTTAATATGTGTTTAATAATTTTATTGTAAGATAATTAATTTTGCTCGAAATTTGTAAACTTAAAAATAGATCATGAAAAACACTATACTTTTTGATAAACATTTAGAATTTAAAGGAAAAATGGTACCGTTTGCCGGTTACAATATGCCTGTACAATTTGAGGGTGTGAATATTGAACATTTAAAGGTTAGAAATTCAGTAGGCATATTTGATGTATCTCATATGGGAGAATTTTTAATTTCAGGAAAAAATGCTTCAAGTTTTTTAAATTACGTTTGTTCAAATGACATTTTGATGATGACTGATGGAAAAGCTCAATACAATTGTCTAATTAATGAAAGTGGAGGAATAATTGATGATTTAATAGTTTACAAGAAAAATAAAGACAATTATATGATTGTAGTTAATGCCGCAAATATTGATAAAGATTGGGATTGGCTAAAAAAACAGAATTTAAAATTTAATAATAAACTTGAAAATATCTCTGAAAAGACATCTCTCTTTGCCCTTCAGGGTCCAAAAGCTATTAAAGTATTACAGAAACTTACCTCTTTTAATTTAAATGAATTAACAAACTATTCTTTTGTTAACCTGGATATTGAAGGAGTTAAAAATGTAATTGTATCAACCACAGGATATACAGGTTCTGGAGGATTTGAATTATACGTAAATAATGAAAATGCTTTAAAGCTATATAATTTGATTTTAGAAGCTGGAGCTTTCCTAGATATTAAACCAATAGGATTAGCTGCCAGAGATACTTTAAGGTTAGAAATGGGGTATTGTCTTTATGGAAATGATATTGATGAAACTATTAATCCTATTCAAGCTGGACTGAAGTGGGCAACGAAGATCAATAAAGATTTTATTGGAAAACAAAATATTTTAAAATCTTTAGAAAATGGGGTTGAAAAAAAATTGATAGGGTTCAAATTAACTGACAGAGGAATTCCAAGAAAAGATTATAAAATCTTTGACTCAAATAATAATCATATAGGAATTGTTACATCTGGAACAATGTCGCCTACTTTAAAAAAAGGAATAGGAATGGGCTACATTAAAATTACCCACAGTCAGATTGGAACTGAAATTTATATTGAGATAAGAAATAAAAAAATTAAATCTGAAATAGTCAAACGTCCTTTTATTTGATTAATGAAAAGGATTTTAATATTTGGAGGAAGTAGTTCAATAGGTATAGCCATTTTCAAAGAATTAAAACCTTTTTATGATTCATACGCAACTTATTATTCAAACTCTAAGTTTAAATCTAACAAAAGATATATTTATTATGATGTAGACCAGGATCCTTCCACAATTCTAGAAAATCTTAAACCAAATATTATCATCACAGCCCTTAAAGGAAACTTTAATTCTCAAGTCATTTTTTTTGAAAAAATAATTAGTCATTGTGAAAAATACAAATCTAAATTAATGTTCATTTCATCTTCAAATGTTTTTGATTCATTTGTAAACTACCCTTCATTTGAGAATGATAAAACTTTCTCAACAAGCGTGTATGGAAGATTTAATGTTCATGTTGAAAATAAATTGTTAAGAATGAATAATAAAAACTGGTCAATTAATAGATCTGCTATAATTTTTAGTAAAAAATCAAAAAGACTGCATGAATTAAAAAAAGATTTAAAGAACTCAAATTCGATAGAGATATTTCCTAATCTAATAATAAACATCAATTCTGAAGAATATCTTTCAAAACAACTTCATTACATTATTAGTAGAAATCTTTCTGGCATATTTCACCATGGATCAAAAGATTTGATAAACCATGAGGAATTAATCAAACTAATTATATCTAAATTAAATCCCGAAAGTTGTAATTTCAAATACGTTTATACCACAAATGAAAATAGATATTTATCTCTCATGTCTAAAACAAATAAATTTCCAAATTATTTAAACTTTAGTTACAATTCAGTAATAAAAGAAATTACATAAAATGATTTTACTAACTTTAATTATTTAAATATGGGAAGAGCATTTGAATTTAGAAAAGCAAGAAAAATGAAAAGATGGTCTGCAATGGCCAAAACCTTTACAAGAATTGGAAAAGATATTGTAATGGCAGTTAAGGAAGGTGGATCCTCCCCTGAATCTAACTCAAAACTTAGAGCTGTAATTCAAAATGCAAAGGCAGCAAATATGCCAAAAGATAACATCGAAAGAGCAATTAAGCGAGCCTCAGATAAATCAACTGGAAATTTTAAGGAAATTCTTTTCGAAGGATATGGTCCCTGTGGAATTGCAATAATTGTTGAAACTGCAAGTGACAATAATAATAGAACAGTCGCTAATATTAGGAGTTATTTCAATAAATATGGTGGAAATCTTGGTACTGCTGGTTCAGTTGAATTCATGTTTGATAGAGTATGTAGCTTCAAAATAAAAACTGAAATCGATTTAGAAGAATTGGAATTAAATTTTATTGATTTTGGGGTTGATGAGGTTTTAAAAGAAGATGATGGTTTAATATTATACTCTCCTTTTGAAAATTATGGACAAATTCAGAAAGAACTTGAAAGTCAAGAAATCGAAATTATATCCTCAGAATTTGAAAGAATTCCAAAGCAAATGAAAGAACTAAATGAAGAAAAAAAAGAAGAAGTTAATATTTTAATTGAAAAAATTGAGGAAGATGATGACGTGCAAAATGTTTTTCATAATATGAATTAAGAATATTCTGGAATTTTCCCCTTAATACCTTCAAAAAAACTCTTTAAATTAATCATGTCTTTTTCAATATCATTAGTCAAATGATATGGTTTAGAAATTAAAATTTTCTTATTTTCAAAATCTAATGCGGCGCTAACTATAGGAACTTTTGTCTTTTTAGCAATGTAATAAAAACCTGTTTTCCATTTATCAACTTTTTTTCTTGTTCCCTCAGGAGAAATTCCAAGAATAAAAGTTTCTTTTTTGTTAAATATTTCAGCAATTGAGTCAACACTATTTGAGTGACTTCCTCTATCTACCGGCATACCACCTAACCACTTTAAAAAGTAGTTTAATGGAAATTTAAATAGTTCTTTTTTACCAATAAAACTCACGTTTTTTTGGACAAATAAACTTCTTGCAAAAATTGCTAAAAAAAAATCTATCCAATGAGTATGTGGAGCAGCAATTAAGACACATTTTTTTGGAAAATCAGTATTTCCAATAATTTTCCACTTGAATATTTTAAAAAAAATAAATCTTCTAATTTTTATCATTGTGTAATCTGGCTTTATTAAGATCTTGCATTGTATCAATCCCTATTGAACCAAAATTGGTAAGAACCATTTTAATATTTTTTCCTTTTTCCAAATATCTTAATTGTTCTAAATTTTCAATGGTTTCTAATCTACTAGGAGCTGAATTGTAAAATTCAATCAAAGCATTTTTTCTAAAAGCATAAACCCCTATATGTTTGTAATACTTAATTTCTTTATTTGATTTATTGTAAGGAATAGAATGTCTAGAAAAATAAATAGCAAAATTGTTTGAATCTACAATTACTTTGACAGTATTTGGGTCATTGATTTCAGATTCATCCTTAATTTCTTCCATTAGTGAAGCTAAGTCAATTTTCTTATTGTCACCATTGCTAAAAACATCAATTAGTTTTCTTATACTCTTAGTATCGATAAAGGGTTCATCACCTTGAACGTTAATTATGATATCAACCTCCATTTCTTGAGCAAACTCAGCGATTCTGTCAGATCCTGAGATATGTTCATTATTACTAATTAAAACATTATGGTGAAACTGTTTTAGATGATCATATATAATTTGAGAATCGGTAACAACATACACGGCATCGAATAAATTTGTGTTTACAATATTTTCCAGAGTGGTTTTTATAACAGATTTACCGTTAAGATCCATCATCAGCTTTCCTGGCAATCTTTTAGAGTCATATCTGGCTGGAATCATTGCAATAATTTTCAAAGCGATAGTTTTTACTCAAAAATACATTTAAATTTTAAAAGCCTATCAAATATAATTTGTTTTCTGCTCTGGTGACTGCTGTATAAAGCCATCTCAAATAATCAATATCAACTCCATCTTTTAAATAAGGCTTTTCAATAAAAACAGTAGGCCACTGACCTCCCTGAGACTTGTGACAAGTAAGGGCATAGGAAAATTTTACATTTAAGGCATTAAAAAAAGGGTTTTCCTTTGTTTTAATAAATCTCTTGTATTTTGATTTTAGATTAGTATAATCTTTTTGAACTTCGTTATATAATTTATTTGATTGCTCATAACTTAGTGACGGAGCCTCTGAGTTTAATGTGTCTAACAATATAACGGTATCTATTACTGGTTCATTGGCATAATCGACCATTTTGATTTTTACTTCTGCAAACTTAAACCCATACAACTCTTTAATTGAATAAATTTCTAAAACTTCAATTATATCTCCGTTAGCTAAAAAGGAAATATTATGCTCCTCTGAAGTCCAAAAATAATTATTCTTTGTAATTATTAGTAGATCGCCCACAGAAACTAAATTCTCATTAAACAATATGGTTTTTCTAATCTGTTGATTATACAAATTGGCACGCTTATTAGATCTTACTATAATGATAGTATTATTTGATCCATTAATGTTATAAGAAGATTCTATTTTTTCTTGAATTTCGTAACCATCTGTAAGAATTTGAACATCATCAAAAAATTGAAAATCAAAATTTAAAATATTATTAAAAATATTTTTTCTAATCTCAGTAGCATTTACTAATATTCCAGAGTTATTAGACTGTCTAACTACCTGACTCAAGGTAGATTCTAAACATTTTAATTTATAAGTATTATTAATGAAATCAGAATTTAAAGCTACACTAATCTCCTGTTTTACAGGGGGAAGCTGAGCTGTATCTCCCAAAAAAATTATTTTTGAGTTATTATTAAAATCAACATACTTAAAAATATCTGTTAATAACGATTTTCTTGTAAATAAATCAGATGAATTGGTGGAATCTGAAATCATAGAAGCTTCATCAATAATAAATAGGGAGTTTTTTATTTTATTAGTTTTTAATTTTGTTTGAAACTTACCAAACTTATCAACAGAGGAAAAATAAATTTTTTTATGAATAGTGTATGAGTTTTTATTTGTATAGTTTGATAAAACCTTAGCTGCTCTTCCAGTAGGAGCAAGCAAACATACATTATAGTTTAAAATTTTTACATTGTCTACCAATGTTTTCATTAATGTGGTTTTCCCTGTTCCAGCATATCCTTTTAAAATGAATAAGCTTGTATTCTTATCTGAAATTAAGAACTGACTAATAGAAATAATTGCTTTTTTCTGATCATCTGTAGGATTAAATGAAAATTTGTTAATCAGTAGTGTTGAAAAATCATTAAAATTCATTGTAGATTAGAAAATGTAATGTATTTTGGTGCTTCAAAAAAAATTGTAGCTTTGTTAAATATAATTAAATAATCAATGGGATTCTTATCAAAAACAACAGATTTTATATCAAATTACAAGAGATCAATTGAAGCATTTCTTTGGGTTTTGATATTAGTATTTGCTTACCAAGTTTACAACTCAATAAATGCACCAATTAAATTTAATGAAGTAAAGACGGAAAGATATCTAAAAGTAATTGACAAGTTAAAAGATATTAGAAATGCACAAATTGCTTATAAAACTGTCAATGGAGTATATGCTGATAATTTTGATGGTCTAATTAAGTTTATAGACTCTGCACAATATACCCTTATTCAAAAAAGAGATTCTAGTTATATGAAATATGATAGGGTTTATAGAATTGACATGCTACAAGAGATTATCGTCATAGACACATTAGGATTTGCATCTGTTAAAGACTCATTATTTGGAGATTCTGATAGATATAAAACAATGGCAGAAGTTCCAATTGATGGTATTGATAAAACCTTCTCAATCAAAGCTGATATAATTGACAAAAATGGTTATAACGTACCTGTATTTGAAGTTAGAATTTCTAAAGATGCAATATTGTACGATCAAAATAAAGATCTTCTTAAGCAGGAGAAAGCCTTAATGTCTGTCGATGGTGTAAATGGTCCTGATTTAGTTTTAGGTTCATTGACTGAGGTTAGCACCAATGGAAATTGGCCAACAACCTATGATGCAATCGCAAGAAAATAAAATACTTAATAAAAGCTCAACCCTCATAATTTCAGTTAGTTTACAGGAACTGAATATTTACTTGTTAAGTTCGACTGACAATGAATTAAAACAATCCTTAAATACCCAGTTTTCAGGAAATAACAGTACAGATATTTTATTGGACAATATTAAAAAGAGTTTACTTGATTTTAATATCAAAAATGTTTTAGATGTTAAACTTATTGTTAATAATAAATTATCAGTTCTAGTTCCTGATGAGATTTTCAATAAAAAATTATCGATTGAATATTTAAAATATAACTCTGAGATTTTTAATAATGATACTTCTGAAGTTGATGATTTGACAGAGTTAAATGCTAAAAATATTTATGTTCCATATATAAATATTAACAACTACTTAATTGATATTTTCGGATCATTTGAGTTCTATCATTATTCTACCTTATTTATTAAGAAGGTTTATAAAAAAATTGATTGCGAAAATTGCATTTCATTTTATGCAAGTATAAATCACAACCTTCTCAATTTAGTTATTTTTAAGGGTAAAAAACTTTACTACTCAAATACATTTGAGTATCAAACTAAAGAAGATCTACTATATTATATACTATTTGCCACCAAACAAGTAAAAGTCGTTAATTCACAAACTAAAATCACTTTTTTAAGAGAAAATAAATTAAAATCAGTTGAATTTGAGTATTTAAGAAAGTTCATAAAACATATCGAAGTAACTGATGAAATTATTAATTAAACATAGCAAAAGTTAACAATTTTGAGGATAATTTCAGGAAATAACAGAGGAAAGAAAATTATTGCACCAAAAAATCTTCCTGTAAGACCAACAACAGATAAATCAAAAGAAGCGTTATTTAATATACTTCAAAATAATTATGAAATTCAAAATCTAAAGATTCTTGATTTATTTAGTGGAACTGGTAATATTAGTTATGAATTTGCATCTAGAGGAGCACTCAAAATATATAGTATTGATAAAAACATAAAATGTACAAACTTTATAAAACAAACATCTATTAATTTAGGTATGAATATAAAAGTTATAAAATCAGATGCATTTAAGTTCATAAAAAATACAAAACATAAATTTGACATAATTTTTCTTGACCCCCCTTATGACTTTGCAGTAAATGAGTATTTAAAAATTATTAATGAAATATTTAGTAAAAACTTATTAAATATTGAAGGTTCATTAATTATTGAACATTCAGAAAAAATTAACATTAGTGAACATCCAAATTTTGAAAAATCTAGGAATTATGGAGGATGTTCGTTTAGTTTTTTTTATATTTAAAGTAATGTTATCCAGTGTTTTAACATTTATTTTATAAACTATAAGTTTAAATATTTAAAAAAACACTTATTGGTTTGTGATCTGACAAATATATGTCATGAATTTTGAAGTAATCAACATTAATTGATGGCGAAACAAATAAGTAATCAATTCTAATTGGAATTAATCCAAAACCGTATGTTGAACCAAAACCACCACCCTTTTCAACAAAAGAATCTTTAAAATTTTTATTTATTTTTTTGTAAACATAAGTATAAGGTGTATTGTTTAAGTCTACTGAAATCAAGTTTTGGTAAGGACTAGTTTTTACATGCTTAATAAATAAGTCAATTTCATTGTTTTGAATTTTATATGCATTCCCAGTCTTATTTAAAATCTCTTTTAAAGATTTCTTATCGGCTTTTAATTTAAGTATATCTAAATTGTAAGATTTTAAATGTAAATTATAAATCCTCAAAGTATCCTCTTTTTCAATAAAATCTATATAAATAGCCAGTAAACGTCCATTTTCATCTTCTAGGGCTCCTTTATTTAAAAACTTTTTCTTTGAAAAAATAGCTAATCCAACATTTTCACCATTTAAACCAAAATATTTTTCAGGATATTGATTAAATAATTTTTCGTAATCATTATGATATTCTTGAAGTGTAAGAATGTCTGGTTGGTTAATTTTAATATAATTTGAAATGTTTTCTGGAATTGAATCTGTTTTTAACCACTTATAATGATTGAACAATCTTACATTATAGCTCATTAGGTGAAATGAATCCTTAGACTCTTCTTTTTTTTTTGATTTTATAATAAAAACAGGATTGTTTGTAAATAAAACTATAAAAAATAAGGAATAAATCAACCTCAAGTCAAACCTTATTAACCAGTAAATAAAAAATAAAAAATTAATAATGAATATTATGGGGAAAAAAACACTAATTATTGCATAATCAGAAACAAAATCTGAATAAAAGTTATTGAAGAAATAACACACTCCAATTAAAAAACCAACAATAATATTTATAAAAAATAAAAACTTAGAAAAGAAAGATTTACTCTGATTAAATTTCACTTCTTTCCTGCTTTAAATAGAGTTTCTTTCTCATGTTTTGTTAAGCTGTCATATCCAGATTTACTAATCTTATCCAAGATAGAATCAATTTCCTTTTGATTGTTAGATTTCCGATATTTTTTTTGAGATGGTTTTTTATATAATTTATTGTTTTTTCTTTTTAAAAAAAGAAAATTATAGAATTTAATTATCCAATCTGCAATATCTTCTCCTTTAGCAATTTTATTGTTATAGAAGTACCCAATGAATGCTCCACCAAGGTGAGCTAAATGACCACCAGAATTTCCAGATGGAATTTGTATTACATCTAATATTATTAAAAATATAGCTATGTATATTATCCTGACATCAATAAAAAAGAGCCTAATTTTTAAATCAGGATTATATGATGATAAAAATATAAATACTGCCATTACTCCAGCAGAGGCGCCTATCATTGAAGACTTAGTATTGTTAAAAACAGGGAATAGATTGTAACTAACTAAATATGTCAATCCTCCAAAGAAAATACCTAGAACAAATATTTTTAAAAATCTCTCTTTTCCAAATAAATCAAGGACTATACTTCCACTCAAATATAGTATTATCATATTTCCAGCTAAATGCCAAAGATCAGCATGAAAAAAAGCATAGGTTATTAATGACCATGGTTTATATAACAAATCAAAGAAATCAGGTGATATATCAAATAATTTAATTAATGAAATTTGTTTTAACTCAAAAAGAAAGAAAATTGTGTTTATGAAAAAAGGGACAATGAAACAAATAATCATTAAAACGATGATTTTTTGAAGAATATTCAAATTGTTAAAATTGTAATTTAAGTCGTTAATTAATCCCATCTTCTATCGTTAAACTGATTTTTTCTCCAATACAAAACCATAATTAAACCAATAATAGCACCGCCAACGTGAGCAAAATGAGCTATCGGACCCACAGAAAATGATGAAATACCAAAAAATAAATCAATCAATATAAGTAATGGAACAAAAAATTTAGCTTTAATTGGAAAGGGTAAAAATAAGAGCATAAGCTTTGAATTTGGGAATGAGAATGCAAAAGCAACCAAAACCCCATAGATAGCTCCAGAAGCACCAACCATTACACTATTAAAGGCGGTTATAGCATTACTATAATCTCTTTCACTCATGAAGTTTAAAATAAGCTGAGGCTCACTTAGAGATAAATTATTTAACTCAATTACTTGATAGAGATTTTGTATCTGTGAGTAATAAACCAACATTTGTAGCAATGCAGCACCTAATCCACAAGAGATATAAAAAAATAAAAACTTTTGTCTTCCCCACATTTGCTCCAGAGGAGAGCCAAACATCCATAAACCGAACATATTAAATAAAATATGTGATGGACTGCCGTGCATAAACATGTGTGTTATAAACTGAGAAATTAAGAATTTTTCGTTTTCATAATAATGTAATGCTAGAATATCATAACTTAAATTTCCAATAAATTGGGAACCAAAATAGAATATTACATTGATAATAATAAGCTGCTTTATAGTTTCAGGAATCGATCTCATTTAAAAAAAGTATTAATTTCTTGAGTAGATACTACTTTATAAATAAGCTTGCCAAAGGGACAAACATTCGGATCTTTACATGCAAATAGATCATTTACCAAAGACTCCTGTAATTTATTGTTAATTTCTTCATTTGAGTTAATAGACGTATGTTTTGACATAAGCTTAGCCAACATGTCGTTTAAGGTATGACTTAAATTTTTATTATCGAAGTTACTGAAACTCAAAAAATCTTTAAATAATTTATCTGTGTTAGCTTTGTTCAGCAGAGGATGAACTCCAGAAATTTCTATAAAATTGCCTTTAAACTCTTTAAATTCAAAACCTAAATGCATCAAAGAGTTTTTAATTATTTTTAATTGCCTTAACTCTTCTTTATCAAACTCTAATTTTAATGGGAACAACAATGTTTGAGTTGGATTAGTTTTGTTTGACAACTCTTTTAAAAAACTTTCGTACAAAATACGCTGATGAGCTCTTTTCTGGTTGATTATAATTATTCCTGATCCTGTTTTAGTGATTAAATATTTTGTATTTAATTGAAAAACAGGAAGAGAATTAATTTCAGCAAAATTAAACTCTTTATTTTCTTGAAAAACAAAATTTGAATTATCTAAACTTTCGTAAATAAGATCCTCAGACTTGACATTAACAGTATCTTTTAGATTATCAAAGGGATTAAAAGCTTTATCATATTCAACTTTTGGAATTTTAGCTGATTTTTCTCTGTAATCATATGGTGTGTTTAAATTTACATTACTATCAAAGTCAATTGTTGGCGCAATATTAAACTGTCCTAAACTATGTTTTATTGATGAAATCAAAATAGCATAAATTGACTGATCATTATCAAATTTGATTTCAGTTTTATTAGGATGAATATTTACATCAATAGATTCTGGAGGGACTTCAATTTTTAGAAAATACGAAGGATGCAACTCATCCTGAATTAGACCTTTGTAAGCAGTTTTTACAGCGTGGTGTAATCTATTATTTTTAATAAATCTTCCATTAACAAAGAAAAATTGAGATGATCGTGTTTTTCTTGAATAATCAGGCTTAAACACAAATCCATTAATGTTAGCTATTTCGGTACTTTCATTAATTGGAATTAATTTTTGATTAGTAGTATTTCCAAAAACTCTTATAATTCTTTCTTTAAATATTGATTTATTAAGATTAAAAAGTTCATTTCCATTGTTAGAAAAGATAAAATTAATATCATTATTTATTAATGCAACTCTGTGAAACTCATCAATAATATGTTTTATCTCAACATTATCAGATTTTAAAAAATTTCTTCTTGCAGGAACATTAAAAAATAAATTCTTAACAGAAATTGAGGTTCCAATGTTTGACAGAGTTTCTTTAAAAGACTTCTCTTTGCCTCCATCAATTTTTAGTTCATAACCAAGATCATCTTTATTGTTTTTTTTAGATATTATGGAAATTTGACTTACGGACGATATACTAGAAAGTGCTTCACCTCTAAATCCCATAGTTTTCAAATTAAATAAATCATTTGAATTTTTAATTTTGGAGGTTGAATGCCTAAGACAACAAACCTTTAAATCCTCCTTTAACATTCCTACTCCATTATCAATTACCTGAACAAGAGTTTTTCCAGCATCTTTGATATTTAATTTTATTATTGTCGCCCCGCTATCAATCGAATTTTCTAAAAGTTCTTTAACCACAGAAGATGGTCTTTGAACAACTTCACCAGCAGCAATCTGATTTGCTACATTTTCAGGCAGCAATTTAATTATACTCATATTAAAATTTAAATAAATATAGAAAGATCAAAATCTATAATGTAAAGAAATACAAAAACAAGAATTAAAACTATAAAAATTAAAGTTTTGGAAATAGAGCTGTTAGAACGATTTCTATACATCAACCTTTCTTCACTCCATTGAGATGAAACATCATAAGAACTTCTGATTCTTTTTTGTTTTTGATAAACTGAATCAAGCTCATAAATGTTATTATAAGACTCATCTTTGAGATATCTAGTCCTGTAATTGAATTTTTTATTTTTATTAAGCTTAAAAAAATTTACTTTCAATTCACTAATGTTTAAATCAAATGTACAAAATTGACTGTAAATTTTAGTTAATTCATCTAGTTGGAATGATTATATTTGAATTTATGAAATTTGAGAATACAAACAAGTTAAAACAATTGATTGATAACAGTAATAATATTGTTATTATTCCTCATACAAATCCTGATGGAGATGCAGTAGGAAGTTGTCTCGCTCTTCATTGTATTTTTAAAAAACTTAAAAAAACCTCTATTGTTTTAAGCCCAAATACAGCTCCAGATTTTTACAGCTGGACACCATCTTTTGAGGAAATAGTCTATTTTGAAGACAACCCCAAGATTGGTGAAAAAATCATTAATGAATGTGATTTGATTTTTACTTTAGATTTTAATGATCTTAACAGAATTGGCGATCTTGGTAATATTATTACTAAAGCCAGTTCAAACATAGTGATGATTGACCATCATCAAAATCCCAAAAATTATGCTGATTTAATTTTTTCTCACCCTGATATTGGATCAACTTGTGAATTATTGTATGAAATTTTCATGTCTTTAAATTATAAAAAACTAATTGATAAGGATATTTCTACTTGTTTATATCTTGGAATAATGACAGATACAGGATCTTTTCAATACAGTTCAGTAAGTTCAAGAACTCATGAAATTGTCTCTGATCTTTTGAAAAATAAAATTAATAATAGTAAAATCTATAATAAGGTTTACAATGATTCTTCAAAAAGCAGATTAAATATATTAGGTTCAGCCTTAAATAACCTAACTCATCTAAAAAGTTATGCAACTGCATATATGTATATAAATAGAGTTGATTTAGAAAGGTTTGATTATAAAAAAGGTGATTCTGAGGGAATTGTAAATTATGGACTATCTCTAAAAGATGTTATTTTCTGTGCTATTTTCATCGAAGACATAAATGATGATGATAATGTAAAAATATCTTTTAGGTCAATTGGAGATTTCCCATGCAATAAATTTGCTGAAGAAAATTTTAACGGAGGAGGTCACATTAATGCATCTGGCGGAAGATTTAAGGGAAGTGCTAAAAAAGCAATTGAACATTTTTTAAAAGTCATACCTAACTATAAAAACAAATTATTATAAAATGAAAAAACAATACTACATTCTTATATTTTTAATCGTTTCTATTTCTTCCTCATGTGTAAGTACTCACCCTGACTTAAATGATGGACTTTATGCGCAATTAGAAACAAATAAAGGTGATATTTTAATTGATTTAACATTTAAAGAAACACCTGTAACAGTCGCTAATTTTGTTTCATTAAGTGAAGGAAAAAATAAAGATGTAGACGATCAATTTAAGAACAAAAAATATTACGATGGACTAATTTTCCATAGAGTTATAGAAAATTTTATGATTCAAGGTGGTGATCCAACTGGAACTGGAAGAGGTGGTCCAGGATACAATTTCAAGGATGAATTCAGTGAAAATCTTTTACATGACGGTCCAGGCATTTTATCTATGGCTAACTCTGGACCAAAAACTAACGGAAGTCAATTTTTTATAACGCATAAAGAAACACCTTGGTTAAATGGTAAACATACTGTATTTGGAAAAGTGGTAAAAGGGCAAGAAATAGTCGATTCTATTGAACAAAACGATACTATTAAATCTGTGACAATAATCAGAAATGGTAGGGATGCTAAAAGATTCAATGCCCCAAAAATATTTTCAAATCATTTTAAAGAAGATAAAATCCTTGAAGATAAAAAAGCTGAAGAATTAAAAAATGTTAAAATTGGTAAAAAAGTGGCTCATGAAGCTGAGAAAGAGTACTCAATAAAAACCAATTCTGGTTTACAGTACACAATTACTTCAAAAGGAAAAGACAATATAAAAGTTGATGATAATAAAATTATTATGACACATTATGCGGTATATTTTGAAGACGGAACATTATTAGATACTAGTATTCTAGAAGTTGCTGAAAAATACCAATCAGTGAATATTGCTAAAAAAAATGCCAATGGATATAGTCCTATTGAAGCTAGAGTAGGTCCTAAGGATGCTATGATCCCAGGGTTTAAAGAAGGTTTAAAACTACTTGATATTGGTGATAAAGCTACGTTGTTTCTTCCATATCATTTGGCATATGGAGAAATAGGTAGAGAACCTCAAATACCTGCAAAATCAAATTTGATATTTGAAGTTGAAATTGTTGAAATGAAATAATTAATGACTACTTATTTGTTTTTAAAAAAAAATAAGAACTTAATTATCCTATTTATTTTTTCCTTATTAATTTATATAATAAAAAGTAAACAAGAACTTGTAGAAAAACTCTATTCAACATTTTTTTACGAAATTATTTCAAACTTAAGTCTTACAATAGTTAACAAAATTTCTTTTTCAGTTGGAGACATATTGTATATAATAACTCCCTTTTTATTTTATAGATTTTTAATAAAAAAAAATCAAACCAGACGACGATTAATAACCAAAACGATAGTTGCATTTTTATTTTTTTATGTTGTTTTTAATTTACAATGGGGGTTAAATTATTATAGAGTTCCTTTAAAAAATAAAGCAAATAATTATAAAAGTTATTCAATTAATGAACTTTTAGAAACAACTAATTTTTTTATAACTAAAACTAATGATTTACACAATATTCTTTCAATTAATGATACTATTAGTGTAAAATACGATAATCTAAATTTTGATATTGAAAAAGAATCAATAAAATCTATCAAGAAAACAGCTTTCGTTAAAAACAAAAATTTAGATTTAAAAATAAAAAAATCAATTTTTAGTACTCCTATTTCTTATATGGGCTTTGGTGGATATATAAATCCATTTACACTAGAAGCTCAAATTAATTACAATATTCCTACTATTAATGTTCCAACTACAATTTGCCATGAAATTGGTCACCAACTTGGTTATTCTGCTGAAGATGAAGCAAACTATATTGGAATAATATCTACTATTAAATCAGAAAATAAACACATTCAATACAGTGGGTATTCTCAAGGATTAAAATATTTAATTAATGAAATATACATTATTGACAAAAAGTTATATAAACAGTTATTGGCAACTATAAAAATTGGTGTTTTAAAAAATTATAAGGAGGCTGGAGAAGAATGGAAAAAATATTACAATCCATTCGAAACTTATTTCAAAAAAGTATACGATTTATTTTTAAAAGCAAACAACCAAACTAAAGGAATAAAATCCTATAATTTGGTTGTAGATTTATTGGTTAACAAGTATACTAATCTAGAATTTTAGGAGCTCCTAATTGTTCTAGCTCTTTGCTTAAATAATTAACTTCTTTAATATATTTTTCAATTCTAGGTGAAATACTATTCCACTGGGTTTTTGCAATATCAAAACTATTCATATGATTCTTAGTAGGACCATACGAATCATTAAATCCTCTTTTTGCAATTCCAAGGCGCTGTGAAATTTGAGGAACATCTTTTTCCATTATTTCTTTTTTAGATTTATTTCCATATAGTAAGACATCAATTGAGTTCATATGATCTCTTAACTCTTTTAATTTAGTTAACAGATCATTATCAATATTTTGTACAAATCTTAATATATTTTCAAAAGTAGATTGTTTGTTCTTAGATTTAATATAATCAGAAATCATAGTTGAATACTGAATTTCAAATTTGTGTAAATCCAATATATATTCATCAATTTTGGAGGTTAAAGGATTCTCTAATACATTCTTTCTGATTCTTTTGATATCAAAAGTTTTACTCTCTGTTAATTCATTAACACCTCCATTAACTAATTCTAAAAGATGAACAGAGTACTTTCCTGGATTAACTGACAGGGTTAGTCTGGATCCTCTAGAATTTGAATTCATTGTAATTGGTAAAGGTTTAGTGAGATTCCATGAAATTCTATTAATACCTTTTTTAGTTGAACCGTTAATTCGATCTACTAAATCCCCTTTTTCATCTCTAACTTCCAATATTATTTTTGATTTAATCTCATTAATTTCTTTATCTAAATTTTTCCACCCTGGAAATGGTACATCTTTGTTTAACTTATCTAATTCTTTTTCTTCCTTAGATCTTAAAGATTTTAAAGATTTATAAGATTTAGGCAAGTTGTAAGTAAAAACTGCTCCATATGGTGGGTTTTTAGATTGAAAATAAGACGATCCTTGACTTGATGTTCCTGGTCTGATAGGATTATATTGCAAAGCCTCTTTAACATCAAATAGTAAATGCTCATTACTATTTTTTTGATTTAATTTTCTTAAAGGTGAATAATCATCTAAAACATAGAAACCTCTACCAAAAGTTGCTACAACTAAATCATTTTCTCTTTTTTGGATTGCTAAATCTCTAATTGAAATGGTAGGAAGTCCAGTTGAAAATTTAGTCCATTTATCTCCCTGATTATTTGATAAATACAAACCATACTCAGTAGCTAAAAAAAGTAAATTTGGATCAACATGATCTTGAACAATTCGCCAAACAAAATTATCTTCAGGTAATCCATTAATAATAGGCTTCCATGACTTGCCTCCATTTGAAGTCTTATATAAATATGGACTATAATCTCCAAATTTATGATTATCTAATGCTACGTATGCAATTTGATCATTATGAAGGTCTGCTTTAATATCGTTTACAAAAGAAGAATTAGGTACTCCTGGAAGCTTATCGACAGTGATGGACGCCCAAGACGAACCTCCATCCTTAGTGTAATGAATTAATCCATCGTCAGTTCCAGCATATAAAATATTTTGATTCAATACGGATTCACTCAATGAGGTTATTGTGTTATATGTTGACATAGCATATACGTCCCAAGCAGAATCCCAACTCTGCTGTTTTCCCATTATAGGTAATGATAACCTTTCCTCATTTTTTGTTAAATCTTTTGAAATAGGGGTCCAACTATCACCTCTGTCGCTAGATTTCCAGACCCTTTGAGAACCAAAATACAAACGTTTTGGATCGTGTGAGCTTACAAGTATTGGAGAGTCCCAATTAAACCTTTCATAATCTTCATCTATTCCTGAATATGGCTTTATAAAAATAGCTTCGCCTGTTGTTCTATCAACTCTATGAAGGTTACCTTGCTGAGACTGAGCATAAACTATATTTGGATTTCCAGGTTCAGTTGCAGGTTGATGTCCATCTCCACCCAATAAAACAAACCAGTCGCTATTTACAATTCCGTTAGACCTAAAAGTTCTACTTGGTCCTCCTTGTGTATTATTATCTTGAGTTCCTCCATAAATATTGTAAAAAGGATAGGAATCATCCACAGCTAGTTTATAAAATTGAGTAAGAGGAAGATTATTAACATATTTCCATGATTTTGTATCATCAAAAGATTCATAAATTCCACCGTCTGTTCCAACAAGCAAATAGTTGGGGTCGTTTTTCTTAAATGTCATAGAATGATTGTCAGAATGCTTGTTTCTTTCATTCATTCTATAAAAAGTTTTTCCACCATCATCAGAAACTTGAACTCTAACATCCATTAAATAAATTTTGTCAAAATGGTGAGGAGAAGCGACTAATTCTTGATAATAATGTGGTCCAGTAGCGCCAGAAACTGTATCGGACATTTTTTTCCAACTTTCTCCTCCGTTTGATGATCTGTAAACAGCTCCTTTCCTTCGATCAAGTTCAATAGCAGCATACAATACATCAGGATTTATTTCAGAGATAGCCAAACCTATTTTACCAAGTTTCCCAGTTGGTAAACCAGTTTTTAATTGTCTCCAGGAATCACCTCCATCTGTACTTTTAAATAGTTTTGTTCCTACTCCTCCACCCATATAAGCTGCAACATTTCTGTGTCTTTGCCAAGTGGCAGCATACATAATATTCTCATCTCTTGGATCCACAACCACGTCAGTTACTCCAGTCCACTCATTTACACTGAGAACTAAATTCCAATTGCTACCACCATCAATAGACTTGTAAAGTCCTCTTTCACCACCACTTGACCAAAGTGGGCCTTGAGAGGCAACAAAAACTATATTTGAATCTTTTTTATTTACTATAATTTTTGATATATGTTCCGAATTATTTAAACCTTTATTTTTCCATGTTTTTCCACCATCTTTTGTAACAAAAACACCTTTACCTATACCCACGTGTCTTCCACCAACATTCTCACCAGTACCCAACCAAATAGTACTAGTATTATTTGGATCAATTGTAATACTTCCTGTTGAATAAAAAGACTGGTTATCTGTGAGAGGTTCCCAAGTTGTTCCCGCATTGACGGTCTTCCATGCACCACCAGACCCTACAGCAACATACCATTCGTTTTCATTTTCAGGATTAATTGCAATTTCGGCAATTCTTCCCGACATAAAAGCAGGACCAACAGATCTAAATTTTAAACCTGAGTATAGACTTGACTCATTTTTTGAGTCCTTTTTATTTTTTTGCGAAAAACTGTTGTTAAAAGAAAACAAAAGAAAAAACAACAGAGTATAATTTATAACTTTATTCATATGATAATTTTTTATTGGAATAATTTAAATATAATTAATAATATCTATTTTTTCATTTTAAATTTGCAAAATGTCAAAAAATAAATTATTTGAATCTGTTGAAATATTTGATATTGGATCCAGGGGTCAGACTATTGCTAAATCAGATGAAGGAATAGTTTTAATGGTTAAGAACGGAGTTCCTGGAGATATAGTTGATATTAAAACCTACAGAAAAAAGAAAAACTATTATTTAGGTAATATTGTTAACTATCACTCATATTCAAAATTTAGAGTTGATCCTAAATGTGAACATTTTGGTTTGTGCGGAGGATGTAAATTGCAAAATATTTCTTACGATTATCAAACTAAACTAAAAGAGGATAAAATTAAACACTCTTTAAATAAAATTTTTCAAAACGTTAATATTAATCCAATTCTTAAGTGTAAAGACCAATTTAATTACAGAAATAAGCTTGAGTTTTCATTTACTGATAACAAATGGTTGACAAATGATGAAATTAAGAAAAAAAATAATGATATTGATCGAAGAGGAATAGGATTTCATAAAGCTGGAATGTGGGACAAAGTAGTGGATATTAAAAAGTGTCACCTACAAGAGGAACCATCAAATAAGATTAGAATTGAATTAAAAGAATTTGCCAAGAAAAACAATATTTCGTTTTATAACACGAGATTAAAAAAAGGATTATTGAGAACTGTTACAATAAGAAGCAGTAGTCTTAATCAGTTTATGGTTTTAGTTCAATTTTTTGAAAATAATGAAAAAAATATTTCATTAGTTATGAATTTTTTGAAAGACTCTTTTAAAGAAATTTACTCTTTACTCTACTGCATTAACAATAAAGAAAATGACAGTATATATGATAGAGAAATAATCCTGTATAATGGTAAAAATTATATTGAAGAAAAAATAAAAGACTTAATTTTCAAGATTTATCCAAAATCATTTTTTCAAACAAATATTAAACAAACATTAAAATTATATAAAATAATACATGAATTCTCAGATTTAAAGGGAAACGAAGTGGTTTATGACCTATATTCAGGTCTAGGGACTATTACTCAGTTTATAGCTAAAGATGCAAAAAAAGTAATAGGAATTGAAAGTATTGAAGAGGCTGTTATATCTGCAAAAAATAGCGCAAAAGAAAACAACATAACTAATGTAGATTTTGAAGCTGGAGACATGAAGAAATTATTTTCGTCAGAATTTATATCAAGACATGGTAATTGTGATTTAATAATAACCGACCCACCTAGAGACGGAATGCACAAAGATGTTATTAAAGAAATCATAAAACTTAAAACACCCAAAATAGTTTACGTTAGTTGTAATCCTTCTACACAATGTAGAGATTTAGAATTATTAAAAGACACTTATGATATAACTAAGGTTCAACCAGTGGATATGTTTCCTCATACTGATCATGTAGAAAATATTGTACTTTTGGAACTTAAATGACTCCTTTGAAAAATACATTTTTATTAATCTTCTTATTTCAATTTTTACTTTCTTGTGAGCCTGATGATATATGTCTTATCTCAGTTGAAGACACACCAAGACTTATTTTAGGTTTTTATGATATAAATACTGGAGAAATAAAAGAAATTAATAATTTGAAAATTCAGGGACTTTCAAACGAAGAAATTTATGTTTATCAAACTCTTGACTCAATAGGTATTCCTTTAAAAAATTCAGAAAATTTAACAGTTTATACTTTAACAAAAGACTTCAATGAAAACACTCCATCCTCTGGAAATGAAGATAAGATTTATTTTAATTATAACTATAATTGGAATTACATAAGTAGAGCTTGTGGGTTTATCACTACATATGATATTCAAGATATAATCATTGAAAATGATTCTGAAAATTGGATATTAAATACTGAAATAATTGATACTAATATAATTGATGAAAAAAATATACATGTTAAAATATTTCATTAGTTTTTTAGCTCTAACTTTCTGTTTGAGTAATTTTTCACAAGAAAAAACTAAAGACAGTCTTTATAAATCAACGTATGGGTTGAAATTAGGAATTGACTTAAGTAAACAAATTAGAATGTTGACTGAACCAGATTATAACGGTTTAGTGTTAATTGGAGATTACAGATTTTCTGAAAAAATTTATATTGCATTTGAAATTGGTAGTGAAAAAAAATTAGTTGAAAATGAAATTTTAAATTTCAATACCAAAGGATCCTTTTTTAAAACCGGAATAAACTATAATATATTTAAAAACATACAGGATCTAGAAAATGAAATATATGTTGGTTTAAGGTTTGGTTCATCACAATTTGATCACCAAATAAATTCATTTACCATTTATAATACTGATCAATATTGGAGTCAAAATAATATTGAAAACCCAATATCTCATAACAATCTATCTGCTAATTGGTTAGAGTTTGTAGTTGGATTTAACGCTCAAATAGTCAAAAATCTATATATGGGTTTAAACTTGAAAGTGAATAGACTTTTAAGTCAGGATAAACCTGATAATTTCAATAATCTTTATATTCCAGGATTTAATAAAGTTCTTGAAAACAATAATGTTGGGGTTGGATTTTCATATACAATACAATATCAAATTCCATTTTTTAGAAAAAACACAAATTAATTACTATTTTTCTTCTTTTTAGATCCGCAATAGATTTCATATTTAGCAAGGCGACTCTCCAATTTTCCATTGAATAATTTTATTTTCCTTGATGGTCTTAAGCCTACATACTTTAATGCTTCTATACTTGATGTGATAAACCATGTACAAGAGTTTGTATAGTTAGTTTTTAAAGTATCTCCTATTTTTTTATAAAAAAGTTCAATATCAATACGTAATCTTTCACCATAGGGTGGGTTAAAAACAATATGAAGATAGTCGTCATTATATTTTTTTGATCTAAAAAAATCTTCTTTTGAAATAGAGATAACATCCTCAAGACCTGCATTAATTATATTTTGGTCACATTTCGAAATAGCAGAAGGTGATTTGTCAAATCCTAAAATTTTATTGTTGAATGGTTTTGTTTTACTTAAAACAGATTTAGTAATAGTTACAAATAAATCTAAATCAAAATCATTCCAATTTTTAAAAGAAAAATTTGATCTTTTGATATTTGGAGGATAATTGGTAGCAAGCATTGCAGCTTCTATCAAAAGAGTTCCACTTCCACACATTGGATCTAAAAAATCTGATTCTAAATCCCATTCACTCAACAATATTATACCTGCGGCTAGCACTTCATTTATAGGAGCAATGTTTGTTTGTGAGCGGTAACCTCTCTGATTTAATGGTTTCCCAGAGGAATCTAAAGAAACAGTACAACATTTATTTCTAATATGAATATTAATTTTTAAATCTGGATTAATTGAATCTACACTGGGTCTTGTTTTAAATAACTTACGATAGCGGTCTACAATACCATCTTTAGCTTTTTGAGAAACATAGAGAGAATGGGTAAAAAAATCAGAGTTCAATACTGAATCAATTGCAAAAGTATTATCAACTGATATATAATCTTCCCAATTAAAATTAAAAAAAGAACTATACAACTCTTTGTCGTCATTAACGTCAAAAACAACAATTGGTTTTAAAATTCTGATAGCTGTTCTCAAAGATAAATTTGCTTTATACAAAAAACCTTTGTCTCCAAAAAAACTAACATTTCTAACCCCTATATTTATTTTTTTTGCGCCTAATTTTAACAACTCATCAGCAAGAATTTCTTCAAAACCAAAGAATGTTTTAGCAACCATTTTAAAATCAGTGTTTTCTTTCATAATAATTTTTTAAAAATACTCTATTTTTGAGGTTTATGAGTAATAAAACAAAGATAGATACTGAATCAAATTTTAATAATTGGTTTGATTCAAAATATTATCACATACTATACAAGGACAGGGATCATGATGAAGCAAGAAAATTCATTACAAAACTTCTTGAACATCTAAATTTGAAGAAAAATATGACAATTTTAGATGCTGCATGTGGAAAAGGCAGGCATTCAATAGAAATTGAAAAACTTGGATATAAAGTCACTGGAATAGATTTATCCAAAAACAGTATAAAACACGCTAAACAATTTGAAAACTTAAACCTCAAATTTAAAATTCATGATATCTCAATTCCTTTAGGGATAAAATTTAACGCAGTATTTAATCTATTTACAAGTTTTGGATATTATAATAGAGAAAACGACCTGAAAACATTATTGTCAATTGAAGAAAATTTAAAAGATGATGGCGTTGGAGTTATTGATTTTTTTAATATCCATAATGTTAAAAAAAATTTAATTGAACAAGAAAATATTATCAGGGATAATATAAATTTTAATATTTCAAGAAAAACAAAGGATAAATTAGTTGAAAAAAATATTTCTTTTGAAGATAATTCAATTAAATATTCATATAAAGAAACTGTGAATGGATTAAACTTAAATGATTTTAAAAGTTATTTTAAAAAAACAAACCTTGAAATAAATGAAATATTTGGAGATTATGAATTAAATAAATTTAATTTGAATTACTCCCCTCGCTTGATAATTATATTCAAAAAAAAATCCCAGTCAAATTAATGACTGGGATTCGAAGAAGGCGGTGACATACTCTCCCACCAAATGGCAGTACCATCTGCGCTATTAGGCTTAACT
>Ga0209631_10001199_pt1 | contig 33826 bp, 32 predicted proteins | sample COG_08_FD_184752 | JGI IMG/M metagenome (GOLD analysis project Ga0209631, IMG submission 184752) | Pelagic Microbial community sample from North Sea - COGITO 998_met_08 (SPAdes) (version 2) | ecosystem: Environmental > Aquatic > Marine > Neritic zone/Coastal water | place: Helgoland, sampling... | reverse complement strand
TCTTTAGCATATTCCATTATATAAGACATGCCTGCACAACCACCTGATTTAACACCTATTCTTACTCCGATAGCTGCTGCCTCTGCTTTGGACATAATGTGTTTGATTCTCTTAGCTGCATTTTGACTTAATTTTATTACTTGTTCGCTCATAAATTTAATTCCAATTTAGCTGCTTCCGACATTTTATCTTTAGTCCAAGGCGGATCCCAAACTAAATTTAATTTTACATCATCAACTCCTTCAATTTTTAATATATTATCTTTAACCATTCTTGGCAAACTCTCTGCTACTGGGCAATTAGGTGAAGTTAAAGTCATGTCTATATTCACTTTTTTGGCCTCTTTAATTTCTATTTTATAAATTAGTCCCAATTCATAAATGTTAACAGGTATTTCGGGATCATATATCTTTTTAATTTCAGATACTATTTGTTCTTTTAATTCACTCATTTTTTTTCTACTGCTGACAAACAAGTATGCCAAGCCATTGTTGCGCATTTAACTCTCATTGGAAATTCTTGTACCCCTGATAAAGAAGTAATTGTAGTTATTTGATCTTTCGAAAGACTATTAATTGTAATTTTTGTTTTATTTTTGATCATGTTTAAAAAATCTTCATTAATTTTTTTAAAAAAAGATAAATTTTTTCCTTTAACTGTTTCTGTCAAAATAGATACCGATGCTAAAGAAATAGCACATCCTTCTCCCTCAAAACTTAAATCTTCAATTTCTTTATCTTTGTTTAGTTTCAAATAAATATGGACTTTGTCACCACACAAAGGATTATGAGCTTTTGCATCATTTGTATAACCATCGCACTTTCCCTTATTTCTAGGATTCTTTCCGTGATCTAGGATGATTTCTTGGTATAGTTCTTTTAGTTCCATTTAATTTTTAAATACTTTTTGACAATTTTTAATTGCTTCTGATAATTTGTCTATATCCTCTTTATCATTATAAACTCCAATTGAAGCTCTAGCTGTTGCAGGTATACCAAGTTTGTCATGTAATATTTGACAACAATGATGCCCGGCTCTTATTGCGACTCCATCATCGTCTAAAATAGTTGCAATGTCGTGGGGATGAATATTTTTTAAAGTAAAACATAAAATTGACCCTCTTTCTTTTGGATCACCAATTATGTTAACAGAATTAATTTTTTTTAATTTCTCTAAACCATATTGTAAAATCTCATTTTCATGTAAAGCAATGTTCTTAATACCTAGATCCTCAATAAAATTAAGTGACTCTGCAAAGGAGACCACTTCTGCTGTTTGCATTGTACCAGCCTCAAATTTTGTATAAGCATCTGCAAAAGTTATACCTTCTTTTTTTACATCATTAATCATACCGCCCCCACCTTGATATGGAGGTAAATCATCTACCCATTTTTTTTTCATGTACAATACACCAAGACCATTCGGCCCGTACATTTTGTGACAAGATATTGCATAAAAATCGCATCCAATTTTTTGCATGTCGATTGCGGAATGTGGTGCACCTTGTGTCCCATCAATCAACACTGGAATATTTTTTTCTTTTGCAAGATCAGCAATTTTTGTAATCGGTAAAACTGCTCCTGTAACATTTGATATATGAGTGATAGCAATAATTTTAGTTTTACTAGTAATAAGTTTTTTAATTTCTTCTATTTCAACATCACCATCTTCATTAACATGAGCAAATTTAATTACAGCTCCTTTTTCAGTTCTTAAAAAGTTCCAAGGTACATAATTAGAGTGATGTTCTAATTCTGTAATTAATATTTCATCTCCTTTTTTGATATATTTTTTTCCAAAGGATGATGCTACTAAATTTATTGCTTCTGTTGCACCTTTAGTAAATATTATTTCTTCTCTATGTTTAGCATTTAAATATTTTTGAACTTTATCTCTTGTTGCCTCAAATTTATTTGTTGCTTTTACTGCCAGAGTATGAACGCTTCTTCCAACATTAGAAAATTCAGTTTCATAAAAGTTTGAGATTTTATCTATAACAACTTTTGGTTTTTGAGAAGAGTTCGCACTATCTAAATAAACCAAAGGCTTACCATTAATTTTTTGTTTAAAAATTGGAAACTCTTTTTTTATATTTTTAATATCCATTAATCTGTCTTTCTAAATTTTTTTTTAAAAAATTCTTTAATTTTCCCTCGGATAATTTTTCTAAGATTTCGCTTAAAAAACCAATTATTAGCATTTGATATGCTTCCTTCTCAGGAATACCTCTTGATTTTAGATAATGTATTAAATTTAAATCTATACTTCCAGAAGTAGAGCCGTGAGAACATTTTACGTCATCAGCATATATTTCTAACTCAGGTTTTGCATCAAATTCTGCTGCATCATTTAAAATTAAAGATTTGCTTAATTGATAAGCATCTGTTTTTTGTGCAATATTTTTTACAAAAATTTTTCCTTGATAAACGCCTTTGCTTTCATCGTTCAAAACATTTTTTACCTTTTGATAACTATGACAATGTGGGGTGTTATGATTTATTCGAGTCTTGATTTCTTGGTGCTCATTATTCATTAAATTCAAAGCTGAAAAAACACTGCTATTTGAATTTTCTTCATTAAGATTAATTTCAATATCAAGCTTATTAAATTTTAAACCTGAAGATAATAAATAGTTTTCAAAAGTCGAATTTTTTTCAAGATCGCTCTTTATATATTTATAAAAATAACCGTTGCATTTGGAACTATTAATAAAAATATTATTTAATGAGGAATCTTTTTTAATTTTTATATTTTCTAAAATATTCACCATAAAGTTTGCTTTTGAAGAATTATTTATAAAATTGATTAGATTTAACTCTGAATTTTCATTTAAAATTATTGAATTTTTATAATTAATCATTGTTTCCTTCAACGAATTTGAAAAATTATTATAAATAACTAATGGTTTTTTTAATTTATAGTTTTTAGAGATCTCTAATGAAAAACCACCTAAAGCTAAAGCATTATTAAGAAAGTATAATGAATTTTTACAATGTAAAGATAACTCATTCTTATAATCAAAATTGTCTACTAAAATTTTATTTTTTTCTTCGTAAGAAAAATCTTTAGATATAAGTTTTCCATTAAATAATGAAATGAAATTATGTTCGAATTCATCAATCATTTTAAATTCTGACTCTCTTATTAGAACATCATTATTGGCGATTTTATTGAAGTTATTGCTTAAAATTGAATTTAGATCAGAAAATTTCCAATCTTCATCTTTTTTATTAGGAAAACCAGTTTGATAAAAAAGTTCTAAGTTTTTTTTTCTTAAACTGATTTCCTCTGGGGAAAGATCTTTAATCTTATCAATTTTAAAATCGTAATTTTGTTTCATTTAAACTATATTTAAATAACCTGTCTTTTCTAATTGAACCCCAAGCTCTGCGTTTCCAGTTTTAATAATTTTTCCATCAGATAGGACATGAACAAAGTCAGGTTTTATATAATCTAGTAATCTTTGATAGTGTGTAATTATTAAAAAAGCATTTTTTTTATTCTTATAAGAATTCACTCCATCAGCCACAATTCTTAGTGCATCAATATCTAAACCTGAGTCCGTCTCGTCTAAAATTGATAGTCTTGGTTGAAGGAGTTTCATTTGTAAAATTTCATTTTTTTTCTTTTCACCACCTGAAAATCCAACATTAAGTTGACGTGATAAAAATTTCTCATCAATACCAAGCTCTGAAGCTTTTTCTTTAATTAATTTTAAAAAAGTTAAAGTATCTAACTCTTTCTCACCATTGGCTTTTCTAACTGAGTTCAAAGAAGTTCTTAAAAAAATGTTTGTATTTACACCTGGTATTTCTACAGGATATTGAAATGCTAAAAAAATTCCTTTTTGTGCTCTTTCTTCGGTTGAAAGCTCACTTAAGCTTTCTCCGTAATATTTGATATCACCTTTAATCTCATAACCATTTTTACCTGATAACACATTTGCCAATGTACTTTTTCCTGAACCATTAGGACCCATAATTGCGTGCACTTCCCCAGGCTTTATATCTAAATTTAAACCCTTTAAAATGTGCTTGTTATCAATAATTGCCTCTAAATTTTTAATATTTAACATTATCCAACACTTCCTTCCAAACTAATCGCTACAAGTTTTTGTGCTTCGACTGCAAATTCCATTGGTAATTGTTGCAAAACTTCTTTGCAGAAGCCATTTATGATTAAACTTACTGCCTCTTCTTGATCTAGACCTCTTTGATTACAGTAGTAAAGCTGTTCTTCATTTATTTTAGTCGTAGTAGCTTCATGCTCTATTGTTGAAGTTGCGTTATTATTTTTTATGTATGGAATTGTATGTGCTCCGCATTTATTGCCCATTAGTAAAGAGTCACATTGCGTATAGTTTCTAGAATTAGTTGCTTTATTTTTTATTTCAACGAGACCTCTATACATATTATCAGCGTTTCCTGCTGATATTCCTTTTGATATTATTTTACTTTTTGTATTTTTTCCTAGGTGGATCATTTTTGTTCCTGTATCCGCTTTTTGATAATTATTTGTAATTGCTATAGAATAAAATTCTCCAACTGAATTATCCCCTTGTAAAATACAACTTGGGTATTTCCATGTTATTGCTGAACCAGTTTCGACTTGAGTCCAAGAAATTTTTGAATTTTTGCCTCTGCAAGCGCCTCTTTTTGTTACAAAGTTATATATACCGCCAACACCTTTTTCATCACCAGGGTACCAATTTTGAACTGTTGAATATTTTATTTCAGCATCATCTAATGCAATTAACTCCACATTTGCAGCATGTAATTGATTTTCATCTCTCATTGGGGCTGTGCACCCCTCCAAATAACTTACATAACTACCCTTGTCAGCTATAATCAAAGTTCTTTCGAATTGGCCTGTCTCTGAAGCATTAATTCTAAAATAAGTGGATAGCTCCATTGGACACTTTGTGTTCGGTGGAATGTATACAAACGAGCCATCAGTAAAAACTGCTGAGTTTAAAGTAGCAAAGTAATGATCACTTAATGGTATTACTGAACCAAGATATTTTTTCACAAGATCAGGATGTTTTTGAATTGCTTCTGATATTGAACAAAAAATTATTCCTTTTTTTGTAAGCTCATCTTTGAAAGTAGTTGCAACAGAAACAGAATCGAATACTGCATCAACTGCTATTCCATTCAATCTTTGCTGTTCAACTAAAGGTATCCCAAGTTTTTTATAAGTTTCCAAAATTTTAGGGTCTATTTCATCTAAACTTTTAGGTTTTTCTGATGCGCTTTTAGGTGCTGAATAATAATATAAATCTTGATAATTAATTTTTGGATACTTTGGTTTTTGCCAATCAGGTTCTTTTAGAACTTTTAATCTATTAAAAGCTTTTAATCTCCATGCTAGCATCCACTTTGGCTCTTTTTTAATATTTGAAATAAATTTTATAGTCTCTTCACTCAACCCTTTTGGAGATCGAACATTTTCAATGTCAGTTATAAAACCGTATTTATAGTCTTTATTATTTTTTAAATCTTCTGTTTTCATTATTTATTTAAGATTTGGTTTTTTTTAACTAAATCTTGTAATTTTACTTTTTCAAAAAAATTATTTATATGCTGATCAAGTTGGTCCCACAAATTGTGAGTTATGCATTTAGTCAATTTATTGTTACAACCTTTTTTAGACTCTTTTTTACAACTAAGCATTTTAACTTCTTCATCTACTGCCGCAATTATATTAGAGATCTTAATTTCTTCTGGCGAAATTACTAAAACATAACCTCCTTTAGCGCCTCTAACACTTTTTACTAAATTACTCTTTTTAAGTTTTTTAAATATCTGTTCTAGATAGGCTAATGAGATATTCTGCCTCAAAGAGATATCTGTTAAATTTGTTGGACCTTTATCTTTAAATAAAGCTAAGTCCGCCATTGCCATTACTGCGTATCTTCCTTTAGTGGTTAATTTCATAAATTAACGCTGTATTACAATATTTTTGATTTAATTCCTACTATTTTAGTCTGATTTAAAATAAATTATTTGCCGCATGAAAACATGATATAAAACGTTACTTTTTTATAAAAATAATAATCATTATCAAATATGAAACCTAAAAGTTTAGAAATTTTTATTCCAGGTCCAGCGGGAAGGCTTGAGGCAAAATATTATAAAAATCCAAAATTCGGATCTCCAGTAGCAATAGTTTTACACCCTCATCCTCAATACGGTGGAACTATGAATAATCGAATTGTGCAATTGATATATAATATTTTTTTAGAAAATGGCTTTTCAGTAATAAAAGTAAACTTTAGAGGGGTTGGAAAAAGTGATGGAGTTTTTGATAATGGACAAGGAGAACTATCTGATGCAGCAGCAGCTTTGGATTGGATAGAAAGACAAAATTTAGATTACAGTCAATGTTGGGTTTCAGGGTTTTCATTTGGTTCTCTAATTTGTATGCAGTTAATAATGAGGAGGCCAGAAGTAAATCATTTTATATCTGTTTCTCCTCAGCCAAATGTTTATGATTTTTCTTTTTTAGCTCCGTGCCCTACTTCTGGGCAAGTAATATATGGTGAAAATGATGAATTAGTTACAAAAGAAAGTATAACCGAACTTGATAATAGAATTAAAAGCCAAAAAGGTGTTGAAGTTGCGTTTTCTAAAATTAAAAATTCAAATCATTTTTTTAAAAATAAGGAAAAAGAACTAGTTTTAGAAATTGAAAAATACATTAAAGAAAAAACTGCTTTAATCTAGCTTTCTATCAACTCCCCTCCAGAACAGGGTTTTAAGACACCAGTTGTTTTCGGAAAAGAGATTGGAAGTTTTAAAATTGACCTGATTGCTAAAAAAGCAAAAGCTTGTGACTCAATAAAATCTCCATTTAAATTAAAATCATCAATTAACTTCAAATTTATATTTGGAGATAAATTTTCTTTTATTTTTTTTAATAAAACTTTGTTTTTTCTTCCACCGCCACATATTAATATATCTTTTATCAAATTATTAGAATTTAATGATAATAAAGACGATATTTCTTGACCAATAATGCTAGCAGTAAAATCAGTAAGTGTTTTTGCTCCATCTTCTAATGACAGTCCTCTGGCAAAAGAAATATCAAAATCACTAGTGTCAAAAGATAGTTTTTTTTTATTGATTCTATTAGCATAAAGTTCCTGGGCTTGTTCAAAAATTATATCATTATTTTTTCCATTTGACGCAAATTCACCATTACGATCAAATTTTTTATTAGAATTTTTTCTTACCCAAGTATCTATTAAACAATTTCCAGGACCAATATCTTTGCTATATAATTCCGTAGATATATTTTTTTTTATAATAGTGACATTAGAAATGCCTCCAATATTAAGGACGCATACTGGTAATGAAATTTTTTTTTGTGAAGCAATTAATTGATGAAATATTGGTGCCAATGGAGCTCCTTCACCTCCATTTAGAATATCATTTTTCCTGAAATCAAAAATTATTCTTTTTTTTGTTAATTGATATAAAAGTTTTTCGTCACCTAGTTGCTTTGAAATTTTTTCTTCTGAATTATGGTAAATTGTTTGACCGTGAAAACCGATTAAAATATCCTTGTTATTTAATTTTAGTTGCTTAATTACTTTTGCATGAAATAGAGTTATTTTTCTTTCCAATTCTAAAAGTTCCTTAGGATGTTTTTCTAGATCTTTTATACCTATGATTTTTTCTTTTAAATTATGAATTTCTTGATAAATATCAGAGTCATACTCAAAATACTTATCTGTTATAACTTCAAATTGATCAATTCCATTGGATTCAATAATAGAGGCATCAACCCCATCACCAGAAGTTCCACTCATTAAACCCAAAGAAGTATATTTTTTGTGCATATTTTTATTTATTTATAATAATTTTTGTATAATAGTAGTTTAAATAAATTGTGCTATGGAAAATAAATTTTTACTTGAAATGCAATCCCGTGGATACCTTAATCAATGCACTGATTTAGATAAACTTGATAAAATTACAAATAAAAAATCAATTTCAGCTTATATAGGTTTTGATTGCACAGCAAGCAGTTTGCATGTTGGAAGCCTCTTGCAAATTATGATCTTAAAATTACTACAAAAACATGGTCACAGACCAATAGTGCTTTTAGGTGGAGGTACTACACTAATTGGCGATCCATCTGGGAAAGATTCAACAAGAAAAATTTTAGATCAAATAGAAATAAAAAATAATATTGAAAATATAAAAAAAGTTTTTAATAAAATATTAGACACTTCTAATAACGATACAAAACCTATATTCGTAAATAATTATGAGTGGCTTTCAAAATTGAATTATATACAATTTTTGAGAGATGTTGGGAGTCATTTTACTATCAATAAAATGCTTACTTTTGATAGTGTAAAATTGAGATTAGAAAGAGAACAATCATTAAGTTATATGGAATTTAACTATATGATTCTACAAGCTTATGATTTTTATCAATTATACAAAACAAATGATTGTGTTTTACAAATTGGTGGTTCAGATCAATGGGGTAATATTGTTAATGGTGTCGACCTGATTAGAAGAAAACTTCAAAAAGAATCTTTTGGTTTAACATCTCCTTTAATTACTTTAGCTTCTGGCGCAAAAATGGGAAAAACTGAAAAAGGAGCTATTTGGTTAAATGAAGATTTATTTTCATCTTATGAATATTGGCAATTTTGGAGAAATACAGACGATCTTGATGTAAAAAGATTTTTAAATTTTTTTACTGAAATAGATGTGAATGAAATAAATAGTATCTGTGAAAAAGAGAATAATATTAACAATCTTAAAATAATTTTAGCTAACGAGGCAACAAAAATTTTACACGGCGAGGATGCTTCCAAAAAAGCAGCACTGACAGCTAAAGAAACATTTGAAGGAAGTGGATTAGGTTTAGGTCTTCCTGAGATAAAAATAAAATCAGACAAAATAAATAAAGGAATACATCTTTTAGATTTTTTAACATTAAATAATATTTTTTCATCGAAAAGTGATGCTAGAAGAGCAATTGCGAATAATGGATTAAAAATAAACAACGTGGTAGTTGTTGATGAAAAAAGAAAACTTATGATAAATGACTTCCAAAAAGATATTTTAAAAATTTCTTACGGTAAAAAAAAGCATTACATAATAAAAATTATTTAGTTTTTTTATTTCTATCAATTATTTTTTGAATAAACCTTGGGGTAATAGTTCTTATTGGGTTAATAGTAGTTTTTATTTTACCTGGAGGGCCTTTTATTTTGAAACTAATTCCAAATAATCCCTCACCAATTTCTTTAGGGATTACTATATTGCCTAATACTGGTATTTTAGAAATCATTTTATTTAAGGTTTTAGCAGGTACTAGTGTTCCTCTTAAACTTGTAATTGATGGATTTTGGTAACCTTCCATTAGAACAGACATACTTGATCCGAGAGCAAGAATCTCATTTATTTTTAAAGAGTCTTTATCTTTTTCCATTTGAATTTCTAAAACATCAAATGACATTCCTTCTCCTTCTGCTAAATCTGCCAATCCGCTTAAATCTGCCAATGAAAGTAATTTTATCATTCCTGGAGCATTTACTACATTGAAATTTTCGATTTTCAATTTTGAATTTGATTTATCACCATCAATAATCGAAGAGTATAATAGTTTGCCTCCTGTAAGACCTTTGAAAAAATTATACTCTGTTAAAAGAGGTCTTGTTAAATCAGAATAAACTTCTAAATATTTTTTTTTATTTTTTTGGTCATTTTTCATTGTAATATCTAAAAAGTTATTTGACCCAAAATCTCCCTTTGAAGAAATTTTTATAAATTTACCTTTTCTAATTTCACCAATTAATTTAAAATTTTTAAGATTTTCAGATAAAGGTGCGGCAATATTTAAAAAATCGATCTCTATATCTTTGTTTATTTGTGAAAATATATTTTTTGAATTCTTTTGATTAATAATTTTTGGCAAATTTCTTGCGTCAAATTGAGTCCCATTTACAATAATTTTTTTATCGAATGAAATTGAAAAATCATTATTTTTTATTCCATTATTAAATGTTTTTACAGAAATATTTTTTAATGATAAAAATTTATTTTTATTAAATTCAATATCTTCAATTAAAACTGAATTATTGCTTTCAATAAAACTTAATTTATTTACTTTGATATTTTCTTTTTTTTTAGTTAAGTCTAAAAGCAAGTTTCCTATAGATTCTTTAGACTTTTTGTAATTAATAAATTCTAATTCAACAGGTTTATCATATTCTACATCGAGTTTTAATTTTAATAATTCATTATTTATTATATTAGATAAATCATAAGATAAAATATTGCCTTTATTTAATGAATATTTCCCTTTAATAGAAACATTGTTTTTTTCAGAGCTAATATGCGTTTTAATTTCTGAGTTTACTAAAGATAACTGATTGATTTTTTCACTTAACAAGTAGTTTTCAATTGGCTTTTTAAAGTCAAAATTTACATTTATAACTCTACCATTGTTTTTATAATTATATTTTTTAACTTTAAATGTTTTATCAAAGTTAATAAGAAAAGTATTATTTAAATCTGCATTCAAACTATTCATGTCTTTTGCATATTTAAAATTTTTTACTAAACTCGCGTAATTTTCAGACTTATTATTAATTTTTATATTAGATCTAAAATTTGATACTAGTGAAATCTCTGGCAATAATTTCAATTGTACATCGCCGTCTTTTATACTAATGGGACCTATTTCACCAAAAATGTTTTTAATCAAAACATCACTTTTATCAGCAAAAAAACTAAAATGAGTTTTATTTAAATTGATGTTTCTTGTAATTTCAGTTTTTAAATTAGAGACAGAGCCTCTTGTAATGAAATTTTTTATCAAGTTTTTTTCATCTAAATAAAATTCTAGTTCTGCAATTAATTTTCCTTGTCTTATTTTATTATTTAAAAAACTCGTAAAATTTGATGGTTTAAGAGTAATTGATAGTTTCTTTAATTGGTTAATATTTAATTCATTTAAAGACAGATTGATTTTTTTTATTTTTGGTTCTGATGTTACAAGTGACAAAAAATCTATATAGACTTTAATATTCTTTGCTGGGATAAAAGCATTGCGATAATTAATTTTTGGATTTGAAGTTTCTATAAATAAACTTATTTCTTTTATATCTAGTTTAAATTTAACAGTAGTAAGTTCTAAATTTACATTATTATTACTTTGGCTAATTCTACTTTTAATTAAATTGTTAAATCTGTTTGTTTCAATTCCAATTGTAGATAAAGCAATAATTAAAGAAAAGAAAATAAAAAAAAACACGGAGGTTAATGCAAAAATAATTTTTTTCATTATTTATTTTTTATACCCTCCTCTATAAACTGGTCAATATTACCGTCTAAAACACTTGCGGGATTTGTATTTTCAGTTTTGTTTCTTAAATCTTTTACTAATTGGTATGGTTGCAAAACATAAGATCTAATTTGATGCCCCCAACCTATATCAGTTTTTGTTTTTAATTCTTTCTGGTTTTCCTCTTCTCTTTTTTGCATTTCATGTTCATATAACCTTGCTTTTAACATCTTAAAGCATGTCTCCTTGTTTTTATGCTGAGATCTTTCATTTTGACATTGTACGACAATTTTGGTTGGTAAATGAGTTATCCTTACAGCGCTGTCAGTAGTATTAACGTGCTGTCCACCAGCGCCGCTTGATCTAAAAGTATCTATTCTTAAATCTTTTTCATCTATTTTTATATCAATATCATCCTCAACAGCTGGGTAAACCCAAACACTGGCAAAACTTGTATGTCTTCTTGCGCCGCTATCAAATGGTGATATTCTTACTAATCTATGTACTCCAGATTCTGATTTCATTAATCCATATAAATATTCTCCATCAACTTTAATTATTGAAGATTTTATCCCGGCTTCCTCTCCTTTATGTTCACTAATGATTTGATATTTAAATTTTTTTTTATCAAACCACTTCATGTACATTCTTCTAAGCATATCAGCCCAATCTTGACTTTCTGTACCCCCCGCTCCTGCATGAATTTCAAGATAAATATTATAATCATCGTCCTCTCCAGAAAGAAAACAATTTATCTCATTTTCCTTAATATCTTTTAAAATATCTCCGATTTTTAAATTGCAATCTTGAATAATTTCATCATTTTTTTCTTGTGTTGCAAGATTAAACAAATCTTTTACATTATTTATTTCACTTAATGAATGGTTGTATGAGTTTAAAATATCTTCAAAAACCTTTTTTTTCTTAACTGTTTTTTTAACTAGTTTTTTATCTTTCCAAAAATTTTCTTGAATTAAAGTTTTTTCTAAATCTTTAAGTTTGTTTTTTACATCGTGCTTATCAAAGATACCCCCTAATATTATTAAGAGATTTTTCAGTAACTATTAATTTAGCTTCAAAATTTTGCATTAGTAAAATTGCCTATACTTTATTAGTTTATCATAATTATTAATTGAAATTAATTTGTTATTACCAATATTGTTAATATCTTTTTTTTTTAAAGCTTCAATAATTGTATTTGTTTTTCCCATTACCGATTTTAAGCCTGTATCATAGTTAAGAGAAGTTAAATAAATACTTTTTGGTATTTCAAACTCTCTAAAATCTTCTTTAAAGAGTGAGTTTTTAATAAAATCTTTAAAGATTGGTAAAGCTGCTTTTGATCCAGTTTCATTTTTACCTAAGGATTTTGGCGTATCAAAACCTACATAGACTCCTACAACTAAATTTGAAGTGTACCCAATAAACCAAGCGTCGTAATTATTATTTGTTGTTCCGGTTTTTCCCGCTAAAGGAACTTTTAAATCTCGTAATTTTTTTGCTGTTCCTCTTTCAACTGTCCCCTCTAAAATTGAGGTCATCTGATAGGCTGTTTCTTCGCTAAAAATTTTTTTATTTTCATGTTTAATTATAGGAAAACTTTGCTCATCCTTCTTAAATTTATCACACCCTACACATCTTTGTTTTCCAGATTTATAAATAGTCTTTCCTCTCCGATTTTGGATTCTACTAATCAACTTTGCGTCAATTTTTTCCCCTCCGTTAATAAACGAAGCATAAGCTGCTGTTAAATTCAAAAGAGTTGTTTCTGCGGCTCCAAGTGAAACTGATAATAATTCTGGAATATCTTTGTATATTTCTAATTCTTGGGACAAATTTAGGATTTTATCTAGACCAAGTGATTTAGCAATTCTAACTGTCATTAAATTCCTAGAGTACTCAATTCCCTTTCGTAATGTAGTTGGACCATAAAATTTCTTTCCATAATTTTCTGGTTTCCAATTTTTTAATCCTACCCCTTGGCTTTCTACAAATGGAGCATCCAATATTATTGAATTAGGGGAATATCCATTTTCTAATGCAGCTGCATATACTATAGGTTTAAAGGCTGATCCAGGCTGTCTCTTTGCTTGTGTGACCCTGTTGAATTCACTTGATTTAAAATTAAAACCACCAACTAAAGCTTTAATATTTCCCGTATATGGGTCCAGTACTACAATACCACCATTCACAAGGGGATATTGTTTTAAATTCCATGAACCATTAATTTTTTTTATAAAAATTAAATCACCAATTTCAAATTTGTCAGCGATAGTTTTTTTTTTTGGCACTGCCCATTTTAATTGATTAGAGTTTATATTTCCTTTTATACCTTTTTGTGTTTTTAAATTTATTTCGTTTTCATTTAAACTAATAACTTCAGCGATTTCCCATCCTAACGTTGGGTCAATTTTATAATTTTTTATTTTTTTCTCCCAGTTTAAGTCCTTATTTTTATTTACTATTGGTCCTCGCCAGCCATGTCTTTTGTCGTAAGCTTCAATTCCTTTTCTTAAAGATTTTATCGCTTGAATTTGAAATTTAGTATTTAAAGGAGTTCTAATTGAAAGACCTTCATAGTAAAGTTTTTTAAAGCCATATTTTTCTTTGATAGATCTTCTGACTTCCTCAGTATACGAGTTAGCTTCATTTAAGATCTCTATTTTCCTTCTTTTTAAAGTAATTTTAGATTTTTTAAAATTATTGAACTGTTTTTTTGTAATGTAATTATTGCTTTCCAAATTTTTGAGTACTAAATCTCTTCTGAATTTAGCTATATCCGGATATTTATATGGATCATATTTGCTTGGCGCTTTAGGTAACGCAGCTAACAAAGCTGACTCTGTATAATTTAAATCTTTTACTGATTTATCAAAATACTCTAAACTAGCTGACGCAACACCATAAGTTCCTTGCCCTAAATATATTTGATTCAAATATAACTCTAAAATTCTTTCTTTTGAATAAGCTCGTTCTATTCTAAAAGCAAGTATTGCCTCTTTGATTTTTCTGTTTAATGAAACTTCATTAGTTAACAAAAAATTTTTTGCTACTTGTTGTGTAATAGTGGATGCGCCTTCCAATCTTTTGTTTTGACTTATATTCTTCAAGTTTTTAATTAAAGCTCTCAATATTCCTTTTGCATCTATTCCAGGATGACTAAAAAAATTTTTGTCTTCCGCAGACAAAAATGAATTAATTATTTTTTTTGGAATAGAGTCATATGGAATAAAAAGCCTTTTTTCTATTGCATATTCTGCAATTAATTTTCCATCATCAGAATATACTCTACTTGATACGGGTGGTTGATAATTAGATAATTTTTTGTAATCAGGCAGACCAACAGAAAAATACCAAAGTGTAGACAGAACGAATAACAAGCAAATTAAGCTACTTATTATTAAAAATTTAATTGAGAAATTTATAAATTTAATCATTTTAATAAACTAAAGCATAAAATTTGGCTATCTTAGGGCATAACAAATTTATTAGTAAGTGCATTTAATGATAAAATTGTATAACATATATTTATGATAAAAATTAAAACTACAAATTTCAACATTTTAGAAGGATTTCAATTTATATGGAAAAAAATTTATACATTGATGCATCGCATCCAAACGAGACACGTATCGTACTTAAATCAAAAGACTCAATTGAAGAATACGAATTTGAAGACAAGAATAAACTAAACTTTAAAAGTAATATTTATCTTGGCACAATAAGTAGGGTTGAACCATCCTTGCAAGCTGCTTTTGTGGATTTTGGAAGAACAAGGCACGGTTTTTTAGCTTTTAACGATATACAGTCAGATTATTATCAAATTCCATCAGATGATAAGGAAAAAATCAGAAATGCAGAGGAAAAAATTAGAGAAAGTCTTAAAGATAAAGCATTGGAAGGCTCACAAGATGATAAAAATATTGAAAATCGAAATGAAAAAGAAGGAGAAGAAAATTCAGAAGAAAAAAATGGAGCCAATAATGAAGAACAGGAGAAAAAAAAATATAGAGATGAATTAAAATCTTCATATGGTCTTAAAAGATACAGGATACAAGAGGTAATAAAACCAGGTCAGGTAATACTGATTCAAGTTATTAAAGAAGAAAGAGGTCAAAAAGGTGCAGCTATAACAACATTTGTATCTTTAGCAGGAAAATATATTGTTCTAATGCCCAACACTCCAAAGGGTGGCGGTATATCAAGAAAAATTTTTAATTCATCTGACAGACAAAAAATAAGAAATATTTTAAATGAAATTGAAATCCCTAAAAGCATGGGTCTAATTGTGAGAACTGCAGGGGCGAATAAAACAAAAAATGAAATAGATAAAGATTTTCAAAATACTCTTAAGACATGGAACGAAATAAGAGACAAAGCTCTTAATTCTAATGCACCATCTTTAGTTTATGAAGAGGGAGATATAGTAAAAAGGTCTTTAAGAGACACTTATGATGAAGAAACTAAAAATGTGTTTGTTGACGGTAATGATGCTTATCAAAAAGCTAAAAAATTTATGAAAGAATTGATGCCTAAAAATGTAAAATTCATCAAAAAATATAGAGGTAAAATTCCTCTTTTTCATGAAGCTAATATAGAAAAAGAACTAAACAATATTTTTGAGCCAACTGTAAAATTAAAATCAGGAGGTTATTTAGTTATAAATCCAACTGAAGCTCTAGTAGCAATTGATATAAATTCTGGGCAATCTACAAAACAAACTAATATCGAAAAAACTGCGGTGAATACAAATCTTGAAGCAGCAGAAGAAATAGCAAGACAGATAAAACTTAGAGATTTATCTGGTTTGATTGTGATTGACTTTATAGACATGATTAATTTTTACAATAGACGCGCCGTAGAAAAAAAAATGAGAGAAAGTATTCGAAAAGATAGGGCAAGAATTCAAGTAGGAAGAATTAGTAATTTTGGTCTACTGGAAATGACGAGGCAAAGACTTAGAGAAGGATCAATTAAATGGGAAACTATACTTTCATTAGAGTCGTTTGCTCAGAAAATAATAAAAAAAATAGAACTTTTAGCATTCACTAATAAAGTAAAAATAATCAAAGCATTTATTCCAAACAAAGTAAAAAATTTTTTTAAAGAAAATCTAAATAAGGAAATTGAATATTTTGAAAAAAAATATTCTTTTAAAATAGAATTTGTAGGTGATGAAAAATTGATAATTCCAGAATATAAAATTGAACTTTTGAATAAATCTAAAAAAATAATTGATACAATAAAAAAAATTAATGAAATTATCAAAATTAAAAAGGAAGAAGTTAAAAAAGACATTGCTAAAAGTAAGAAAAAATCTGAAAAATCAGTATTATTAAAAAAAACAAAAAAGACAAAAATAATAAAAAAAAAGAATAAAATCCCAAGAACTCTCTGGGTAAGAAGAAAGAAAAAAAATTAAATTAATCCTTTTTTTGGTGAGCTAGCGATAGCAAAATAATTTTTTTTCATTCTCCCCGCTAAATAAGAGTCCCTGCCTGAAATTACAGCATTTTTAAAAGCTCTTGCCATTTTTATAGGATAATTTGAATTTGCTATAGCGCTATTTACTAAAACACCATCGCACCCCATTTCCATCGCAATAGTTGCGTCTGAAGCTGTACCAATTCCAGCGTCAACTATAACAGGTACTTTTGATTGCTTAATTATTAAAGAAATATTTATTTTATTTTGTAAACCCAATCCAGAACCGATTGGCGAAGCTAATGGCATTATTGCTGCTGCTCCGCTATCTTCTAATTTTTTTGCTAATAAAGGATCATCAGTGCAATAAACCATTACTTTAAAACCTTCTTTAACTAAAATTTTAGTCGATTTAATAGTTTCGATCATGTTTGGATAAAGAGTTTTTTTATCACCCAAGACCTCTAGTTTTACCAATTTCCATCCACCCATCTCTCTTGCTAATCTTAAAGTTCTCAATGCTTCTTGTGAAGTAAAACATCCAGCGGTATTGGGTAAAAGGATAATTTTTTTAGGATTTAAATAATCTGTTAATATTGGTTTTTTTTTATTAGTTATATTTACACGTCTTACTGCGACTGTGACCATATCGGCTCCTGAGGCTTCTATTGCTTTAGCTGTTTCAGAAAAATTTTTATATTTTCCAGTTCCAACTATTAATCTTGATTTTAATTTTTTGTTAGAAATTTTAAATAGATCTTTCAATTTAACCACCTCCTATGAAATGAACAATTTCTACTTTATCATTGTTTTTTAAATATTTTTTTTTATAATTTGGTTTTGGAATAATTATTCCGTTGTATTCTATAGCTACTTTTTTATTGTTTAACTTATAGCTTTTTAACAAATCAAAAATTGATAAATTTGTTTTAATTGTAATCTTTTTGCCATTTAATTGTATTTTTGCCATAATTCAGTTAATCAATGCTAATAATAAATACTAATGAAAAAAATTATAATTCTTAACGGTCCAAATCTCAACCTTTTAGGTGAGAGAGAGGAGAGTCAATATGGAAATTTTACGCTTAAAGATATAGAGGAACGATGTAAAGATTGTGCAAAAAAAAATAATTTAGATATAACCTCATATCAGTCAAATATTGAGGGTGAATTAGTTGATAAAATTCAAGATTCTAGAGATAAGTTTAATGGTTTAATTATCAATGCTGGTGGATATACTCATACCTCTGTTGCAATACATGATGCTCTAAAAATTATTAAAATTCCTATTATTGAATTGCATATAAGTAATATTTATAATAGAGAAGTTTTTAGACACAAATCTCTTATTAGTAAAGTTGCTAAAGGAGTGATTTGTGGCTTTGGTGCTGAAGGATATATAATGGCGTTGATTGCTATGAACCAATATTTAAAATAATGAAAATAGATAAAAAATTAATTAAAGAACTTGTAGACAATCTTAAAGAATTCAATCTTACTGAATTAGAATATCAAGAAGGTCAAACTAAAATAAAAGTTTCAAAAGCCTTGAAAGGAATAGATACTTCTAAAACAAGTGCAGTTGTATCTCAAAATAAAACTGTCTTAAAAAATTTAGATGAAAGTGATGGTATAAGAATAAAATCTCCAATAATAGGAACAGCTTATTTATCTCCAGAACCTGGAGCAAAGAAATTTATTGAAATAGGTGATAAAATTAAAAAAGGTCAAACTGTGATGATTGTTGAAGCAATGAAAACTATGAATCATGTTCCTTCAACAGCAGATGGTGAGGTAAAAAAAATATTAGTAGAAGATGGTCAGCCAGTAGAGTTTGGTCAAACTCTAATTATTCTAAAATAAATAATGTTTAAAAAAGTTTTAATTGCTAACAGGGGCGAGATTGCGGTTAGAATAATAAGAGCCTGTAAAGAATGGGGAATTGGGACTGTTGCTGTACATTCTGATGTTGACGCTGACTCAATGCATGTAAGATTGGCTGATGAAAGTGTTTGCATTGGATCCCATCAACCACAAAATAGCTACTTAAATATTTCCTCAATTATGTCTGCTGTAGATCTTACTGGAGCAGAAGCAATACATCCTGGTTATGGATTTTTATCTGAAAATGCAAAATTTTCTGAGATCGTTAATAAACATGGTATTAAATTTATTGGACCAAGTGCAGATATTATCTCTAAAATGGGTGATAAAATTGAGGCTAAAAAAATAGCAAAAAAATATGGTTTGCCGATAATAGAGGGTTCTGAAGGTGCAGTAAAATCTTTTACTGAAGCCAAATCTATATGCAAAAATATAGGGTATCCTGTTTTGATAAAAGCTGCAGGAGGTGGTGGTGGAAAGGGAATGAAAATTGTTGAAGAAGAAAGTCAATTAGAAAATTTATTTTTAACTGCTAAAACAGAAGCAAAAAAGTTTTTTGGGAATGATGAATTATATATAGAGAAATATTTTAAACATCCTCGACATATAGAAGTTCAAATCATGTCTGGTAAAAATAAAACTGTTCATCTAGGAGAAAGAGACTGTTCTGTCCAAAGAAGACATCAAAAATTAATTGAAGAAACACCAAGTCCAGTACTAACAGAAGAACAAAGAACTGACCTTTTAAATAGAACAGTCAAAATGGTAGAACAGATCGGTTATGAAGGAGCAGGTACGGTAGAATTTATTTATGAAGATGGTAAATTTTTCTTTTTAGAAATGAACACAAGAGTTCAAGTAGAACACCCTGTCACAGAAGTTCAAACTGGTATTGACATAGTAAAAGAACAATTGTGGATAGCTCATACAGGCGATACTGCTTTAAAACAAAGTGATATTATCCCTAGAGGCCATTCGATTGAATGTAGAATTAATGCTGAAAATCCTGCTTTAGATTTTCAACCTAGTCCTGGAACAATAAACGTATGTCACCAACCTTCCGGATTTAGAACAAGAGTTGATGGTTCTATTTTTCAAGGATGTAAAATAACTCCTTATTATGATAGTTTAATTGCAAAAGTTATTTGCAAAGGAAGAAATAGATCTGAAGCTATACAAAGAACTTTGAGATCGTTAGATGAATTTGTTTTAGAAGGCATTACAACAACAATAGATCTTCATAAAAAGATACTGAAACATAAAAAATTTATAAATTCAGATTTTGATACAAATTGGCTGAGTAAAGAAAAATTTTATTAAACATTGTTACAATCTACTAATTGTAAATCATAAATTGCGTGATCAAAAGGTGTTAAAGTAGGGTCAGAAGAAAATGTCCATCCATTAAAGATAAAAACTTTTTCATCCTGGTTTTCTGACAAATCTTTAACCTGTAAATAAGCAACATTATCTTTTATTGATTTAGATTTTTGCTTTCCACATTTTAATACCTTAATTTCAAGAAAACCAATTTTAGTAGTTTCACCTATATTAACTGTAATTTCAAAAGTTTTTGAAGTAATTTTATCTAATCCGATTAGTTTAGCGCTAGGTATTTTATTTTTTTTAATATCTTTATTTTTATTTTTTATTAATTCGTTTTCAATATTTGTGTTGTTTAGTTCTTCAATTTCTTCGAAGCTAGGTTTAATTTTTTCTAAATTTATTAATTCAGAACTTATAATTTTATCATCAGCGAAACATGAAATATAATTTATAAATAAAAAAAAAAATAAAAAATTTGATTTACTTCCAAGTTTCATATTTTTTAATTTTATCATTTTTTCTAATTTTTATTGGTTTGTACGCATTATTGGTACCAGTCTTATTTTCTAAATGTTTTTTTTGCCAAAGATATTTTTTTTCATTTTGTTCTGGTATTTTATCGATAGTATGGTGTATCCACATAAACCAGCTAGATGAAATTTTAGTTGCTTCAATTGTATCGGCATAAATTACCCATCTTTCATCCTGTTTATTTTTATAATACTTGTTTCCTAGCTCATCTCTTCCAACAAGTTTTCCAAAAAATAAAGTCTTCAGTAGAGTTCCGAAGGTTTGTCTGTTCCACCAAGTGAAAATAATTTTAATACTCATTTTTGATTACAGTCCACACAATTAATAAGTGTATAATTATATATTAGACACCATAAAAATTTAATATATATCTTTATATATTAGATTCCAATTTTATTATGAAAAAATTTATTGTCGAAACTTATTATACATGTACGTTTAAAACAGTACATAACCTAGATGATCTAAATGATGCAGAGCTTTCAAAAATTGATTCTAGAAAAGATGGTGAAGTTGAAGTAATAGACGTAAAACTTAACAATAGAAAAACGAAAAAAATAGGTGAAAAAAATAAAATAGAAAAAACCTCGAAAAAAACTGATGCAGCTTTAAGCGAGGATATTTCAAAAGAACTAATGAGTTCAAATAAAAAAATTAAAATTAAAAATGAAATTAAAATAAAAAATAACGCAAGATTTAAAATGCCAGATCGAAGAAAAGGTTATATTCAAAAAGCTCAAATAGGAGATCATAAAGTATATTTGCATACTGGAGAGTATGATGATGGTAAGATTGGTGAAATATTTATTGATACCAATAAAGAAGGTGAATTAGTTAAAGCTATGATGAACAATTTCGCGATCGCAATATCTTTAGGCTTGCAATATGGAGTTCCTCTTGACGAATACGTAGATGCCTTTATTGACACAAAGTTTGAGCCATCTGGAAATGTTAACGGAAATGATAGAATTTTAAGTGCATCGTCGATTTTAGATTATGTTTTTAGAGAATTAGCTATATCTTATTTAGGAAAAGAGGAATTAGCTCATACTCCAGCAATTGCCAGTACAAAAGATTTTAATAATGAAACTACTGAAGATAAATTTTTAAAAATTGTTAAAAATATCACTTCAAAGGGTTTTGTTAGAAGTAATTATGAAGAAAAACTGGTAGATCTATCAGATGTTAGAATAAACTTAAAAACTAAAAATTAATTTTTCTTTATATCTAATTTTATTCCAAGTTCTTTTAATTGTTGTGTCTCAACCTTAGATGGAGCTTGCATCATGAGGTCTTGAGCATTTTGATTCATTGGAAACAATGTTATTTCACGTATATTTTTTTCGTTTGCAAGTAACATAATAATTCTATCTAGACCTGGGGCAATTCCGCCATGTGGTGGTGCTCCATAGCTCAATGCGTTTAACATTCCACTAAATTTTTCTTCTACTTTTTTTTTGTCATACCCAGCTATTGAAAAAAGTTTGTACATTAATTCTGGAATATGATTTCTAATTGCACCTGAAGATAATTCAACTCCATTACAAACTATATCATATTGATAAGCTTTTATTCTTAGTGGATTATTAAAATCTATTTTATCTAGTTCTCCTTGTGGCAACGAAAATGGGTTATGGCTAAATTTTATTTTTTTTGTGCTTTCGTCTAACTCATACATTGGGTAATCCACAATCCAACAGAAAGCAAATTCATTATCATTTATTAAATTCAAATCCCGAGCTATTTTATCTCTAGTTATTGATAAAATTTTTTCAACTTCACTTATTTTTCCACACGATAGAAATACACTGTCTCCTACTTTAGCATCACAAATTTTCATTATTTCTTTTAAAGAATCTTCGCTAAAAAATTTACCTATAGGTCCTTTTCCTTTTATTTCAGGATTTTTTTCTATAGTAAAATAAGCTAAACCAGATGCGCCCTGTTCTTTAGACCATTTATCAATGTTGTCAAAAAAACTTCTTGGTTTTTCTTTTGTTTCTTTTGTTACAATGGCTCTAACAACAGAACCAGATTTGACTAATTTTTTAAAAATATCAAATTTAACATCATTTCTTGTGAAAATATTTGTTATATCTTTTATTAATAGAGGGTTTCTCAAATCAGGTTTATCAGTCCCATATTTGAGCATTGCTTCATCATAAGGAATTCTTTCGAATTTTTCTGTTGTTATTTTTTTTGATGAGAATTTTTTGAATAATTTAGTCATTAAATTTTCTATCACTTTAAAAACATCTTCTTGCTCTACAAATGACATCTCTAAATCTAATTGGTAAAATTCACCTGGACTTCTATCTGCTCTTGCATCTTCATCTCTAAAACAAGGGGCTATCTGAAAATATTTATCAAAACCAGAAACCATTATTAATTGTTTAAATTGTTGAGGAGCTTGTGGTAGTGCATAAAATTTTCCAGGATTAAGTCTACTAGGAACCAAAAAATCTCTTGCTCCTTCAGGACTAGAAGAAGTTAAAATTGGTGTTTGGTACTCTAAAAAACCTAATTGTAGCATTTCAGATCTTATAAAAGAGATCACTTTTGATCTAAGAATAATATTTTTATGCATCCCTTCTCTTCTCAGATCTAAAAATCTATATTTTAATCTAATGTCCTCTGGGTACACTTGATCTCCAAAAACCGGCAAAGGTAATTCTCTAGCTGATGATATTACCTTAAGGCTTTTAATATCTATTTCAATTTTACCTGTAGTTAATTCTAAGTTTTCGGTTCCTGTCTCTCTTTTAACAACAGTACCTGTTACTGTTAAAACCGATTCTGGTTTTGTTTTTTCTAATATTGAAAAAAAATTATTATTATTTTCAATCACACACTGTGTTAAGCCAAAATGATCTCTTAAATCAATAAATAGTAAATTACCGTGATCTCTCTTTCTATGTAGCCATCCAGAAAGAGTAACTGTTTTATTAGAGTCCTCTTCGGTCAATTCTGAGCAATTATGAGATCTATATTTATTCATTAATTAATAGTTTTTTTATTAAATTAATATTTATCGACTTACCAGAAGATAAAGATAAATTATCAATTTCTTTAATAAATTCGAAGACTTTTTCATAAGAACGATCAATATTTTTTATTATATATTCAACTACTTTTGGAGTTAGATTAATCTGTTTTTCAGTGAAGTATTTAGATATTATTACACGGAGTAGTTCGTCTGTTGGCAACTCAACGCCAATATCTAAAAAATTACTTGCTCTAGATTTTAGATCTTTTAATTTAAAATTCATATTTTTTATCGAATAATTTGAATTAACAACTACGTAGGTATTTAATTGTTTCAAATGATTTAGTGTTGAATAAAAAAGTTTTTCATCAATATTTTGTTCATAATTTTCTATTATCAAACAATCTAATTTTTTAAAAGTAGCTAGAGTTTCATTATTTATTTTCTTTGCATCTATAATTTCAATCGAATTAATTTTTTTTTTTAATATATTCGATAAATGTGTCTTACCGCATCCTTTAGGACCATATATATTAACCCATTCTCCTGACCATTTAGGCCAACTCTCAATCAGTCTATAGGCAGAAAAATTATTGCTAGAGACATAATAATCTTGCTCATAGTATTTAATCTTAAATGGAAACCTAAATATTAATTGACTCATCTAAATTATATTTAACAACCAACCACTGCTTGTTTTTTTCAAATTCATTTTTTTGTCTTCAAGTTTTTTAATAATTTTACTAATTTGGCCGAAATATTTTATTTTAATAAGAGCATAATCTTTATTAAGTTGTTGGACATAAAAGTTACTTACTAAATTAATCTCTTTCAATCTATTGCTAAGTATAATTAAATTATTTTTATTTTTTAGTTTGATTTTAAAATTCAAAAATGAAGGAGTACGTACATCAATTAAGTTTTGAGATTTAATTAATTCTTTTACAACTTTTTTAATATCTGAAATTATTTTATTATCAAAATCTTTTTTATTTGAAAAAGAGTTTTTAATAATTATGTTTTTTTTTAATTTTTTATTTGAAATTTCAGTATTTAAAAATATTTTTGCTTGATTATTATTTTTCTCTATAATTGCAAAAACTTTATTTTCCATATTATATTCCTTAAAAAATTCAGTTGTAGGAAGTTTAAAAATATCATTTTTATATTTTTCTATTATTTCAATATTTTCAATACTCTCTAAAGGTAAAGTGTATTTAATTGTCTCTTCAGAATTATCATTTTTCCAGCTATTTAAAAAATAATTTTTTGAATAAATAAATTGTTGATTGCCCTCTATTAGCAATGGGAACAATATTACTTCAGAATTTAAAATATCAGAATATAGAATATCTTTTTTAAAAAAAAATTCATGAATATTGTTCTTATCGAAAGAAATATTTACAATAATTTTATCTTCATTGTTAATAGCAATTTGATAATATGAGATAAGGTTTTTAATTTCATTTAAACGTGTATTGGCAATTTTTTTATAATCTTTTTCAAGTAACAATCTATTAGTTAATTTCTCAAAACCTTTTTTGAAAGCTTCATTGGCTAATTTTTCTTTATTTTTTGAAAATTCTTTGTTTAATTCGATATTATTAACATTAAATATGACCTCGTCTGATAAAACATTTCCAGTTTTCAATAAAATAATTAAAATAATGATTAAATTTAAAATAAATTTCATAAACAGCTAAATATCATTTTATTAATGAAAAAAACTCAAAATAGTTATCATAAAAGTGGCGTAAATATTTCAAAAGCTAACAAATTTGTTGAACACATAGCAAAATTATCAAAAAAAAATGTCAAAAAAAAGAGCAACTCACTGATCAACGATAACATTGGCGCATTTGGTTCAATTTTTGACATAAGTAAAATTAAAATTAAAGATCCTGTAATTGTTTCTTGTACGGATGGAGTTGGAACCAAAATAGATTTAGCAAATAAATTTAAAAAATTTGACACCATTGGAATTGATCTTGTTGCCATGTGTGTCAATGATTTAATCGTCCAAGGAGCAAAGCCTTTATTTTTTTTAGACTATATAGCAGTTGGAAAATTAAATTTAAGTAAAACAAAAAAAATATTAAAAGGTATTCTTGAAGGTTGTAAAATTTCAAATTGTAAACTTATAGGAGGAGAAACTGCTGAAATGCCAGGGATCTATGCTAAAGATAAATTTGACTTAGCAGGATTTAGTGTGGGCATTGTATCAAAGAAAAAAATTTTAAATAAAAAAAATGTTAAAAAAAATAATTTAATTTTAGCTATTCCTTCAAACGGTATTCACTCTAATGGCTACTCTCTTGTTAGATCCATTTTGAAAAAAAATAAAATACCAAGTAATCTTAAAAAAGAACTTATTAGACCAACAAAAATATATACTCAAGAAATTTTAAAATTAGTTAATAAAAACTTAATAATATCTGCATCACATATTACGGGTGGAGGTTTGGTTGAAAATATAACCAGATCAATTCCAAGTAATTTAAGTGTTAATATTGACCTTTCAAAAATAAAAACAAAAAAAATATTTAAATGGTTAAAATCAAAAAATATATCTGATTACGAGATGCTCAAAACGTTTAACTGTGGAGTAGGATTTTGTTTAATTATAGAAAAAAAAAATATAAATAAAGTTAAAAAATATTTTTCTAAAGAGTACGAACCATATGAAATTGGTTGCGTTTCAAAAAACACAAAAAAACTTAACTTGCATAATTCAATTTCATGGTAAAAAAAAATGCTTGTGTTTTTATATCTGGGTTTGGATCAAATCTAAAATCTCTGATTATAAAATCTAGGGAATATAATTTTCCAGCTACGATTAAACTTGTAATTTGTAATAATCCTAATGCCAAAGGTATTGTGCATGCAAAAAAGAATGCGATACCATATTTGATAATTAATACAAATAAAAGAAACTACCAAGATAAAATTTTAAGAAAATTGAAAGAATATAAAATTTCTTTGATCTGTTTAGCTGGCTATATGAAGATTATTCCTGAAAAACTTATTAAAGAATTTAAAAAAAAAATAATAAATATTCATCCTTCTCTTCTTCCTAAATATAAAGGTTTAAATACTTTTAAAAGAATTATTGAAAATAATGAAAGAAAAACTGGATGCACAATTCATTATGTCAATAAAAAATTAGATAGTGGCCAAATAATTATTAAAAAATCATTTTTTATTGAAGAGAATGATAATTTAGAAATTTTAAAATATAAAACTCAAATTTTAGAATATAAAGCTTTTTCTGAAGCCATCATAAATATGTATAGATATAATTAATTTTTAAAAAAAAAATTAATTTCTATTTTTGCATTTTCAACTGAGTCTGACCCATGTACAGAATTTTTATCTATTGATATCCCATATAATTTTCTAATAGTGTTTTTTTCTGCTTTTCTTGGATCTGTCGCTCCCATTAAACTTCTGTTTAATAAAACTGCATTTTTACCTTCTAAAATCATAACGTTTATTGGTCCAGATGATAAATAAGTACATAATTCATCATAAAATGGTTTTGACTGATGAACTTTATAAAATTCAGCAGCCTCTTCTTTTGTGATTTGAATTTTTTTGTCATCTTTAATTTTTAAATTATTTTTTAAAAATATAGACTTTATATCTTCTATAAGATTTCTCTCTACTGCATCTGGCTTAATTATTGAAAGTGTCTGCTCTATTTTACTCATAATTTTCCTCTATTAGTTGGTTTAATAATCTTACTCCAAATCCAGTTGCACCTCCTGAATTTAAAGCTCCTCCATATTTTGAAAAAGCCATACCGGCAATGTCTAAATGAGCCCATGGAGTTTTATTTAAAATAAATCTTTGCAGAAATTGTGCGGCTGTTGTCGATCCTGCTCCACCAACGTAATTTATATTTTGCATATCAGCATTTTTAGAATTCATGAGTTTGTCGTAATTTTTATGTAAAGGCATTCTCCATAGCTTCTCTTCAACCTTAGTGCCTGCGTTTAAAATTTGTTTCGATAGCTTATCATCATTAGAAAAAAGTCCGGCATACTCTGATCCTAAACTCACAATAATAGCACCTGTTAAAGTTGCTAAATCAATCATGAATTTTGGTTTAAATTTTTTTTCAGTGAAAGTAAGTGCGTCAGCTAAAACTAATCGCCCTTCTGCATCTGTATTAAGCACTTCTATGGTTTTCCCACTATAAGATTTAACGATGTCTCCTGGTCGTTGAGCATCTCCACTTACCATATTTTCTACAAGTCCAACTACGCCAACGGCATTTATTTTTGCTTTTCTTAAAGCCAAGTTTTTCATTAAACCGACCACAGCAGCAGAGCCTGCCATATCATAAGTCATATCTTCCATAAATCTTGCTGGTTTTAATGAATATCCTCCCGTATCAAACGTGACTCCTTTTCCAATAAATGCTAAAGGTTTAGATCTATTTTTTGCGCCATTCCACTCAATTGTTACAAGATAAGATCCTCTGATGCTTCCCATCCCTACACCAAGGAGAGCATTCATGCCTAATTTTTTTAGTTTCTTTTTATCATAAATATTAACTTTTAAACCATTTTTCCTTAGTGAGTTTAATCTTTTTGCGTATTCATCAGGATGTAAAATATTTCCTGGTTCTGAAACTAAATCTCTTGCATAAAAAGTTCCTTCTTCCAAAGCTTTAAATTTTAATTGATTTTGAGTTGAAGGTTTATTTTTATTTCCCAGCACATTTATTGAAATAAGTCTTGTTTCCTTTTTTGTTTTGTATTTATTGAATGAGTAAGATTTTAATTTTAATCCATGTAGGAAATGACCGATAAAATTTTCATATTTACCGATTACACTGTCAGTATTTACAAAATATTCTTTATTCTTTCCATAGTTTATACGCCCATAAAATTCAGCTCCTAAATTTTCTACATCAAAATTTTTTAAATCTTTTTTGATAGAAATTAACATTAATTTTTTTTTTGAATTAATCTCAAACAAAAACATTTTTTTTTTCAAATCACTAGTTCTCAATAAATCATTTATGTAAGATAATTCACTAATTGATAAATATTTTTTTAAGCTACTAGTGTTGAATTCTTCATCAACAAATAGCACAAGGTTGCTCGAGGATTTGCTTGGTGTTTTATTTGTATAATTGATTTTTATAGACATAGTTTTTTTTAAGGTTTCTCAAATAGAGAAGATTGTTATATATGATCAAATATGGCAGATTTCAATGGAAACTTTATCACAGTCTACTATCATAGGTTGAGTTTTTACTAAAGATACATTATTTATATACATCAAATTACAATGCTACAAAATAAAATTTATCAAAATTATATCAAAGATATTTTAAAAACTTTTTTTGTCATATTGTTTGGTTTATCTATAATTGCTTGGACCGTAAGAGCTGTAAATTTTTTAGATCTAATTGTAGAGAGCGGTTATTCTGTCTCTACTTACTTCTATTATTCCTTTCTTGTTTTTTTTGGTATTCTGACAAAGTTTATACCATTATCATTTTTAATTGCTTTAGTAATTTTTATATTAAAACAAACTCAAGAAAACGAATTTATAATATTATGGACTTCTGGTGTAAAAAAAATAAAAATTGTAAATTTATTTTTAATAATATCTCTATTTATACTGCTTTTAAATATTATTTTATCAACTTTAGTAACTCCATTCGCATTAAATAAATCAAGATTAATTTTAAATAATGAAGGTTATAATTCTATTTTGCCAACAATTAGAATTCAACAATTTAGTGATTCGTTCGAGGGATTTACTTTTATAGTTGAAAAAAAAATTGATAATGAACTTAAAAATGTTTTTATTCATGATAAGTCTAACGTTCTAAAAGGTTTATCGGGCAATGTGAGTGATGCAGCTTCAACAACAATTGTTTCTAAGGAAGGTATAGTTGAAAATACAAGAATGATATTATTTGATGGTCAAATTATATCAACAGCGAAAAATAAAAAAAAAAATAATATTTTAAAATTTCAACAATTAAATATTGATTTAAAAGATCTTCAAACAGGAGTTATAAAAACTCCAAAAATGCAAGAAACTAAAACTATTGATTTGATAGAATGTTGGTTGCAATTAAAAAACATAAAAATGCTACATTGTAAAAAAGAGGCAAAAAAAGAAATTACATCTGTTCTTAATAGGCGAATTTTTCTTCCTTTATATTTACCTGTTATTGCATTAATGTGTTCTCTCTTATTAATTAAAAATAACTCAAAAAATAATTTTTTAAATCAATATTCGGTATTTGCAATTGGTTTTATAATTTTACTTTATGCTGAATTAATTTTACGTTTTAGCGGCTTGTATAAATCAATAAATTTTTTATTTATAATTTCACCACTAATCATGATCCCAATAATTTATATTTTTTTAATTTTAAAATTTAAGGAAGAATTTTTGAAGAGATGAATAAAATTTTATTTCAGTATTTGGTTTTTGGATTTTTAAAAACTTTTGTAAAAGTGTTATTAATTTTTTACTGTTTTGGCATTATCTTAAATCTTTTTGAGGAAATTGAATTTTTAAAAAATATCAATACTGATATATTTTTACCTCTTATTTTGACCGCCCTATATATTCCTAGTATGATAATAAAATTGCTTCCATTTATTGTATTTATTTCTTGTATGTGGTTTCTGTTATCTATCAGAAACAATAAAGACCTCCTCTCTCTAAAAGTTTTTGGATATTCAAACTTTAGAATTTTTTTTATTCTTGCGGTTACATCATTTTTTATAGGCTGGTTTGTTCTTTTTGCTATTAATCCATTAACTTCTACAATGATGAAATATTATGAGCAAACGAAATCAGAATACTCATTAGATTTAGACCATTTAGTTACAATTAATAAAAATGGATTATGGATTAAAGAAACATTAGACTCTGGCCATAGAATAATACATGCAACAGAAACAGAAGATAATTTTTTAAGAGACGTAACAATATTTAATTTAGATAGTAACAATAATATAAAAAACAAAATTTATTCAGAACTATCAAATATCAATAATAACAAATGGGTGCTTAATAATGCTGCTATAATTAATTTTAAAAATGGAATGACAGAAGAAGAATTTCATGAGAGTTATTCTATATACTCAAATTATAATTATGAAAAAATTACTAGTTTATTTAAAAATTTTGACACAATGTCTTTTGTAGATTTAATTCTAAATTATAAAGATTTACAAAACAAAGGTTATAATAAGTCATATCTAGATCAAAATTTAAATTCCATGCTTTCGTTGCCTTTCTTTCTTTTTATAATGGCTGCGGTTGCATCCATTTTAACAATGAATACTCTAAAAAAATCAAACAATTTTACTTTTATAATTGTCGGATTAATTTCTTGTGTTTCAATTTATTATTTTAAAGATCTTTCTATAGCGTTAGGTCAAACGAATAGAATATCTTTACCTTTAGCTTCCTGGATGCCTATATTTGCTATTGGTTTATTCAGCTCAATTGGAATTTTGCAGATAAATGAAAAATAGCCTATATATATTTATTATATCAATTTTTATTTTTAGTTCCGCTACGGCTGAAAATTTAAATATTCAATCAAAAACTATCTCGATTGATAAAGATACTAAATTAGCTTTATTTAAAGATGAAGTTGTGGCAATAGATAGTAAAAACAATACATTAACAACTGAATTTGCAGAATACTCTAAAGACCTTAAAGTTTTAAAAAGTAAAGGTGAGACAAAAATTGTTACTTCAGAAGGTTTTAATGTTTCTGGTACAAATATAGTGTTTGATAATTTAAATAAAATTATCAGATCTGAAGAACCAGCTGTAATTGAAGATTTAGATAAAAATGAAATCTTTTTAGATAAATTTGAATATTCCACTACAAATAAATTTTTTAAATCAACAGGTAAAATAAAATTTTTAGATAAAAATAATAATAGTTACAATTTTTCTCAAATTTATATAGATGAAAAAAAGAGAGAAATTTTAGGCACTGATATTAAAGCATTTTTAAATCAAAAAAGTTTAAAGATTAACAAAAGAAATAAGCCTCGAGTTTTTGCAAATACAGTTAAAATTGATGAAAAAAAAACTGAATTTACAAAAAGCATTTTTACTCTTTGTGATTACAGAAAGAATGATAAGTGTCCACCTTGGACCTTGCAAGCCAAAAATATGAGGCATGATAAAGTAAGTAAAACAATTTATTATAAAAATGCAGTGATAAAATTCTTTAATTTACCTATTTTTTACACTCCATTGTTATCTCACCCTGATCCTTCAGTAAATCGTAGATCTGGTTTTTTACCGCCATCATTTTCTGATACAAAAAATTTAGGCTCTAGTATCAAAGTTCCTTACTATTGGGCAATTAATGAAGATAAAGATTTAACATTAACTACTAAACTTTATACTTCTGAGCATCCTTTGTATCTTGGGGAATATCGTCAAGTTTTTGAAAAATCTAATCTTATTTTTGATTTTGGATTTACTGAGGGGTATAAAAAAACAAAAGAAAAAAAAGTAGCTGGAAACAAATCTCATTTTTTTTCCAAATTTATAAAAACATTTGAAGGAAAGAAAAATTCAGTTAATAACCTTGAGTTAACTTTACAAGAACTTTCAAACGATAAATACTTAAAATTGTATAAAGTTAAATCAAGCCTAATAGAAAGTGAAATAGATACTCTTGAAAATTCATTAAAATTTACACATGAAAATGATAATCTTTTTTTAGGTTTTGAAGCAAGTGCTTATGAAACTCTTAAAAATGATTATAATGACAAATATGAATATATTTTACCGGATATAATTTTAGATAAAAATTTATTATCAAGTGATAAATACGGAAATTTTGATTTAACATCTAATCTTAAAGTTCATAATTATGATACTAATAAATTTACTAAATTTTTAATTAATGATTTTGATTGGAAATTTAAAGATGTAAATTTTTCAAACGGATTTAATGGAAAATTAATGGCTAAATTAAAAAATGTTAATTATGAGACAAAAAATGTCTCGTCTTATAAATCTGATCAAACAAGTGAAATATTTGGAGCGCTAGGCTACTTACTTGATTTAGATTTAAAAAAAGAAACAAATAATTTAGCTAGCCACTTTTTAACTCCCAAAGTTTTTTTTAGATATTCTCCAGATCACATGAGAAAAAATGAAAGCGCCACAAGATTAAATCATCTAAATCTATTTAATATCGATAGACTAGATGCATATAATAATTTTGAAGGAGGTGTTAGTACAACACTTGGATTTGATTATAAATTGAAACACTCATCCGATAGAAATTTTAAATTGTCTGCTGGACAAGTAATTAATCAGAAAAATAATAAAAAAATGCCATCTTCATCGAGTTTAGATACAAAACTTTCAGACTTTGTAGGTAATTCTACATTTAATATTACCAATAAAATTAATTTAAATTATAATTTTGCTTTAGATCAAAATTATAAAGACCTAAATTACAATGAGCTAGGTGCGAGTTTTGTATCCAATCAGTTTAAATTTGACTTTAATTATCTAGAAGAGAAAGAACATATTGGTAATCAAGAATACCTTAAAACGAGTTTAGAAATTGGAAAAGGAAATAACGGGATTTTTAAAGCAGGAACAAAAAGAAACCTTATTACTAATTCGGCAGAATATTATAACCTGAGTTATGAATATCTTAATGATTGCCTTAGAGCAGGCTTAGTATATAGAAGGGAATTCTATAATGACTCTGAACTAGAACCAGAAGACTCTTTAATGTTTAAAGTTACTCTTACTCCTTTTGGAAATATTAGTTCTCCATCTTTTAGATAAAATGATTAAAAAAAAAATTATTTTATTATTAATTATTAATTTTTTGATCTTTAAAACTATTCCAGTTTATAGTTTCATTAGTAGCAAAATTATAGCCAACGTTGGTAATGAAATAATTACATCGTATGAACTAAAAAATAAAATAAAGATAATTTTATTTTTAAGTGGACAAGACATAAATCAAGATAATATTAATAAAACAAAAGAAAGTTCATTTACATCTTTAGTTAATTACAAGATTAAAAAACAGGAAGTAAAAAAATATAAAATACCTATTGAAGTAGATGTAAATGTAAGAAAAATTTTAAGTAATGTCTTTAGTAGATATAATACTGATCAATTAGGTTTGAAAAATATTTTTCTACAGAATGATTTGGATTACCAGGTTTATCTTGATGAAGTAAAAACCGAAGTAGCTTGGCAAAAATTAATTTATAAACTTTTTAATAATAAAATAAATTTAAATGAAGATGATATAAAAAGAGAAATAGAAAAAGTCTTATCCGCTCAAAAAGAAATAGAAGAATATGAATTAGCTGA
>Ga0209631_10001194_pt1 | contig 33915 bp, 36 predicted proteins | sample COG_08_FD_184752 | JGI IMG/M metagenome (GOLD analysis project Ga0209631, IMG submission 184752) | Pelagic Microbial community sample from North Sea - COGITO 998_met_08 (SPAdes) (version 2) | ecosystem: Environmental > Aquatic > Marine > Neritic zone/Coastal water | place: Helgoland, sampling... | reverse complement strand
CCCATATGCAAAAGGTGGAAAAATTGGTCTATTCGGTGGAGCTGGAGTTGGAAAAACAGTTTTGATTATGGAATTAATTAACAACGTTGCAAAAGCACACGGTGGTTTTTCAGTTTTTGCTGGTGTTGGAGAAAGAACTAGAGAAGGAAATGATTTATATCATGAGATGATAGACTCAGGTGTTATCAAAAAAGATGGAGCTGGATCTAAAGCTGCCCTAGTTTATGGACAAATGAATGAACCTCCAGGAGCTAGAGCTAGAGTTGCCCTTACAGGATTGACTGTTGCTGAGTACTTTAGAGATCAAGAAGGTCAAGACGTTCTTTTTTTCGTAGATAACATTTTCAGATTTACTCAAGCGGGCTCGGAAGTGTCTGCCCTATTGGGAAGAATACCTTCTGCGGTTGGTTATCAGCCAACACTTGCAACTGATATGGGTAATCTTCAGGAAAGAATTACTACAACTAATAAAGGATCAATAACATCGGTCCAGGCAATTTATGTGCCTGCTGATGACTTAACTGACCCTGCACCAGCAACCTCATTTGCTCACTTGGATGCTACTACGGTTCTTTCAAGACAAATTGCAGAAATTGGTATTTATCCCGCAGTTGACCCACTTGATTCTACTTCAAGAATTTTGGACCCTAGAATTGTTGGTGATGAACATTACAGAGTTGCTCGAGAAGTTCAAAAAATTTTACAAACTTATAAATCTTTACAAGATATTATTGCTATTTTAGGTATGGATGAATTATCTGAGGAAGACAAATTAGTTGTTGCTAGAGCAAGAAAAATACAGAGATTTTTATCTCAACCATTCTTTGTTGCCGAAGTCTTTACTGGATCTCCAGGTAAATTAGTTGATTTAGATTCAACAATAAAAGGTTTTGCTGCAATTTGTAAAGGTGATTACGACCATCTACCAGAAGCTGCTTTTTATATGGTTGGAACAATAGAAGAGGCAATAGAAAAAGCTGAAAAAATGGATAAGGAAGCCGCCGCTTAATGAGTGATGAGTTTAAAATAGAAATAGTTAATCCAGAAAAGTCCTTTTTATCGAAAGATGATGTTACAGAAGTTGTTGTGCCTGCTTTTGAAGGAGAAATGGGAATTCTTAAAGATCATATTTCTATCATTTCATTTTTAAAGCCAGGTATTATAAAAATTTTTGCAAAATTAGGTGAAGAGAAATATTATGTTGAAGATGGAGTGGTAGAATTTAAAAATAATAATTTATCTGTACTTACAAGCTCTATCTTTAATCTAAATGAAATAGAAAAAAGTAAGTTGCAAGATTTATTAAAAGTTGCTGAAGAAGAAGCTAATAAATCTGAAATTGATGATCAATCAAAATATTTAATAGATCAAAAAATTGAAGTTTTAAAGTCTCTTAATTAATTATTTTTTTAATTTTTATTTCAAGTTCTTTATAAACATGAAGTTTAAAGTCCACTACTACTTTGCTTATCATGTCTAAATCTATCCATCTCCACTCTAAAAACTCGGGATTATCAGTTTTAATGTTGATATCATTATCTCTTCCTAAATATCTCATTAAAAACCATTTTTGTTTTTGACCTTTATATTTACCTTTCCATATTATGCCCAATAAATGCTCTGGAAGTTCATAGATTGTAGTATCTTCGATTTCTTGTATCAGCTCTACATCTTCAATACTTGTTTCTTCCTTTAATTCCCTGTAAGCGGCTGTTAAAAAATCTTCGCCACTATTTATACCGCCCTGGGGCATTTGCCAAAAATTTTTAGGATTATCAATTCTTTTAGCTACAAAAACTTTGTTTTCTTTATTTAAAACAACTATACCAACACCGATTCTAAGGGGTAGATTTTTAAATTTTTCTTCCATCTTAGCCGTTAAGTAGTTTTATAGCATAATTTAATTGATTGTCAGTTTCACTTTTAATCTTAAAGTCATCTGACTCTTCATCAATTTCAATATCTGGTGATACTCCAACTTCAGAGATAGATTTTCCTGATGGAAGATAATATTTAGCAACAGTTAATCTAATCGCCCCATCATTCTTTAAAGGAATAATTGACTGCACAGAACCTTTTCCATAACTATTTTCACCTAATAAAATTGCTCTTTTATGATCTTTTAAAGCGCCAGCAACAATTTCAGAAGCCGAAGCTGAACCATAATTTATTAAAACAATTAATGTTTTTCCATTTGTTAAATCACCTTGTTTTGCAAACCATTTTCTATTTTCAGAAGCTTTTCTGCTCTTTGTAGAAACAATCTCACCATTATCTAAAAAAAAATCAGTAATTTTTATTGCCTGAGAGAGTAAACCTCCAGGGTTATTTCTTAGGTCCAAAATATAAGCTTTTACTTTTTTTTCATTTTCTAGTTTTTTTATTTTTCTTTTAATTTGTTCTCCACTATTTTCATTGAATGATGTTAATCTAATATATCCAATATTTTTTTCTAAAAGATCAGTTTTTACTGATTGAATTTGAATAATTTCTCTTACAATGTTGAATGTAAGTGCCTTTTTTTTTCCAACTCTTCTAACAGTTAATTCAATTCCAGATCCAACAGGACCCCTCATTAGTTCTACTGCTTCACTTAAGGATTTTCCCTGAACTTGGGTATCATCAATTTTAACTATATAATCTCCTGCTTTGATACCCGCTCTAGAAGCTGGTGTGTCGTCAATAGGAGAAATAACTTTTACAAGACCAGACTCCATACTTACCTCGATACCAAGACCTCCAAATTTACCACTAGTTTCTGTTTGCATTTCATTAAATATTTCAGGCGACATATACGCAGAATATGGATCTAAGGATTGTAATAAACCATCAATTGCTGAGTCCATACTTTTAGATTGATCTACTTCATCTACATACTCTTTATTTATTTTTTCAAGAACTTCACCAAATAAATCAATTTTTTTATAGATATCATTTTCAGAAGAATTAACTTCTTGAGTGAAAACAATACAAAATAAAAATAATATTTTTAAATTTTTCTTTATCATATAATTAATTTTTCTTTTGGTATTAATTCAGACCATATTTTTTCTAATTCATAAAATCTTCTTTTTTCAGGATGAAATATATGTATGATTAAATCAATACCATCTACCAGCTTCCATTCATTACTATCCTTACCTTCAATTTTAGAGTCTTTAATACCATTATCTTTTAATTCATTTAATACTTGTTCAGATAAAGATTGAATATGTCTAGAGGATGTACCGCTAGCTATAATCATATAATCAGCCATAGAACTTTTATCTTTAAGATCAATGCTAATTATATCTTGAGCTTTGTTAGTATCTAAAGTGTTAATGATGATTTGCTTTAAATCTGAAATTTTATCCATTAATTAAGTTAAGATTATCAAATTTTTCTTAATTGAGAAGAAGAAATATTGACCTTATCAAACTCTATAAATTTCAAATTTTTCCTATTTAATCTTTTAAAAGTTGTTGAATTTAAAGATTTTTTTTTGTATCCATGACGATCAAAAACCACAATATTACATTTTTGAGAAATAATTTTCCATTTGTGCCATTTATGAAAATTAACTAAATTATCAGCTCCCATTAAAAAATAAATTTCATTTTTTTTATTTTTAGAAAGATAGTTAATTAAATCTACAGTTTTATTTGATTTAATTATGTTCTCATAAAACTTTATTTTAATAAAATTAATTTTTCCTATAATCTTTTTTGAGTCTTTAATTCTTTTAGTGAGACTAGTATTGCTTTGTTTCTTGAAAGGGTTTTTTTTGGTTATTGCCCATATTATTTTTTTCAAGCCAAGCTTTTTTGAGGCTTCTTTTGATATAGTTAAATGACCTTTGTGTGCAGGATCAAATGAACCACCGAGAATTCCAATTTTATTTTTAATTAAAACCAACTTATTTCCTTACTTTTCCTTTGCTTGTTATTTGATACTTGTAAGAAACTAATTGATTTAATCCAACAGGTCCTCTCGGTGGTAAGGTATTTGTAGAAATTCCAACTTCACCCCCAAAACCAAATTCTCCACCGTCAGCAAATTGAGTAGATGTATTGTGCATAGCTATAGAGCTGTTTACTTTTTTTAAAAATTTTTTTGCTGCTTTTTTATTTTGTGTAATTATGCAGTCGGTATGCATTGTTCCGTATTTGTTAATATGTTGTATTGCATCTTCTAAGTTTTTAACTGATTTTACAGACACAATTGAAGATAAATATTCTTTAGACCAATCCCCAATAGAAGCTTTTTTTACTTTCCCATTGTATAAATTTTTAATCTTATTATCTCCAATAATTTTACATCCACTATCTTCTAATTTTTTTAAAATCAAAACACCAATTTTTTTAATTATTTTTTCATGTAATAAGATAGTTTCCGTTGCCCCACAAATTGCTGTGTTTCTTAACTTTGCATTATAAATAATATCCTTTGCAATTTTGGGATTTGCATCTTTATCAACATAAGAATGACAGACACCTTCTAGATGACTTATTGTTGGGATATTTGATAAAGTCTGAACTTTTTTAACTAAGTTTTTTCCTCCTCTTGGAATAATTACATCAACAAATTTGTTCATTTTAGTTAATAAAAAATCGACTGCAGATCTTTTCTTAATATTAATAAATTGAACAAAGTTTTGATCTACTTTATTTCTTTTTAAAGACTCTCTGAATAATTTTGATAAAATTTGATTTGAATAAAACGCCTCTAAGCCACCTTTTAAAATCACTGAATTGCCTGACTTAAAACATAATGAGGCTACATCAGATGTTACATTTGGCCTACTTTCATAGATTACGCCAATAACACCTATTGCGATTGACACTTTTGAAATTTCTAATCCATTAGGTCTTTTCCATTTTTCCAAGACAATGTTAGTCGGATCTTTCAATTTTATTATTTTTTTTATTGAACTAATTATTGCTGCAATCTTTTTTTCATTTAAAGTTAGTCTTTTTATTAGATTATCTTTTATTTTCTTTTTAATAGCATTATTAATGTCTTTTTTATTCCGACTGATAATTAGTTTTTTATTATTTTCAATCAAACGATAGTAATCTTTTAAAACTTTATCTTTTTTTTTTGAATTTATCTGATGGGAAAATGCTTTTTTTGATTTTTTACCAATATCTATTAATTGATTTTTCATTATATTCTTACCATATCATCTTTGTGAACTACCTCAGACTTTGAAATATATCCAAGAATTTTTTGTATTTCATTTGAATGATATCCTAAAATTTTATTAATTTCTTCAGATGAGAAAGAGCTGAGACCTCTTGCAAATTCTTTTCTTTTATTGTCTATGATTTTGATATGATCACCTTTTTTAAACTTTCCTGAAACTTTTTTTATACCAGCTGCTAATAAGCTTTTTCCATTGGTAAGAGCTTTTTTTGCTCCATCATCAATTATAAGTTCCCCTTTTGGTGAAATAGAACTTATTATCCATTTTTTTCTAGCATGTAACTTTGAGATTTTAGATATGAACCATGTACAATTATTTTTTTTTTTAATTTGACTGATAGGATTGAAATTTAATCCATTGGCAATGACCATGTTACAGCCTGCCAGATTACAAATCTTAGCAGCTTCAATCTTAGTGCTCATTCCACCACTTCCAAATTCCGTCATACCTTTCACATTTATACCTTGAATGTCTTTATTTAAATTTTTAACTTCTTTGATTAATTTAGCATTTTTAAATATTTTTGGATTTTTTGTAAATAGTCCATCAACATCTGACAATAAAACTAATGTATCTGCATTAGTTATTTGAGCTACTCTAGAGGCCAACCTATCATTGTCTCCATATTTTATTTCTGAAGTTGCAATCGTATCATTTTCATTAACTATTGGTATATAGTTTAGCTGAAATAAATTTTCAAAAGTTCTCTTTGCATTTATTGACCTTCTTCTTTCTTCAGTATCATCCAAAGTCAACAAAATTTGAGAAATATTTAATTTATATTTTGAAAAAGTCTGTGAAAATAAATTCATCAATTCTATTTGACCTATAGATGCTATAGCTTGGCTTTTATCAAGTTTAAGATTTGTTTTATTATAATTCATCTTTTTACAACCAAGAGCTATAGCTCCCGAGCTAACAATTATTATTTTTTGATTATTAAACCTTAATTTTTGAATATCCTTAGCAAAACTAGATAACCATTTTTTTCTAATTTTTTTTTTAGCATCAACCAATAAAGATGATCCAATTTTTATTACAATTATTTTAGAATTATCAAGATGCATAAGATATTATTTTAGCTTTTACTTGAGAAACAGAACTTTTTTTTAATGTTGATAATGAAATAACCTCAGATTTTGTATTTTTTGAAAAATCTTTAATAATTTTTTTAATATCTTTTTCATCAATTAAATCTGTTTTATTCAAAACTATTAACTCTTTTTTTTTGTTAAGTTTAGGACTGTAACTTTTTAGCTCATTTTTAACCTGGTTGTAAGATTTTTTGAGATTACTATTTGTAATGTCGATTAAATGTAAAAGAGATTTACATCTTTCAATGTGTTTTAAAAACTGCACACCAAGACCTGTTCCTTTGTGCGCTCCTTCTACCAAACCAGGAATATCTGCGATGGTAACTTCTTTGTCGTCATAGCTTGCAACTCCAAGGTTAGGATTAAGTGTTGTAAACTGATAATTTGCAATTTTAGGATTTGCATTAGTTATTGCTGCTAACAAACTTGACTTTCCAGCGTTAGGCAATCCAATTATTCCGATGTCAGCAATTGTCTTCAATTGAAGCCAAATTACAAACTCTTCACCAATACTTCCTTTGGTAAATTTTCTTGGAGCCCTGTTTGTCGAACTTTTGAATCTAGAGTTACCAAGGCCACCTTTCCCTCCTCCTGCAGCCACAAACTCTTCTCCAATCTTAATGAAGTCATAAACTAGAGTTTTATTATCCTCCTCAAAAACTTGAGTTCCCAAAGGAACTTTAAGTATTAAATCATCTCCACTTTTTCCAGTACGATTCTGACCTGCACCATTGTCACCTCGTTTAGCTTTATGATGTTGCTGATATCTATAATCAATTAATGTATTTAGACTTTGTTCTGCTTTTAAAATTACAGAACCACCTTTTCCACCGTCTCCACCGTCAGGACCACCATATTCAATAAATTTTTCTCTTCTAAAACTAGGAGAACCATCCCCACCGTTTCCGGCTTTAATATAAATTTTTACTTGATCTAAGAATTTCATAATACAACACTAGTTTAAAGTTGTACTATTAATTGGGTTTTACTGAAACAAAAGTTCTATCTGATTTAGTTTTTTTAAAAACTACTTTACCTTTAACCACAGAAAATATGGAATGATCTTTACCCATTCCTACATTTTCACCAGGAAAGATCTTAGTACCTCTTTGCCTAACAATTATGTTTCCAGGAATTACAGTCTCTCCACCATACTTTTTAACACCAAGTCTTCGACCAGCACTGTCACGACCATTTCTCGATGACCCACCTGCTTTTTTTGTTGCCATAATCTTTTCCTAATTATTTATTTGCTTCTTTTTTGACTGCTTCTTTTTTTATAGTCTTAGTAACTTTTTCAGCTTCAGATAAAACTTTACCATCTTTTGAAAAAATTTTGTTAATTCTTATCATAGAATATTCTTGTCTATGTCCATTTTTTCTTCTTGAATTTTGTCTTCTTCTTTTTTTAAAAATTAAGACCGTTCTATTTTTACTGTTTCTGATTAAATTAGCTTCTACTTTTGCACCTTGAACCAATGGCAATCCAACTTCGATTATCTTGTTATCACCATAAGCTAAAATTTCTTTAAATTCAATTTTGGTATCGGGTTTAGAATCTGTCAATTTTTCAATTTTTAAGATTTCTCCTGATTTAACTTTGTACTGTTTTCCACCTGTTTGTATTATTGCGTATGACATAATGTTAATGTAAATTTTTGTTATCGCAATATAGTCTGAGCAATTCTTTAGTCAAGCTCAATAAATTAAAAATTATCCTTTAAATCTCTTAATTTTGAAAAGCTTTTCAAATCTTTAGCTTTAAGAAATATATTGCAGTCTATTTCATCTCCCAAAATAGTTGGTACAGTTGGCAAGCCGTTTTGTAACTTTTTTTTAATCTTTATTATTTTATCTATAAGTTTTAAATTTTGAGAATCATTAGCTATACAAAAATTTGAGTTTTGCAGTGTATATTCATGCCCAAAATAAATTTTAGTATCGTTTGAAAGTTTCTTAATTTTTTTTAAAGAGTTAAACATCTGTTCATATGTTCCCTCGAAAATTCTACCACAACCAAGTGAGAAAAGAGTATCTCCAGTAAAAATTTTTTTTTCTTTAAAAAAATGAAAAGCAATATGCCCAGTTGTGTGACCAGGGATATGAAAGATTTGTGCTTCAAAATTATCTTGTTTCCAAATTTGATTATCTTCAACAAGAATATCAATTTCTGGAATACGATTTTTATCTCCTCTAAATCCAACTACACTAGAATTATATTTTTCTTTTAATTCAAAATTTCCTCCAACATGATCATAATGATGATGGGTATTAAGAATATATCTTAGATTAATCTTATTTTTTTCTATAAAATCAATAACAGGTTCTGCTTCACTAGGATCAATAACGCAAGCATTTTGGTTTGTTTCATCTATAACTAGATAGCTATAATTATCTTGAAGACATTTAATTATTTCAATTTTCATTTTTTTTTTCAATCAAGAATATACCAAGGTCTGCAAATAAATTTTTAAAAAATAAATTAGAATTATTTATAGTTGAAACATTTTTATTCATTAGGGCTAAAGATTTAAAAATCTCAAAATTTATAGTTTTAGAAAATTTAACAAAATCTTTGATTGTGCACATATGAATATTTGGTGTGTTATACCATTCATTAGGTAATGATTTTGTTACTGGCATTGTTCCTCGTATTAATAAATTTAATCTTACTTTCCAATGACCAAAATTTGGGATAGTCACAATTGATTTTTTTCCAACTCTTAATAGTTCTTTAATTACTAACTCTGGATTTATAAAAGCTTGTAAGGTTTGGCCTAGGACAACATAATCAAAGGAATTTTTTGGAAATTGTTTTAAGTCTAATTCTGCGTTACCCTCGATAACAGTTAATCCCTTAGCTATACAAACTTGAACTTTATCTTTTGAAATTTCAATTCCTCTAATATCAACATTCTTATTCTTTTTTAAAAATTCCATTAAGTTACCATTATCACAACCAACATCTAACACTCTCGCATTTTTCTCTATCATGTCTGAAATTATTTTATATTCTGATTTCATAGCAATTTTTCTATGTATGATTTATCTAAAAAATTTTTAAGTGCTTTTAAAAAATCTGGAACATCCAATAAAAAGGAGTCATGTCCTTTATCTGACTCTATTTCAACAAAGCCTACATCTGCACCAATTGCATTTAAAGCAATTACTATATCTTTGTTTTCTTGAGTCGGATAAAGCCAATCTGAAGTAAAAGATATTACAAAAAATTTAGCTTTTGTATTTTTAAAAGCATTTGATAGATTCCCATTAAATTGTTTGACTAAATCAAAGTAATCCATTGCTCGAGTAATATAAAGATAACTATTTGCATCAAATCGATCTACAAATACTGATCCTTGATATCTTAAATAACTTTCTATTTGAAAGTCTGCATCAAATCCAAATTTAAGATCATCTCTTTCTTGAAGTTTTCTTCCGAATTTTTCTTGAAGTCCTTTTTTAGATAAATAAGTTATATGAGCGGCCATTCTTGCAACTGCTAAACCTTTTTCAGGAACAGTTTTATTGGATGAATATTTTCCATCAAACCAATTGTGGTCTGCTGTAATAGCTTGCCTACCAAGTTCATTGAAAGCAATATTCTGAGCTGAGTGGCTAGATGTACAAGCAATAGGTACTGCTGTTTTTGCTCTATCAGGAAAATTACTTACAAATTGTAAAACTTGCATACCACCCATTGAACCACCAACAACGGAAAAAAGTTTTTTAATTTCGAAATGATCTAATAAATTAACTTGCGCATTAACAATATCATTGATTGTAATTACAGGAAAATCTGTACCATATATTTTTTTTGTTTCTGGGTTTTCATGGCTAGGACCAAAAGAACCCATGCATCCACCAATTACATTTGCACAAATTACAAAATATTTGTTAGTATCAATTGATTTATTAGGACCAACAGCAAAAGACCACCATCCATCTTTATTCGTAATGGGATTTTTGCCTGTAACAAATTGATCACCAGTTAATGCATGAAATACTAAAATTGCATTATCTTTTTTGTCATTAAGTAAACCATAAGTTTCATATGCCAATGGATAATTATTTATAGTTTGTCCACAATCTAACTTAAGAGCCTTCTCAACAATAAGTGTTTTTATATCTTTGTTAATATTCATAATCAAAGCTGAAAATTGAATTGTGAGAAAAAAAACTTTTTTAGCGGTTTTTTTAAAGCGCTCGCAATTCAGGTAAATCAGCGCATAAATTTTGTACAAGAAGTTATTTGGTATGTCAATTTTTAAAATAATCTAACTAATATTATATAAAAAATTGTTATTTTATTTATAAAGTGATTAAAAGCTAAAAATGACAATTTTAAGATTTAAAAAATTTAATATAGAACCTTATAAGCCAGGTAAATCTAGTATCAAAAAATTAAGAAAAATTGTTAAACTTTCTGCTAATGAGTCTGCACTAGGTGTAAGCCCAAGAGCAAGAAAAATTATATCAAACCATAATTTAAATTTTTCAAGATATCCTGATGGAAAATCAAATAAATTAAGAGCCCAGATATCAAAAAAATTTAAATGTGATAAAAACAAAATTATTTGTGGTGCTGGATCTGACGAGGTAATTCAAATGTTATGTCAGCTTTTTCTTAAACCAAAAGATGAAGTGCTACTTCCGCAGTTTAGTTTTTTAATGTATAGAATCTATGCGAAAATAGTTGGTGCAAAAGTAATTTTTGCTAAAGAAAAAAATTATAAAGTATCAATTACAGAGATTTTAAAGAAAGTTTCTAAAAATACAAAAATAGTTTTTATAGCTAATCCAAATAATCCAACTGGGACTTATTTAAATAAATTTGAACTTGTTAAATTAAGAAAAAAATTGAGAAAAAACATATTATTAGTAGTGGATGATGCTTATTCAGAATATATGAAAAATATTGATTATAAATCTGGTTTAGATTTGTTTAGAAATAAAAATAATGTTTTTATTTTAAAAACTTTTTCAAAGATTTATGGTTTATCGTCTTTAAGAATTGGCTGGGGTTATGGAAGTAAAAAAATAATTGATGCACTTAATGTTATTAAACCACCATTTAATGTAAATGAAGTTGCTCAATTAGCAGCCGTAGAGTCTCTTAAAGATAAAAATTTTTTATCTCGTTCTATTAAACATAATATTATTTATGCAAAAAAATTAAAACTTTTTTTGAGTAAATATAAGATTTATTCAAACAATATAACTGCAAACTTTTTATTATTAAATTTTGATCAATCTAAAATAAAAGCTAAATATTTTTATGAAAAGTTAAAATCAAAAGGTATTATTTTAAGATCAGTTGAAACTGGATATAAGATTAAAAATATGCTGCGATTAACGATTGGCTCAAGAACAGATTGTTTAAAGTTTATTCGTGCAGTAGAAAGTATATTTAAAAAATGAAAAATATATTAATTATAGGCTGTGGATTACTTGGCTCTTCATTATTAAGAAGAATTCACAAAAAGCAATTAGCAAAAAAAATATTTGTTTATGAAAAATCTAAAAAAAATATATTAAAAATTAAAAAATTAAAATTACCAGGCACTCTTGTAAAAAAATTACAGGATGTTGTTTCACAATCTGATTTGATTATTTTTTGTACTCCTATGAGCGAGTATAAAAAAATAATTTTAAAGATAAACCATAAATTAACCTCAAAACAAATCATTACTGATATTGGTTCATCAAAGTTAAAATCATTAGATATAATAAAAAAAAATCTAAAAAAAAATGTTTTTTGGACCCCAAGCCATCCAATCACTGGATCTGAAGTCAGTGGTCCCGAACATGGACGAGAAGATTTGTTTGAGAGAAAATGGTGTGTTTTAATTAAAGATAAAAAAACAAATTTAAAACACTTTAAACTTTTAAATTCTTTTTGGAAAAAAGTTGGTTCAAAAGTAGTTGTTATGAATTCAGAAAAGCATGATAAAATTTTTTCAATTACAAGTCATTTGCCTCACTTGATTGCGTACAATTTAGTTAAATCAGCTCAAGATTTTGAAAAAAAACAAAAATATGATTTAATAAAATATAGTGCAGGAGGTTTAAGAGATTTTTCGAGAATAGCTGCATCAAATGAAATTATGTGGAGAGATATTTTTTTTGATAATAAAAAGAATGTAATTAAAGCAATTGATTTATTTATTAAGAATTTAAATGCTTTTAAAAAAGATATAAGTATAAAAAGTAACAAATCACTCTTGAAGAAACTAACCCAGACAAAAAAAGTAAGAGCACGAATTATTAAATTAAAACAAGATATTAATAAACCAGATTTTGGACGAAATTAAAAATTTTTAATATTAGATATTTTCTTTACATATAATTTTGCAGTTGTTTCAATTAATTTGATCGTATAATTAATAGGCATAATAAGTACTTTTTTTCTTGGTCCATATGCGTGAAGAAATTTTGATGAATTTAAACATACTCCCACATGACCTTTCCAAAAGATAATATCACCTTTAGAAAGTTTTTTTTTTACTTTTTTCTTACAATATTTAATTTGATCTTTTGTATCTCTAGGAAAGAAAATTTGATTATAATAAAAGTAAATTTGAATTAACGAAGAACAATCAATCCCCTCTGCCGTTTTACCACCCCATAGGTACTTTGAATTTAAAAATGACTTAAAGATTTTATCATAATTTCCTTCGATGTGATTAATCTTTTTTAAATCCTTCTTTTTTATCCATTTATTTTTTTCAAATTCCAAAAATTTTTGATTTTCACTTATTTTTGTGACCCTACTAGCAAAATATAAAAATCTATTTGTTTTTTTAAATTTACCATTTTTTTTTTTAAAAATTTTTGATTTTAAAGAATAAATTTTAAATGATGGATTTGATCTTATTGTAAATTTTTTGTTTTTTATGTAGCCAGTATAATTATCATAACTAGTTTTTATTTTTAACCAATTATTTTTTTTATAAATAATCTTAAATTTTTCCCCATATAACATTTGAGAAGAAAGTTTAGAATTTACTTTTGGTTCTTCATAAATATCTAAAATAGAAAAATTATTTATCATTTTAATTTTTTATTGGTGCTACCTTTCCTATCCAGAAGATTAATAAAAGCACTGGAATTCCTAAAAAAGCTGTAAATGAAAAGAAATATGCATAACCCATTGCATCAACCCATGCACCCGCATAACCGGCAATTAATTTTGGTAAAAAAAGCATTATTGAACTAAATAGAGCATATTGTGTAGCTGTAAATTTAATAGAAGTAAGACCAGATAGATAAATAACAAAAGCAGCACCAGCAAAACCACTTGAAATATTATCTGCTGTAATTACAGCAATTAAAAAATTCACACTGGTTGGTGAAACTGCTAACCAAGCAAATAATAAATTACTTAAAGCTGCTATTAAAGCTCCAAAAAATAATGCTTTCATTGTACCAAATTTGTAAGAACAATAGCCTCCAATAAACCCTCCTGCTATAGTTGCAAAAACTCCAAAAAATTTTGAAAATGTTGCAATTTCAGAAATTTTATAACCTTTCTCTAAATAAAATATATTAGCCATAACTCCCATAACAACATCAGCTATACGGTAAAGTGAAATTAGAAGTAGAATGAAAAATGCGAATTTTCCATATCTTTTCAAAAAGTTTGTAATAGGACTTAGATAACTATTTGAAATTTTTTCTTTTGATACAAAATTTATTATTACCAAGAAATAAATTATAACAAAAGCTATAATAAAGCAGCCCATTAATCGAGTGACAGAGAAAATAAAACTTAAGATTAATTCATTTTTATCATAAGGATTATCAATAACTGAATATAGAAATATAAAACCAAGTACTGCAAATAATATTGTTAAAAAAAATTTAACATGATTATCTTTATTAAATTTTTTTTTAATTTTTGGCTCTTCAGAATATACGGTTGTGAAAACACCTATTAACATGAAAATTGACATTATTAGATATACTTTGCCCCAAACATCTTGATTATAGGTTTCAGTCCCGAAAAAAGCAGCTAACCATAAGCTTCCAGCACCCGCTATGAGCATAGCAACTCTATAACCAGCAATGTACATTGAGGACAAAGGACCTTGCTGAGATTGAGGTGCCGACTCTATTCTGAATGCATCAATTAGAATATCTTGAGTAGCACTAAAAAAAGCCAAAAGTGAAATGAATAAAGCTGTAAAAAATAAATTATTTTGCGGATCAGTAAATGCAGTTAATATTAGGGCGATTATAATTAGTAGTTGTGATAAAAAAAGCCAACTTTTTCTATGACCAAATTTTTTAAAAAAAGGTAATTGATAGTTATCAATTAGTGGTGACCATAAATATTTGAAAGCATAAGCAAATCCTGCCCAACTAAATAAAGTTACGGTGCTTCTGTTCACTCCAGCTTTTATTAGCCATACAGATAATGTAGAAAAAACTAACAAAATAGGAAGACCAGAAGAAAAACCTAAACAAAACATTTTAAGTGGTTTTTTTCTTAAAAAAATACTTATATCACTCATAAAATTAATTACGCCAAAAAGAAGGTAAAAATAATACTAATATTGCAAACAATTCTAATCTACCTAAAATCATTCCCAAAGTTAAAATCCACTTTGATATATCAGGTAAAGACGAAAAATTTCCATTAGGTCCAATAATTGACCCCAAACCAGGACCAACATTAGAAATAGAAGTTGCAGCTCCAGATATAGATGTAACAAAATCAAGACCAGTTAGAGAGAGCAATGCTGCAATGATAAAAAAAATTACCAAATACATATAAATAAAAGAGATTATTGAGGCAACAAATTTATTATCAACAGCATTTTTGTCATATTTCAAAATAAATATACCTTTTGGATAAATAATTTTTTTAAGTTGATTTGAAACAAAGGAATATAGAATTTGAATTCTAAATATTTTTATACCACATGTTGTTGAGCCTGCACAACCACCTATAAACATCAATATTAAAAATAAAAATAAAGAAAATTCTCCCCAATTATCAAATTGAGCATTTACATATCCAGTACCTGTTAAAATAGAAATTACATTAAAAAAGATAGATCTTAAATTTAGCTGATTAGAATTATCTAATGACAGGTACGTTGATAAAATAACTACACTAAAAAATATAATTTTAAAAAAAGTTTTGACTTGAATATCAGATAAGAATATTTTTTTATTCCCACTTAAAAACTTTATATAAGCAATAAAGGGTAAACTTCCTAAAATTATAAAAATCATAGCAGATATCTCTATTGAAACACTATCAAAAAAACCAATAGATTGATTATAGTTTGAAAAACCACCGGTTGCTATTGTAGTCATTGAATGAGTTAGACTATCAAAAATACTCATTCCAAGAAGTTTATAAGAAAGTGCACATAGCGCGGTTAAACTTGAATAAATATATATTAATCTTAAAGCAATCTCTTTAGATTTAGGAAGTATCTTTTCAGATGAGTCATTATTTGAAATTTTAAATAATTGCATACCACCTACATTCATTATTGGCATTAACGTTATCGCCATTACAATTATACCTATTCCACCTAACCATTGGAGTAACGCTCTCCAAAGTAAAATACCTTTTGGCATATTTTCTAAATTTGAAATGATAGTTGAACCAGTAGTAGTAATTCCAGACATACTTTCAAAAAAAGCATTTGTGAATGAAAAATAGATATTAGAAAAAACAAAGGGTAGGGACCCAAAAATAGCTATACTTAGCCAAGACAAGGTAGTAAGTAGAAATGCCTGCTGTAAGTTTAATTTTTTATTATGATCTAAATTTGATAAAAAAAATAATGTACCAAAAATAATAGTAACAATTGAAGCTCCAAAAAAAGATGAATCAATTTCATTGTATAAAAATTGAACCATAAGTGGAATCAGCATAAAAATTCCAAGAATTATTTGAAGAATTCCTAAAGTAAAAAAAACAGTTTTATAATTAGACATTTTGAAAGAACATTATTTTATGGTAAATAAATTTCAACTCTATAAGAATTAGCTTATTCACTAATTAAAGATTTTATTACAATAATTAATGATTAAAAAAGAAAATTTTGAAAAAACAAGCGCATGGCCCTTTGTTGAAGCAAAAAAAATGCTTCGTGAAAGAAAAGCTATTATTGAGAAAAAAGGAAAAATAACTTTACAGACTGGCTATGGTCCAAGTGGACTTCCACATATAGGAACTTTTGGTGAGGTTGCTAGAACATCAATGATGGTTAATGCATTAAATCAATTAACTGATCTTCCAACTGAAATTATTACTTTTTCAGATGACATGGATGGATTAAGAAAAGTTCCAGAAAATGTACCGCAAAAAGATTTATTAGAAAAAAATTTGCATAGACCACTTACTCAAGTACCAGATCCATTTAATAAATTTGATAGTTTTGGTGAGCATAATAATGAAATGTTGAAAACTTTTCTTAATAGTTTTAATTTTAAATATAGTTTTAAAAGTTCAACATCTCTTTATAAGTCAGGTTTTTTTAACTCTTCATTACAAATCATTTTAAAAAATTATGAAGGAATAATGAATATTATAATGCCCACTTTAGGAAAAGAGCGTCAAAAAACTTATAGTCCTTTTTTACCAATATGTCCTGAGACAGGAAAAGTTTTAGAAATTCCAGTTAAAGAGATTAATACTGAAAATTCAAAAATTATTTTTGATAATAATGGTAAAGAACTAGAAACAAGTATTTTAGATGGAAACTGCAAACTTCAATGGAAAGTGGATTGGGCAATGAGATGGTACGCTTTAGATATTGATTTTGAAATGTATGGTAAAGATTTAATCGAAAGTGCAATTTTATCCTCAAAAATAATTAAATTGATTGGAAAAACTAATCCATCTGGATTTGCTTATGAATTGTTCTTAGATGAAAAAGGAGAAAAAATTTCAAAATCAAAAGGAAATGGAATTACAATAGATCAGTGGCTGGAATATGCTTCTCCCGAAAGTTTATCTTTATATATGTATCAAAATCCAAAAAGAGCAAAAAAACTTTATAAAGAAATAGTTCCAAAAGCGGTCGATGAATATTTAGATCTTATAGAAAAAGCAAAGACACAAGATGAATTAAAATTATTAATGAACCCAGTATGGCATGTGCATAATAGCAAAATACCAAAAGAAAACATGATTATGTCTTTTTCAATGTTATTAAACCTTGTTGAAACAAGTAATGCAAACAGTAAAGAACTTTTATGGAAATTTGTTAAAAAATATAAAATTAATATTTCTGAAAAAGATCACCCTATTTTTGATAAACTCGTTGGGTATGCAATTAAATATTTTAATGATGTTATTAAATTGCAAAAAAAGTATAAAAAACCTAACGATAATGAAAAATTAGCATTAAAAGCTTTAGTTAAAACATTAGATAAATGTAATGATAAAATGACCCCAGAAGATATTCAAACATTGATTTATTCAACTGGAAAAGAAAATGGTTATTCTGAAAATTTAAGAGATTGGTTTAAATTGATCTACGAAGTTGTATTTGGTGATGAAAATGGTCCTCGTATGGGTTTTTTTATTAGTTTTTTTGGTGTTAAAGAAACAAAAGATCTTATATTAAATAAGATTAAATAATGTTCTCAAATTTAAGATCTTTAATTTTTAAATTAGATCCTGAGACTGCTCATAATTTGGCTATAAAATCATTAAAGTTTAATTTTGTTCCTAATGTTTTAGAAGAGGATAAAAATAATCCTTTATTTAAAACAATATTATTCAATAAGGATTTAGAAAATCCAATTGGTATGGCGGCAGGTTTTGATAAAAATGCTGAAGTATATAACTCTTTATTTAAATTGGGTTTTGGTTTTGTTGAAGTTGGTACTATCACGCCTCTTAAGCAGTATGGAAATCCTAAACCAAGGGTGTTTAGATTGGTTGAAGATGAAGCTTTAATAAATAGACTTGGATTTAATAATCTAGGTTCTAAAAATGTTGTGAATAGGATTAAGTCCAACAAACAAACTGGCTTACTTGGAATTAACATAGGACCAAACAAAGACTCGGACAACAGACTAGAAGACTATTTAAATTGTTTTAAAACTTTTCAGGATGTAGCTGATTATATTACAATAAACATTTCCTCACCAAATACTGAAAATTTGAGAAATTTTCATGATCAAACAAAATTAAATATATTGTTAGAGAATATCGATAAAGAAAAAAAAAATTTAGGTTCAAAAATTCCAATAGTAGTAAAAATATCACCAGATATAGATGATCCAAAAATAAAAAAAATTACAGAAGTTCTTTTAAGCAATAATATTGAGGCCGTTATAATCTCTAATACATCAGATTCTTCCAGAGATAGTTTGAATAATATTCAGAGACATCAAAAAGGAGGTCTATCAGGAAAACCAATTGAAGAAAAATCTACAAGATTAATAAATAAATTTTATAAACTTTTAAATGGTAAAATTAAAATAATTGGTTGTGGTGGAGTAGATTCTGGAAAAAGTGCTTATGACAAATTTTTAGCTGGTGCTAATTATGTTCAACTTTATACAGGAATGGTCTTTAGAGGTCCTAATGTCGTTAATATGATAAAAAAAGAGCTTAAAGAATTATTAATAGCTGATGGAGTTAAAAATTTCGCAGAAATTATAGGAAAAAAATAGCAACTGAAATCTTATAAACTTGACGAGCTCAGCATCTAACCTTATATAGTCGATACTATTATGTCAAAAAAATGTGAACTTACTGGAAAAAATCCGATGAAAGGTCATAACGTTAGTCACGCTAATAATAAGACAAAAAGAAGATTTTTACCCAACTTAAAAAAAGTTAAATTTACAAGCGAGCTTTTAAAGAGAAGTTTAAAATTAACAGTTAGTAATGCAGGGGTAAGATCTGTCGATAAAAAAGGCAGTTTTGATGAATTCCTAAAGACTGTTAAAAATAAAGATTTATCTCCTAGGTTAAAGAAACTAAAAAAAACAGTATTAATCAAATCTCCATTTCAAAAAAAAACAATTCAATCTAAAAGTGCTTAATGAATAAGTTGTTTTTTTTACTCTCATTACTTATGGGAGTTGTTGTTCTTGCTTCAAATTATCTAGTCCAGTTTCCAATAAAATATTATAGTTTAGAAAAAATATTGACTTATGGAGCATTTAGTTATCCCATAGCCTTTTTAATTACTGATTTAGCAAACAGATCTTATGGCAAACTAATAGCAAGAAAAATAGTTTATATTGGTTTTGTAATAGGTATAAGTTTTACTCTTTTATTTTCAACAAATTTTGCAGATTTGATCTCTGTTAGAATAGCCATTGGTTCAGGAACTGCTTTTTTAGTAGCTCAATTATTAGATGTTCAAATATTTGATAAATTAAGAAAAAAAGATTGGTTTATTGCACCACTTACTTCCTCCATTATTGGATCAACAGTTGATACTTTTTTATTTTTTTCAATTTCCTTTTATGCAACCGGGGTGTCTTGGCTTTTTCTTTTATTAGGAGATTTAGCTGTAAAAATTTTAGTAACACTTATAATGCTTATTCCTTTTAGATTGCTTCTTAAAACTTTTAAACCAGTCTAATTTTAATAAAGATATTTATAGGAAAGTATTTTATAAGCCAATTTTGCAACTAGAAAATTATAAGAGTTAAAACCTTTTATGGGTGCAAGTTCATTAATATCTGCGCCAACTATATTAGAATTTTTTGCTGCGATTTTAATTATATTTAATGTTTCATCCCAAAGTAATCCACCAGGTTCTGGGGTTCCGGTTGCTGGCATTATACTTGAATCTAATCCATCTACATCAAATGTTAAGTATACAGTCTTATTTTTTATAAGTTTTTTAAATTTTTGTAAGTTCCATTTAGCCTTATCTTTAGCCCAAAAAATGTTAATTCTGGATTTATTTCTTTGCAGATAAGGTATTTCATCTTTCGAGATATTTCTAATTCCAAATGAAATTATAGATATATTTTTGAAGTCTAAACATCTTCTTATAGCTGAAGCATGAGAAAATTTTTCTCCATTATAACTGTCTCTTAAATCAGCATGCGCATCAAAATGTAAAAGACAAATATTTTTATGTCTTTTTACAAAAGGCTCTATACATCCTGGTGTTATGGAATGTTCTCCTCCAAATGTCATAGGAAAAAGTTTTCTATCTAAGATTTCTTTATTTACACTAGACATCTTTTTAAGGGCTTTGTTAATATTTTTATTAATTTTAAAAGGTTTTAAAGTTTTTATACCTATTTTTTTATAAGGTTCACAATTGAGTTCTTCATCATATAATTCAACTTGGTGTGAAGCTTTTATTATTTCTCTTGGACCATTTTTAGTACCACCACCATAACTAACTGTTTTTTCTAGACCAAAAGGGACTATTACAACTTTTTCTTTAAAACTAAATTTATTATCAATTCCTAAAAAACCATTTTTATTTGATAAATATTGCAATTTTCTATCCAAAAATTTTCGAAAAATTTTTTCTATCTCTGTTTTTCCATGAAGCCTTATGATAAGCGTCACTTGCAATCAAAGGGAGCACACTTGTCGCTTCAGCAAATACCATCTGCTCTTTTGTAACATTGACCTTACCCCAAGAACTTGCTTCTTTTAAAGTTGAGCTACTACATGCACCATCTCTAGAATCTGCTACGGTGATTTGAATAGCATATTTATGCATATCAACTTCTTTACCTAGAAGCTCGGCACATATTACCGTATCTTGTATAAAATTTTTTGGAACGCCACCACCTACCATAAATAATCCTGAACCCTTAGATTGTATTTTAATTTCAGTTAATTCTCTAAATTCCCTGATCGAGTCTATTGTAATATGTTTTTTTGGATTTTTCTCTTGATGAATTACTAATCCAAAGCCAGCACTTGAGTCTGTGAAAGCAGGACAAAAAATTGGAACATTGTTGTCATATGCCGTTTCAATTAACGAGTCTTTTTTTACTGAATTTTTCTTCAAATATTTACCCATTTCTTGAATAAATTCTCTAGATGTATAGCTTCTCGGTTCTAAGTTATCAGCTATTTCACAAATTTTCTTGTCACAAACTTGTAATTCATCTTCATCAATATAAGTATCATAAATTCTATCTATATAATTTTTTCTTAGTTCAGTATCATCCTGAAATTGAGATCCTTGATAATGCTTAAAACCTAACGCTTCAAAAAAATCCATGTCTATAATAGATGCTCCGGTAGCAACAATTGCATCTACCATATTATATTTTACTAGATCTTTATAGATATTCATGCATCCAGCTGCAGAGGTCGAACCAGCTAAAGTTAAAAATATAGTGCATTCCTTATCTTTCAACATTTCATTATAGATATTTGCTGCACTAGCAGTTTCTCTTGAAACAAAAGACATTTTCTCCATTGATGAAATAATTTTTCTAGAGTCAAATGAGGTAATATCAATATGTTCAACAGGTTTTTTTAAAAAATCTTTTTTACTATTGTGCCCAAGGTTTTTGTTATCAGACATTAGGCCACCAAAGTCGATTTATTAGCATCTTTGCTATAAAGACTCATTATTGGACTATCTTCAACCTCATAAATTTCATTGGAATAAAAACCATTGAATTGAGTTCTAAATGTTAGGCCATATGATCCTAATTGACCTAATTCAATATAATCATTCTCTTTAATATTATTTGGGAGAAGAAAAGGTCCTTTCATATAATCCATGCTATCACAGGTTGGACCATAAAAATCAAATGCGGTTAATTTTTTTGAAATAATTTTATTAGAATTATCTTTAATCATTTTTGATGGAAAAACTATATTGGGAGTACCTGCATCAAAAAGTGTTCCATAAGTTCCATCGTTGATATAAAGCTTTTGTTTTTTTCTTAAATTAATCCTTACTATTGTTGAGCCACTTTCAGCAACTAACGCTCTCCCGGGCTCACAAATAATTTCAGGTAAATTATCAATTTTTAAATTTTCTAATCCCTTTTTTATTTCATCAAAATAGTTATCTAAAGATTGTGGAATAAGATCAGGATAAATAGTTGGGAATCCACCACCTACATTTATATAATTTGGAATAATTTTAGTTTTTTTAATTATATTTCCAATTTCAGTGATACCTTTAGTATAAGATATTGGATGCATACATTGTGATCCAACATGAAAACTTAAACCTATTTTGCTTGAATGTTGTTTTGCCAATCTTAATAATCCAGCAGCCTCAGAATTTATGGCACCAAATTTTTTTGATAGATCAATTTCTGCATGTTCATTTGAAACAGCTACTCTTACAAATAATTCAAGATCTTTAGCTTTGCTTGTGCTCTCAATGATTTTGATTAATTCATCTTTTGTATCCAACGCAAATGTTTTAATTCCATGTTTAAAATATGCTTCACTAATACTTTCTCTACTTTTAACTGTGTGCATAAATGAACATTTGGCTAATTGACTAAATTTTCTTACAGCTTTTATCTCTTCAATTGAAGCAACATCAAATTGATTAATTCCACTCTTAATTAACGTTCTAATTACTTCAGGGTGAGGATTAGTTTTTACTGCATAAAGAATCTTCCCAGAAAATTTTTTTTGAAAGTACTTTGAAGCAGAAAGAATAGAATTCTTTCTTATACAATAAACCGGTTTATCAGGTCTCAGTTGATTTACTAAGTCTTCAACTGATTTAAATTTTTGCATTTTAAATGCCCCCTAAAAAAAATTTAATAAAAAAAAAGTTTTTTTATTTAAAAAACTTTAATAATCGAGCAATTAATTCAATACTTATTCAATGTAAAGCAAATAATTTTATCTTGAAATGTTGAAAAGAATATCCATATAAGCCTTATGAAAAATGAAGCTCTTCTCCAAAATTTGGCAGATTTTGACAATAAATCCCTACTAATTGTAGACGATGACAACCCTTTTAGAGAAAGGCTAGCTAGAGCAATGGAAAAAAAAGGTTTTGAAATTTTTCAAGCTGAAGGTGTGCAAAAAGGTATTGATTTAGTTAAAGCGAAAAAACCAGGTTTTGCGGTAGTTGATTTGAGATTAGCTGATGGTAATGGTTTAGAGGTTGTAAAACAAATACAATCATCTAACTCAGAGAGCAGAATAATAATGTTAACAGGATATGGAAATATTCCAACTGCAGTCGCGGCTATTAAGGAAGGTGCAATAGATTATCTTGCAAAACCAGCTGATGCTGACGATGTTGAAAAGGCTTTATTAGCTGATCCTGCAAAAAAAGCAGCTCCACCTGAAAACCCTATGTCAGCAGATAGAGTTAAATGGGAACATATTCATAGAGTCTTTGAGTTGTGCAATAGAAACGTTTCGGAAACAGCAAGAAGACTTAAAATGCATAGAAGAACTTTGCAAAGAATTCTATCCAAGAGATCTCCTAAATAAATTTTTTCAATTTAAGTAAATTTTTAGCTAAAACTGTAAGTAAAGAAATTTTGAAAATCTCAGCTAGTAAAAATGGCATAACACCTAATTTAATAATTGACTTATCCCATCCTATTAAAGTTCCTAACCATAAAACACCTAGAATATAGATTGAAGAAACTGATAAGAGTAGTTTCAAAAAAATTATAAAATAATTATCATCTATTTTTATAAAAGATGTTAGAAAACAAGCTAAAAGAAACCCAATGAGATATCCCATAGTTGGACCTGTAAAATAAGTTAAACCAATGCCTCTTTCTGGAGAACCAGAGAAAACAGGAAAACCAGCTAGTCCTTCTATTAAATATAAACCAACTGTAGCTAAAGCAATTTTATATCCAAAACTTATTCCAAGAAACAAAACTATAAATGTTTGCATAGTCATTGGTACAGGATAAAATGGTATTTTTATTTTAGCAGATATTGTAAGAATTATAGAACCCAAAAATATGACAAGTAATGATTTAATTATTCTAGTTTGAGTATTTTGCTTTATAAGTTCCATAAAAAATAATACCTTTAATTTAATTGATAATCTATATTTATTTATAATGAGTAAAATTCAAAAAACAGACCATTTTTATTTGATAGACGGTTCAGGCTATATATTTAGAGCCTACTATGCTTTACCGCCGTTAACTAGAAAAAGTGATGGGTTACCAACTGGAGCTGTGAGTGGATTCTGCAGCATGCTTTTTAAGCTTCTTGAAGACTCAAAATCAAATCAAAATCTTCAGAAACCAACACATTTTGCAGTGATTTTTGACTCTGCGAGAAAGACATTTAGAAATGAAATTTATAAGGACTACAAGGCAAATCGATCAGAAGCGCCAGATGACTTAGCTCCTCAATTTGAATACATAAGAAAATCTGTTTTAGCATTCAATTTACCATCTGTTGAATTAAAAAATTATGAAGCAGATGATTTAATAGCTACATATACCGATCAAATTTTGAAAGAGGGAGCAAAAGTTACAATAGTTTCATCTGATAAAGATTTAATGCAGTTATATAAAAAAAATGTTCGGATTTTTGATCCAATGAAGAATAAGTTTATTTCAGAAGAAGATATTCAAAATAAATTTGGTGTGGACTCTAGCAAGGTAATTGATGTTCAAGCTCTAGCTGGTGATAGTAGTGATAATGTGCCTGGAGTTCCAGGAATTGGAGTAAAAACAGCTGCTGGATTAATTAACAAGTATGGAAATTTAGATAAACTTTTAAAGTCTGCTCATGAAATTAAGCAGAACAAAAGAAGAGAAACACTTATCGAGAATAAAGATAAAGCTCTTATAAGCAAACAGTTGGTAACATTGAAGCATGATACTCCAGTAGAAAGTGGTTTAAACGAATTTAAATTAAAACAAGTTGACAAAGATAAACTTTATAAATTTTTAAGAGAAATGGAATTTAATAGACTGCTAAGCTCAGTAATTTCTTCTTATGGTGAACCTAATTTAGAAGCTATTAAAAATGAGTCAAAATTTAAAGAAAATCAAAAACCAATCGATAAAAAAGAATATTATTTAATCACAGACCCTAAAGAAATTGATTATTGGATAAAAGAAGCTGAGGAAGTAGGAGAGGTTGCTGTTGATACTGAGACAAGTTCTTTAGATCCGCATCAGGCTGATTTAATTGGTGTTTCTTTAAGTTCAAAAATTGGCAAAGCTTGTTATATACCCATAGGCCATAATTCAAAAAAATGTATTGATAAAGAAATAGTTTTAAAAAAATTAAAACCATTACTTGAAGATTCAAGTATTAAAAAGATAGGTCAAAATATTAAATTTGATTTTATTATTTTGTTCAAACACGGCATTACTATTTCATCTATGGAAGATACAATGCTTATGTCATATGTGTTAGATGCTGGAAAAAACAGACATAATATGGATACATTGTCAGAGATCCATTTAAATCATAAAACAATCGCTTTTAAAGATTTGGTTGGAACTGGAAAAAAAGAAATAAACTTCAGAGAAGTAGAAATTGAAAAAGCAAAAGATTATGCGGCAGAGGACGCTGATATAACTTTTAGACTATATAAAAAATTTTATAAAAGTTTGAAAGATGAAAAGATGATAACTATTTATGAATTTTTTGAAAAACCAATGATAAAAATTCTTGCTTTTATGGAAATTAAAGGTGTTAAAATTGACAGTAAATTTCTTAAAGTTTTATCATCAAAGTTTGAAAAAAAAATTGAAAAAATTCAAAAAGCAGTTTTTAAAATATCTAAAAAAGAATTTAATATCGCATCACCTAAACAACTTGGAGAAATTTTGTATAATGATCTAAAAATAGCAGATCTAAAAAAAACTAAAAAAGGAAGCTTTGCCACAAGTGCATCAGTATTAGAAGATCTTGCTTTTAAAGGTCATGAATTTCCACAATTAGTTTTAGATTGGAGGCAAGTTTCTAAACTAAAGAATACATATTCTGACTCCTTACCCCAACACATTAATCCACAAACAAAAAGGGTTCATACATCATTTTTACTTGCAGCAACTACCACTGGAAGACTGGCATCTAGTGATCCTAATTTACAAAATATACCAATTAAGTCTGAAGATGGAAAAGATATTAGAAAAGCATTTATTGCAGAAAAAGGATATGATTTAATTTCTGCAGATTATAATCAAATTGAAATGAGAATTTTAGCTGATTTGGCAGATGTGAAAGAATTAAAAAAGGCTTTTAAAAATAATGAGGATATTCATTCTCTGACGGCAAGCCAAATATTTAATATTAATATTAATAAAGTTAATGAAGATCAAAGAAGAAAAGCAAAAGCAATAAATTTTGGTATTATTTATGGTATTTCTCAATACGGCCTGGCTAAACAAATAAATGTTTCTAATTATGAAGCAGAGGAATTTTTGAGTGCATATTTTGCCAAGTTTCCAGAAATTAAACTATATATGGATCAAACAATTAAATTTTGTAGAAAAAGCGGTTATGTGAATAATATTTTTGGAAGAAAATCTCACTTTATAAACATCAATGATAAAAATTATAATGTAAGAAATTTCCAAGAACGTGCATCAATTAATGCTCCGATTCAAGGATCTGCATCAGAGATTATGAGGCTTGCAATGATTAGATTAGATAAAAGGCTAAATGAGCAAAAAAATCAAAGAACAAAGATATTACTTCAAATTCATGATGAATTAATTTTCGAAACCCCAAAAGAAGAGACAAAAAGAATCACTAAACTAATAATTGAGGAAATGTCTAGTGTAGCCAATAGTGATCAACATTCATTTTCTATACCGTTAACTGTAGATTTAAATACTGGGGAAAATTGGGGTGCGCTTCATTAATTTTAATTTGATTGCCCAAATTAGAACAATTTAGTATTTTTATATTCAGGTATGCACAAACAAACAATTGCCTTGATAGATGATGACAGAAACATCTTAACAAGTCTTAGTATAGCTCTAGAAAAAGAGGGATTTAAAGTTCAAACTTATATTGATGGAGAAAGTGCTTTAATAGGGTTAACTAGAAACCCACCTGATTTAGCAATTGTTGATATTAAAATGCCAAAGATGGATGGAGAAGAATTACTTAAGAAACTCAGAAAAAAAACTTCTCTGCCAGTTATATTTTTGACCTCTAAGGACGATGAAATTGACGAATTGCTTGGTTTAAAATTGGGAGCTGATGATTTTGTAAAAAAATCAGGTGGGTTTTCAATTAAGATCTTAATTGAAAGAATAAGAGTTCAACTTCGAAAAAAGGATTCAAAAGACATAATTGAAGAGAGTAAAAGTATAATTTCACATGGTAAATTGAAATTAGACCCTTCACAATTAGAGTGTGAATGGAATGGAAAACAATTACCAGATAAGTTAACAACTACAGAATTTTTACTTGTTAAAGAGTTAGCAAAGAGACCGGGAATTATTAAAGAAAGGGCTCAATTAATGGATATAGCTTACCGAGAAGATACCGATATAGAGGATAGAACAATTGATAGTCACGTCAAAAGAATTAGAAAAAAATTTAAAAAGGTTGATCCTGAATTTTCAGCTATAGAAACAAGATATGGAAGTGGATATAGGTGGAATGTTAGCTAATGTTCAACAATATTTTTAAAAATTTATCTATTCTAAGAAAATTTTTATTTATCAATTTAATTTTTTTCACCATTATTGGATTGTTTACATTTATTTATATAAAAAATGTGCAGCCAAATTTGATTAAAAAAAAATCTTCAAATCATATTGAGGTAATTAATAATACAATAAACAATTTGACCAGACTGAATGTTAAATTTATTGAAGAAGATATAAGAAAATTTTTGTTTTCTACAAGATTCCTTTTTCAAAATCTAGACAGGGTAATATTTTTTGATAATCAATTAAGTTTAGTTGGAGATACTGATACACTAGATCTTGATCCAAGATCGTTTTCAACGAGACTTGATACTGTAGAATTAGAAATATTGAATGAAAAAAAAACTAAAGAAATTACTGAAAAAAAAAATATAGATATTGGAAATGATTATGCTGTTTCGTTAAATGATGTACTAATGAATTATGCTGGTTCCAAAAATTTTGGAATACCGTTTACCTTCACTCAAGAAGAATTTAATAAATTTAAATTAACAACAATTAAAAATGTAATGCAAAATGGTGAAAATGTTGGCTATTTGGCTATTATAGAGAACGCAAATGATATTAAAGCAGCAATAGATGAAAGAAAGACTTTTATAATCAGGACAGCAATTGCAGTTGGAATAGTAATATTAATTTTTTCATTTGTTCTAAATAGATATTTTCTTAAGCCAATAAAAAATTTAGTTAGCTATACTAAAACAATTAAAAATAAAAATCCCATAACTACTAACATTGATACATTAAAATTGAGAAATGATGAATTAGGGTTACTCTCAAATTCTTTAGATGATATGACATTAGAATTACAAAAAAGAATTACTCATGCAGAAAATTTTTCTACTGACCTTGTTCATGAAATAAGGAATCCTCTTGCATCTCTAAAAAGTGCATCAGAAATTTTACACGACACAAATGATTTTAATCAAAGAGTTAAACTAATAAATATATTAAGTCATGATGTACAAAGAATCGAAAGACTGATTACAGATTATTCTCAAATGTTGAAAGATGAGGTTGCTTTAAGTAAAGAAAAAATCAAGAAAATAGATGTTGAACCAATTATTAAATCAGTTGTAGATGATTTCAATAATATTTATAAGTTAAAAAGAGGAATTAAAATTTCTTATGAAAATGATAAAAAAAATAAATATTTTGTTAATGGAATCGAAAATAGGATTGAGCAAATAGTCGCAAACCTTTTGGATAATTCGATTTCTTTTAGTGAGGATAATAAAGAAGTGATGGTGAAAGTATCAAAATCAATTGATAACAAAGTGATCATAAAAATATTAGATGAAGGCGAAGGTTTTAAGGAGAAAGATACGAGTAAAATATTCAATAGGTTTTATAGTAATAGACCCAACAAATTTGGACAACACTCTGGTCTTGGTTTAAATATTGTTAAAAACTTAGTTGATTTACACAATGCAACAATTAAAGCATCTAACAGAATAGACCAAAGTGGCGCAAGTATGGAAATTATATTTCCAAAATTATAAAGAGATCTATTGATTAATTAATCCTTTATTGTTAGAAAACTTCACATGGACGATTTCAAAGTAAAAGATATATCCCAAGCAGAATTTGGACGTAAAGAAATTTCGATAGCTGAAAGTGAAATGCCTGGCCTTACAGCATTAAGAGAAGAATATTCAGGAAAATCACCATTAAAAGGTGCCAAGATTATTGGTTGTTTGCACATGACAATTCAAACAGCTGTATTAATTGAGACTTTAGTAGACTTAGGTGCTGATGTTAGATGGTCTTCTTGTAATATTTTTTCAACACAAGATCATGCAGCTGCAGCAATTGCAAAGGCGGGCATACCCGTTTATGCATGGAAAGGCGAAACAGAAGAAGAGTATCTTTGGTGTATTAAACAGACAATTGTTGGTAAAAAAGATTGGAAACCCAATATGCTATTAGATGATGGAGGTGACTTAACAGCCATAATGCACAACGAATATAAAGATTTGATTAAAGATGTAAAAGGTGTTTCAGAGGAAACTACAACAGGAATTAAAGCTTTAAATAAAATGGAAAAAAATAATTCGCTTTTACTTCCAGCAATTAATGTCAATGATTCTGTAACTAAATCAAAATTTGATAACCTATATGGATGCAGAGAAAGCTTGGTTGATGGAATAAGAAGGGCAACGGATGTTATGATGTCAGGTAAAATCGCAATAGTTGCAGGTTTTGGTGACGTAGGAAAGGGAAGTGCTGCATCTTTAAGACAAAGTGGAGCTAGAGTTTTAGTTACAGAAGCAGACCCCATTTGCGCATTACAAGCTGCAATGGAAGGGTATGAAGTAGTTCTAATGGAAGAAGCTATAAGCAAAGCTGACATTGTGGTCACTGCAACAGGCAATAAAGACATTGTTACGGCAGACCACATGAGAGACATGAAGGATAGAGCCATTCTATGTAATATTGGTCATTTTGATAATGAGATTCAAGTTGAAGCATTAAAAAATTATAAGTGGACAGAAGTTAAACCACAAGTACATGAAATAGAACTTCCAAGTAAAAAAAGAATAATCCTTCTAGCAGAAGGAAGATTAGTAAATCTTGGTTGTGCTACTGGTCACCCAAGTTTTGTGATGAGTGCATCTTTTACAAATCAGGTAATCGCTCAAATAGAATTATGGAATAATTATAAAAATTATGAAAATAAAGTTTATGTTTTACCAAAACACTTGGATGAAAAAGTTGCAACTCTTCACCTAAGCAAAGTAGGTGCTAAATTAACAAAACTATCCAAAGAACAAGCGGACTACATTAGTGTTGGAGTAGAAGGTCCTTTTAAACCTAATGCCTATCGCTACTAGAAGTGATAAAATAGACTTATCTTCAGAAAATAAAACCGAAGAATTAGCTAGTAGATTTTTAAAAAAACTTAAACCTGGAAATATAGTTTTTTTATATGGTGAAATGGGAGTTGGTAAGACCACTTTTATAAGATATTTGATTAATGGATTTCAAAAAGCAAATAAACTAAAAGTTACTGAGATTACCAGTCCAACATTTAATTTACTTAATGAATATCAAATTAATCAAATTAAAATAAATCACTACGATTTATTTAGATTAAAATCAGCTGAAGACATTAAAAATTTAGATTTATTTGAAGATACCGCTAATGCCGTTACATTAATTGAATGGCCACAAATAATTAAGGAAAAACCTAAAAATTTGATAGAATTAACTTTTGAATATGAGAAAGATCATCAAACAAGATCTGTACAAATCAAAGGTTTAAATTTGTAATTTTTAGATGAAAAATTTGATAAAAATAAAAGGTGATGCATCACTTAGAAAATTTTTCAGAAAAAAAAATGATAATTTCACCTCAATAATAGTTTTTGCTAAAAAAGAAAAATTTAAAAATTTGCTTGTGTATGATGCGATAAATAAGATTTTGAATAAAAATAAAATTTTAGCACCAATCTTATATAACGAAAATTATAGTAAGAACTATATTGAAATTCAAGATTTTGGAAACGAAACTATTTTCGATAGATTAAATAAAAAAAGATCTGATAAACTAGGTCATTTTAAAAAAATAATTAATTTACTGAATAAAATTCAATCAATTAAAGATAAAAAAATCAAAAATTTTAAAAACAAAAATTATACAATTCCTAAATATGATAAAAAATTAATAATAAAAGAAGCAAACTTATTTTGTGATTGGTATGTAAGAAAATATCTTTCAAAGATTGAAAAAGATAAATTTTCGAAAGATTTTAAAAAAATAATTAAACGATTAATTTCAAATTTAAAATTAAAAAATAATTTTTTTGTACATAGAGATTTCCATGTTTCAAATTTAATGCTGGTAAAAAATCAAATAGGATTAATTGATAGTCAAGATGCTTTAATAGGAAATCAGGCTTATGATTTAGCTTCATTAATAGATGATGTAAGATTAGAAACCTCCAAATCATTTAAAAATATAATATTTAATTTTTACTTAAAAAAAAATAAGGAGCTAGATATACATAAATTTAAAAATGATTTTGAAATACTATCAATTTTAAGAAATCTAAAAATTATTGGGATATTTACACGGCTGGCTATGAGGGATGGTAAAAAAAACTATTTAAAAATGATACCATATACATGGAAACTTATTAACATGCGAATAAACGACAATAAAATATTTCAAGACTTAAAAAAATTACTGAATCAAAATTTTAAAAAAAAATTAAATGAAAATTAATACAGCATTAATATTATGCGCTGGTTTAGGCACGAGACTAAATCCTTTAACTTTAACAACTCCTAAACCACTCCTTGAATTAGATAATATGACGATATTAGAAAGATGTATCAATACAATTATAAAATTAGGTGTAAAAAAAATTTTTCTCAATACATTTCATTTAAGAAATCAAATTTTTGAGTTCATAAAAAAAAAAAATTTTTCAATCGACATTCAAGTAATAGATGATGGAGAAAAAATTTTAAACACTGGAGGTGGAATTTTAAATATGATGGAGAACTCTGAAGATAATGATTTTATAATTTTTAATCCAGATACATTATGGTATGAAGACTACATTGCTGAAATTAATAAAATGAAAGATTTTTATTTATCAAATGAATTAGATAATATTCTTCTACTAGTAAATAAAAAATTAAGTTTCGATAAAAATCTCAAAGGTGATTTTAAACTAATAAACAATTTCTTAAAAAAAAATGATGATAATGATTTTATATATATTGGATGTCAAATTTTGAATAAAACTTTATTTAAAAAACATAAAGTATACAGTTTTTCAATCTCAGAAATTTGGAATGAATTATTAAAAAAAGAAAAACTAAATGGTTTTGAAAGTTCCAATAAATTTTATCATTTAACAAATTTAGAAATTTTTAAAAAACTAAAAGATTTTTAGCTCTTTCCTTATCAAGATATTCACATTTAATTATTTTTGTGTCTTTATCAAGTTCAATTACCAAGGGGTTTCCAGTTGGTATTTCTAGACTCGAGATTTGTTCATTATCAAGACCGAATAATTTTTTACATAATGCCCTGATAGAATTACCATGTGCAGATATTAAAATATTCTTATTTTCTAATTTTTTTTTTATTTCTTCATCAAAATATTTTACGACTCTTTCATAAGTGTCTTTTAATGACTCAGAGTCTGGAATCACCTCTTTGGGTATATCTTTATATTTTTCAATATTTATTGGGTGATAAGGGCTTTCTTTGTTTAGAGGCTCTGGTTTAACATCCCAAGATCTACGAAATTCATATACTTTTTTTTTTCCAATTTTTTCACTCATTTCAATTTTATTTAAACCTGTGAGAGACCCATAATGTCTTTCATTAAGTTGCCAGGCTCTAGAGAATTTTTTTTTATCATTTAAAATTTCTTGTATAATGTTGAGTGTATTATTGGCTCGTGATTGAAGAGAAGAATAATAAAAATCAATTTTAATATTTTTCTCTTTTATTAATAAACCTGCTTTTTTTGCTTCAGATTCCCCCTTTTGGGTAAGATTAACATCAACCCAACCAGTAAATCTTTTCTCTAAATTCCAAATACTTTGACCATGTCTCACTAATATTAAAAAACTCATATTGTTATTTCTAAAATATATTTATAAAAAAAACCATATAATTAAATGATAAAATTTTTTTCTAACTATAAAATTGTTTTTTACTCTACAAATTTTTCTTTGATCTTTTTATATTTATTTCCAGGAAGCATAGTAGGACAAGTACTTTATGGTAGTAAAAAAATACAACCCCAAATAACACCTGATTTTATAATATCATCGAATCATTTTTATGTATTTGTTTTAGTTTCTATAATTGGTTTTTTAACTTTTATTAAATTAAATCAGATTAAAATCCTTACAGTGTATCTAATTTTACTATCAATAATACTTGAACTTTTTCATTTGATAATACCTGAGAGAACTTTTCAATGGTCAGATATATTTGGAAATTTAATAGGAGTGATAGTTGTAATTTTAATTAGGAATCTTATAAATAAATATGGAGTTTTTAAAAAATAAATTAATTGTCTTATTTTTTTTTTTATTAACTGGATG
>Ga0209631_10001191_pt1 | contig 33964 bp, 30 predicted proteins | sample COG_08_FD_184752 | JGI IMG/M metagenome (GOLD analysis project Ga0209631, IMG submission 184752) | Pelagic Microbial community sample from North Sea - COGITO 998_met_08 (SPAdes) (version 2) | ecosystem: Environmental > Aquatic > Marine > Neritic zone/Coastal water | place: Helgoland, sampling... | reverse complement strand
GCGCGTCTTGGTCGCGGCACGGGTTCTGCGCGCATCCCCGCCGCTCACGTTGTCCGTGCGACGCACCCCCGTTGCCGCGGACCCTGAGCCCGCGGAGGTACGCGCCCGCGTGGCGCCCGGCCGGCTGATTGGACCCCCACGAGTTGTCCGCTCTGCGGCGACGGGTCTCCGACCGACCGTGGGCACCCGCGTCGCACGACCGGTGGCCTCCGAGGTCGGGGCTGTAGCCCGGGCCCTGCCACTGCGGGCGGCTGTGTTCGTGCCAGGAGCTCGGGTGGACGAGCCGGTCACCGCTGCGCCGACCCTAGGCGTCCTTCGGTTTACCGAGGCGACTCTGCCACGTTCTGCAGACGCCGAACCGCGACCGCCTGCGGTTGCAGCAGGTCGTGGTGAGGATGCCACTGAGGTACGAGGCTGGGCCGCAGCGGGCTGTGGTGCGGGACGGGGCTGGGCTCGACGTCCGCTGGCGGTCGCGCTGCGCCGACTCGGGTTTTCCTTGAAACGCGCATTCCCGGCATAGTACGGAATCATTGTGTCTGCAGAGGATGGGCGTCCGACGTAGTAGCCGCGGCTGGCGTACCGGTGCGGATTGGCGTAGAGCCTCCGGCCTCCGTAGCCGTTCCAGTGCGTACCGGACACATACCCGTCCCAGTACCCGTCCCAGTACGAGCCCCAAGGGTCATACGACCAGTAAGGGCCCCAAGGGTCGAAGAAGGGATCCGCTACGTACGCATACCGGGAGCCGCTCCACGCGTAGCGGCCGTAGTCCGCGCCCCAGTGGTCGTAACCCCGCGTGTAGGTCGGATAGTAGGAGGTCGTCACGACGCAGTGGTCGTAGGAGTACCAATACGGGTCGTAGCAGCTTGCCGAATAGTGAGTAGGCGGGCTGTAGACGCCGTATCCGGAGTACTGCGGATTCGCATAGCCGAAGGAGGACCCGTAGGAGACCGACGCGTAATCGTGAATGGGACCGCCCACGCCGAAGGACGCGCCGGTGAAGAGTGGGCCGGCGGAAAGCGTGAAACCGATCGAAGCCTGAGCCTGGATTCCCGTCGCCCCAATCGTGAGCAGAAGTGTCAGAATCAGAGCCGAACGTGCTGAGTTGCGCACCGAGACCTCCTTCGTGTGAATCTGTCCAGGGACAAATGCACAAGATGTGCCGCGCGTGCGAAAGAGTCAGAACATTATGTCATATAATGCGTTAGCATGCATAGTATGATGCGATATATAAGTAAGGGTACTGTCCGTTCCGGGTGACAAGCGTTGCGCCGGGAGGACACTCAGCAGGACACCTGATTTCCTGCCGAATCCCAACCATTTCGGGCCGCATCACGCTCCCTGCGACGCGAGCACGTCGAGAATCCGGTCCAGCGACTCGTCCTCGGTCATCAGGTTGGGAGACACCCTCAACGTATTCAGACGTCCGCCAAAGGCGCGCAGTACCGCTCCATGCCGCTCGAGCAGCATCGGGCCGAGCTCCGGTGCCGCGCGACCCTGTACGCCCACAGCCATGATCACGGACCGAAGCGCGGGGTCCACCGGCGACCCCCAGTGGAGTCGAGAATCCTCGGTCGTACGGCCATAGACCCGCGTCCAGAGCGCCCGGTACCGCCGCTCCTTCTCCTCGACACCGATACTGGCCTGAAAGTCGAGGGCGTCCCCAAACGCTACGACCGCTGGCCACGCACGCGTCGAGTAATCCTCGTACTTACGGGCCGTCATGCCGACGCGATCGCCGCCGGTCTTGAACCACATGCGTGGTACCGCGGCCTGGAGGCGCTCGGACGCCCAGAAGAGCCCGAGCCCTTTGGGAGACTGGAGCCATTTGTGCCCGCTCATTGCGTAGGCATCGACTCGGGCAGCAGCAAGGTCAACCGAGATCATGCCTGCGGACTGTGCCCCGTCCACGAAGACGAACTCCACACCTCGGGCTCTGGCGGCCTCCGCAATCTCGCGAATCGGGTGTGTCATCCCGATCATGTTGTCGACATGAGGAATAACGAGGACTCGGGTTTCCGGCCGCACCGCGTCCAGGTGCAGGGCCACGACCTCATCCACGGACAGCTCCGGAGCTCGTTCCAGGGGGAAGTCGAAGCGTCGAACTGTGAAGCCTCGCCGCCGCCCCAATTCGTCCCATGCGACAGCAGCCCCGGCATGGTTGAGGGACGAGAAGAGCACCTCGTCGCCCGGGTCGAGCTCGAGGCCCTGAGCGAGGATGCTGAAGCCCTCGGTGGTGTTGTGAGTAATCGCGAGGTCGTCGGGCCGGCAGTTCAGGAGGCGAGCTGCCGCCACCCGTGTGTCCTCGGTGACCTCTCGCCAGACGCCGCCCCAGACGTAGAGCGATGGATGCGTTTCACAGAGCTCCAGGTACCCTGCGTGAGCCTCATGTACCGGGCGCGGCACGGTCCCGATCGAAGCGTGATTCAGGTAGACCAGGTCGGGCGAAAGGAAGTAGGAATCCCTCAGGCGCCGCACGGAAACGGGGTTGGCAGCATCGAACCCGTCAGGGTCTAGGGGTGGGGGCAACGCGGCCTCCAGGCGCTCCGCTCGAGCGAGGATCGGCGCTCCTGCGCCAGCGGCTCCCAGGACCCGGAGGAAGCTCCGGCGCGAGTGGCTGATTTTCGTCATGATGAACGGCGACCTTGCTCCGCCACGGGTTTCGTTAAAGATTTTATCTGTCCGGCCGACGCGATTGTAGCGCCGGCGCCAGTGTGGCCGATCGGCTCGCTGAAGAGGACGCCCCCCAAGAACTGCGAAAGCTGGTTCCTGGAATCACCTCCCGACGGTCCAAGGTGAGCCCCGTCGCTCCCCTTCCATGTCCGTCAACTTGGGTAAAGACGTGCCCGAATCGCCAGAAGCAGATCAAAATCAGGCGCCGAAGGTCGATGCAAAGACCTCCGACGCACCTTCCTCCGAGCCGTCCAGCGGCGAAGGAAACTCCGGCGCACGGTCCGGAGATCGTAACCCGAATAAGGGTAAGAGCCGGGACGGCAAGGACCGTAATCGCGGTCGAAATCGTCGACGTCGCCGCGGTCGGCGCCGCCGGGGTGTCGCTCAAGGGGGCGGTGGGGGTGAGAGAAATGTCCCCAGTGAAGAAGAACTCTTGGCCGGCCTCCCCGAGGATCCGGAAGAGCGCGTCGCCATGTCACGCCCGCTTGGCTTGCTCGAGGTTCTTTCGAGTGGATCCGGCTTTGTGCGGCAGCGTGACGCGGGCTACGCGCCGGGCGACGACGATATCTACGTGCCGTCGCGCCTCATCCGGAGGTATGCACTCCGCTCGGGCGACGAGCTTATGGGCATCGCCGCAGACAACGTGCGCAGCGGCAAGAGCCCGCCCCTCGCGTACCTGGCCCGGGTCAACGACCAGCCGCCCGAGGACGCTCAGCGCCGCCCCGAGTTCAGTAAGCTCAGCGCGATGCATCCTGATGAACAGTTGATTCTGGAGTGCGGGCGCACCTGGCGTGGTGAGCCCGAGCTGACCAACCGCGTGATCGATATATTCTGCCCGATCGGGAAGGGGCAGCGCGCGATGATCGTCGCACCGGCGAAAGCCGGTAAGACGACCGTCATGCAGGCGATCGCCGAAGGCATCGTGAAGAACCATCCCGAGTGTCACCTCATGATCCTTCTGGTCGATGAGCGTCCAGAGGAAGTCACGGAGATGGAGCAGTGCGGCTTCGGTGAGGTCATTGCTTCAACCTTTGATCGCCCACCCGAACGCCATGTGCAGGTGGCGGAGATGACTCTCGAGCGGGCCCACCGACGGGTCGAGCAGGGCAGTGATGTTGTCATCATTCTCGACTCGATCACGCGTCTCGCGCGGGCCTACAACGCTCTGAAGGGTGGCAGTGGTCGCACGATGAGCGGTGGTCTCGACACGAATGCGCTCGAAAAGCCGAAGCGGTTCCTCGGCAGCGCGCGGAAGATCGCTCCGAACCAGGGCGGTGGGTCGCTCACGATCGTCGGAACGGCGCTCGTTGACACTGGATCCCGCATGGATCAGGTAATCTTCGAGGAGTTCAAAGGCACCGGAAACAGCGAACTCGTGCTGTCGCGTGAACTGGCCGACAAGCGGATCTACCCGGCCATTGATCTCACCGCGTCGGCGACCCGTAAGGAGGAACTCCTTCTTGGGGACGACGAGCTTCGAGTGTCACACGCGATGCGCCGTCAGCTGCACGGTGTCGGAGCGTCGGACGGGATGCTGGAGTTGCTCGGCGCGATGCGGAAGACAAGCTCGAACCGCGATCTCATCGAATGGGTACGGAATCGGACCTGACGACGAGTTCGGCCAGCTGGTCCAGGCTTTTTTGAAGTTCACGAGCTTGGGCGCGCTCCATGGTGAGGCCCCAGAATCCCATGAGGGGGTTCCTTCCGAGGTCCCCTGACTCGGTCCAGCGCATCAGCGTGGCGGAGCCGAGCGGTTCGAGGTCGATCTCGCCGTTCGTGATCATGAGCGTGTTTGCGGCCCCGTCGACCTCGACGTCATAAAGCACGGAGGTTTCCGCGACCTCACCGATTGTGAAGGAACCAGCACCGAGTTCCTGATCTTGCCAGGATATGGAGGCGCCGGCCCCTCGCCCGGGACCGGAACGCGTCAGGCCTGAGTCGGGCCATGCCGTCCAGCGTGCCCAGCCTTCTGGGGAATCCAGGTATGGCATCAATTCGTCGGATGACACCTCGATGCGGACCTCGGCGGACACGGACCACTCGGTAGGAAGGAAAAACCCGATCAGAAGCACCAAGATGAGGAGAACCGCACCACCCCCCAGCACGATGGTTCCCGGGCCGAAAAGACTGCCTTTCATGACGTTAGATCCTCAAGTACAGCTCTCAGGATGGGCCAAACGTTCTCTGCCACACGTTGATGCCCATCCGGTGTCGGGTGAATCCGATCCGCCTGATTCAGTTCTGGCACACCCGCCACACCGTCGAGCAGGAAAGGAATAAGTATGGCGTCCTCCGTGGTAGCTACCTCCAAGAAGATCGCACGAAATGCCGATGTGTAGCCGACACCGAGGTTGGGGGGAGCCTCCATCCCGGCCAGGAGCACGCGAGCTTCCGGGTAGCGGGTCCGGGTCCGACGAATGACCTCCGTCAGGTTTTCGCGCATCGCATCAGGAGCCTGACCTCGGAGACCATCGTTCGCACCGAGTTCGATCACGAGTACGTCCAGGCGTTCTCGCAGAATCCAGTCGACGCGGCGCAGGCCCCCTGCGCTCGTTTCTCCAGAAACGCCGGCGTTCACAGCCCGGAAGGAAAGGCCGCCATCCCGCCCCATGACCTCGAGTCTCGCGACATAGCTGTCCTGTTCGCGCTCGAGCCCCAACCCAGCAGTCAGACTGGTCCCCAGGAATACGACCACGGGACGGTCGTCGGAGGGAACCTGTGCCTCGGAGCCGACCACCATGGGAGAATCCGAAGCCGCTGAGGTATCCGCATGCGGCGACACGTCCGGCTGCGAGCAGGCAGCGGTGAGGGCAAAAGCCAGGGTGGAGAGGACGCGAAACGTCATGATGATCGTGGCCGAGGGTCTCAAGAAAAGCTACACGAGCGGAGGCAGACCTCTACCCGTGCTCCAGTCATTGGACCTGTCCATTGAAGCCGACTCGTTCGTTTCTATCGTCGGACCGTCAGGTAGCGGAAAGACGACACTCCTCGGATTGCTCGCCGGACTCGACGAACCTACCTCAGGCCGGGTCCTGCTCGACGGGGAGGACATCTTCAGCTTTTCGGAAGACGGGCGGGCGGCGTTCCGTGCCGAGCGTGTGGGCTTCGTTTTTCAGACCTTCCATCTCCTGCCGACGCTGACAGCACTCGAAAACGTACTCGTGCCACTCGAACTCCGGGGTGAAGGGAACGAAGCCCGAGGCTCTGCAGTGTCCCTCCTGGAGCGCGTCGGCCTGGGCGGACGGCTTGATCACTTTCCGTCGCAGCTGTCGGGCGGGGAGCAACAGCGAGTGGCGCTGGCCCGCGCCTTTTCGAACCGGCCCAAGATCCTCTTTGCCGACGAGCCGACCGGGAACCTGGATCATGAGACCGGTGCATCGATCGTCGAGATGCTCGAGCATTTGAATCAGGAGGCGAACACCACGCTCGTCCTCGTGACACATGATCTGGCGCTGGCTGAGCGTGCGGACCGTATACTCACCCTGGGCGGTGGCCGCGTTGTCGAGGATCGCCCGGGCGAGGGTTCGGGTTGAGCGACTCAGGCCACAAAACCCGCCAGCGACGGACCATCGGCGCACCCCTCCGACCCGGCTTTGCGTTCCGGCTGGCGATGCGGGAGAGTCGTCACGGATTGCGCCGCATCGGCGTGTACGTGGCCTCCATCACCCTCGGCGTCGGCGCGCTGGTCTCGATCCACTCGTTCAGGGACGACTTCGCGCGCTCCGTTCAGGAAGAGGCCGACGTCCTCATGGGCGCTAATGCGCGTCTCTCAGGGGATGTCGTACCCGGGCCCGAGATCGAGGAGGTGCTCGACTCGCTGCGCGATGCCGGGGCGGGGGTCGCCCGCGTGACCACGGCGTCCTCGATGATTCTGGCTCCGTCCACGGAGTCGGTCCGGCTGCTCCAGGTCCGCGGTATCGACCCGGGGTATCCGTTCTACGGTGATGTCGTGACCGAGCCGGAAGGCGCCTGGGGGCAGCACCTCGAACCCGGGCAGGTACTGGTGGATCCGGCTGTGCTCACCCAGTTCGGTGTGGACATCGGTGATAGCCTGACGGTGGGTACACTCACATTACAGATCGCGGGCACGGTGGACGACCTGCCTACCGATGTGGCATTCCAGACCGCGATCGGTCCGCGAGTCCACATGTCGCAGGAGACACTGGAGGCGGCGGAGCTGATCGGCTTCGGCAGCCTTGCTCGCCACGAGGTATTTCTCGAGATCCCGGACGAGAATGAGCGCAGGGCGATCCGGGACCGGTACGATGAGCTCTTCCAGACGAGCGACGTCACATTTCGAACAGCCGAGGAACAGGCCCAGAGCCTGTCCAACGGCGTTCGGTTCCTGGGCCGTTTCCTCGCGCTTGTAGGGCTCGCAGCACTCCTCCTTGGCGGCGTGGGTGTTGCCAGCGCGATCCACGTCTACATCCGGGAGAAGCGGGCCAGCATTGCCGTACTTCGCTGTCTGGGCGCAGGCCAGGGAACTGCGTTCCTTGCGTACCTGAGCCAGGCCGCCCTTCTCGGTCTGATCGGAGCGGCGTCTGGCGTGGTTCTGGGGGTCGCCCTCCAGGAGGTCATGCCGATCGTCCTGCGCGGTGTGCTCCCGGTGGAGGTGACCACAAGAATCTCGGTTACGTCCGTCGGTGCGGGTCTGGGAATCGGAATCTGGGTTGCCGTGGTCTTCGCACTCATTCCCCTTCTCCAAGTCCGGGACGTACCACCGCTCGCTGCACTACGTCAGGATTTCGAACCACCCCGGCGTCGCTTCGACCCGCTCCGGCTCGGTGCGTGGACGCTGCTCGGTGCGAGTGTTCTCAGCCTTTGTGCGTACGAGGCGCCGAACGTGGAACTCGGTTTGGCTTTTGCCCTTTCCCTGGCTGTGGCCGGTGCCGCGATTGCAAGCGTGGGCGTGGGGTTGATGTTCGTGACCCGCCGGTACTTCCCATCGCGCGCGTCCTACCCGGTGCGCCAGGGCGTCTCAAACCTCTTCCGGCCGCAGAATCAGACCATCTCGGTGACGCTCGCGCTCGGTTTCGGGGCCTTCGTGATCGGAACGATCGTGCAGGTGGAGGGAGCGCTGAGGGACGATCTGACTGTTTCGTTCGGATCGGGAAGGCCCAACCTGCTCCTTTTCGATATCCAGACCGATCAGCTTGAGGGTATCCGCAGTCTGCTGCCGCTGGACGTCCGCGGGGAGTCAGAGACTTCGCCGATTGTGACGTCGAGGATCGCATCCATCAACGGAATCGAGCCTGACAGCCTTCGAAGTAACCCTGACCCCGCAGCCCGGCCGGAGGCGTGGGCGCTCCGGCGCGAGTATCGCAATACGTATCGCTCCTATGTCGGACGCGCCGAAGAGCTTGTCTCCGGGCGCTGGTGGGACGGCACTGCGGGATCAGAAGACGGCATCGAGGTGGATGCGGGGGAACTCCCGCGCGTCTCGCTCGAGATCGACGTGGCAGAGAGCCTTCGAGTCGGGCTCGGGGACACTATCACCTGGAACGTGAGCGGGGCGCGGATCCCGACCGTGATCACGAGCCTGCGAAGTGTCGATTGGGGCCAGCTCGAGCCCAACTTTTTCGCCATCCTTGAGCCGGGTGTACTCGAGAGTGCGCCTCAGAACATCGTGATGGTCGCCCGGATCGAGGATCCTCAGGCGAGAGCCCGTGTGCAGCGCGCGTTGGTCGGGGCGTTTCCGAACGTCTCCGCGCTCGACTTTTCGCGGGTGCAGGAGGCTATCGACGCCGTGCTATCGAAGGTCCGACAGGCCGTGGCCTTCCTGGGGGGATTCAGCGCACTCGCGGGGATCATCGTACTCATAGGCGCCCTGGCTACGTCCCGAATGCAGCGGCTGCGGGAAGGCGCGCTGCTCAGGACGCTCGGTGCCCGTCAGAGTCAGGTGATGACCGTCCTGTTTGCCGAATACCTGGCGCTGGGTTCAATCGCGACCGCGAGCGGATTGATCCTCGCCGTAGTCGCAGCCGCGCTCCTCATGCCGAACGTCTTCGAGATCGACTACACGTTGCGTCCGCTTCCCATCCTGACGATCTGGGGCGTCGTCGTGTGCCTCACGGTCCTGACCGGACTGGTCAGCTCACGTGACCTTCTTCGGCGACCACCACTACCCGTTCTGCGTGAGGCATCCGAATAGCGCTCAATCGAGCGCGTGCTGCTGGAGCAGCCCGTCCGGGAGCCGCAGGGTGCTCTGGTGATGACAGCCTTCGCACGGGAGTGGGTGTGGGGCTCTGAGACGGGTCTGTTTCAGCGAGAACCCGTGCCCGCACTTCGGACACTCACCGGTCGCCGAGAGCAGGGTGAACCGTTCGACGTAGCGCCGATTTGCGAGAAAGGCCCCAGTTGCCAATCCACCGATCAGCCAGACCGCGTGCGGGGGGAACACCACAAGGGGTGCAGCGACGGCAACCACACCGACAAACGTGCCCAGCGCGCCACCGACCCGCCATCCTCGGCTCCGAGGTCGGATTCGGACCTTGACGGACGTCGCGTCGAAGCCGAACAGCGTGCCCTCCGCGATCGCGTCGAACGGTAGCCCAGGCTTGCTCACGGGTCGGCGCGCGTCCTAGCCGCGGGTGGCGAACGCCTTCAGCCGCTCACTGGCCTCATGGAGGGTTTGGATCTGCTTGCAGAAGACAAAACGGGCGAGTGAATGGCCACGTGAAGGATCCGAGAAGAAGCTGCCCCCGGGGACGGGTGCCACGCCGCCTTCGCTGGCGAGCCGACGCCCGAACGTCATCGAATCCTCGTCGCTGAGGTCGCTGAAGTCGGCAAGCACGTAGTACGCCCCCTGCGGGTACTGGCACTTGAACCCTGCGTCCTGCAGCCCTTTCACGAGGACCTCACCACGCGCCTTGTAGCCGGCGACCATGTCAGTGTAGTACTCCTGCGGGAGCTCGTTCAGCCCAACAGCACAGGCCTCCTGCAGCGGCGCCGGGGCACCTACGGTGAGGAAGTCGTGCACCTTCCGGATCGCACCGCTCAGTTGCGGTGGTGCGATGATCGTCCCGATCCGCCAGCCCGTCACACTGAACGTCTTCGAGAGTCCGGAGATGGTGATGGTCCGGTCACGCATGCCCTCGAAGGTCGCGAGCGGCAGGTGTTCACCCTCATAGTAGATGTGCTCGTAGATCTCGTCCGTGATCGCGAGAATGTCGTGTTTGATGCAGACGTCGGCGATCGCCTGCATTTCTTCGCGGTCGAATACGCGCCCGGTAGGATTGTTGGGGGTGTTGATCACGATGGCGCGGGTTTTCGACGAGACGGCTTCTTCAAGCATCGCCTTTTCGAGTCGGTACTCCGGCGCCTCGAGGGTGAGGAAGACGGGCTTCGCCTCACACAGAACCGCATCGGGGCCATAGTTTTCGTAGAACGGCTCCATGACGATCACCTCATCGCCCGGATCGACCACGGCGAGCATGACGGAGGCCATCGCCTCCGTGCCGCCGCACGTGATCGTGATCTCGGTTTCGGTATCGACCTCCATGCCGTAGTGCTCGAGGTACTTCCGAGCGAGCGCGTGCCGCAGATTCGGTGCGCCCCACGTGATGGCGTACTGATTGATGTCCGCGCGAATGGCGGCGGCGGCGGCCTCCTTGAGGAGTTCGGGGGCCGGGAAGTCCGGAAAGCCCTGAGCGAGGTTCACGGCCTCGTGTTCTCTCGCGACCCGTGTCATCTCGCGGATTACGGACTCGGTGAACGAATGGGTGCGGCGTGCGGTGCGGTGAAGGCCGGTCGTCATGTTTGGGCAGCCATGGAGCGCTTGAAGGGCTGGAGGGCGCGAGATGATGTGCACATCGCGGGTGTGGGGCAACGGGTTCAAACGGGTGATCTGCCCGTTGGCGCACGCAGTGGCGCACGGTAGGATTGGCGTCACCACCCAGAACACGCCGGATTCCCTCAGTGCAAGGGTCCTCCATCGACCCGATCCGCTCTGTTGTTTTCGCCGTCGTTGTCCTCCGGTCCAAGTCTTGGTGTGTCCGTCGTCTCGCCACGATCCGACCGTGTGGCGCTGAGCCTTGGCTTCACGCAGCACCGGTTCGGATGCGGCGATCCTGACGGCTACGTCGTCACGGGGCTGAACCTCGGACTGCGCGCCTCTCTGATTCCTGGTTCGGCCATCGACCCGTGGTTGAGCGGCACTTCACCGGGCCGGAGTGTCAGGGGAACTGCAGAGGAATTCTTCTGGGCCAGATGGTCGGGGCGCCGGTCGGACGCAGTGCGTCGGAAGACGGTGCCCCCTCCTCGAACACCAGAGTCATGATGGGGTAAGCGAATTCCGCCTCGGAAACGAGTCTGTCGGACGTGCGCGTGGTGACGGACGCGGACATGAGCGCATACCGAACCGCGCTTCGCGCGGCCGGATCCACACCCTTCGGAGGTGACCGATAATGGGCCGTACAGTATCGCGTTGGGTCATGTCATGTGCGACGCTCGGCATGTTGGCGTTGCTGGCAAGCCCCTCATCCGCACAGGACCCAGTCCGCCTCTTCATCTCCGTAGACATGGAAGGCATCGGCGGAGTCGGCAGCCCGAGCATGACGTCGACAGGAGGGAAGGACTACGCCACCGCACGCGAGCTTCTGACGGCCGAGGTCAATACGATCGTCGAGGCGATCTTCGCTCGGCATTCGGACGCCGAGATCCTTATAAACGATTCCCACGGCGATCACCAGAACGCGCTCCATACGCTCCTGGACCCGCGGGTCGTGTACATCCAGGGCTCCATCAAGCCCCTGGGTATGGTGCAGGGACTCGATAGGGGCTTCGACGGCGCGATCCTCGTGGGGTATCACGCCAAGGCGGGAGATCCTGACGGGTTCCTCGCCCACACAGGCAGCGGTTCCGTGAAGGGACTCTGGCTGAACGACGTGGAGGTCGGAGAGGGCGGAATGAACGCCGTCTTCGCCGGGTCTCACGGGGTGCCGGTGATCCTCGCCTCGGGTGACTCTGCAGCGACTGCGGAGCTGGCCGACCTCCTCGACACGGAGACGGTGACCACGAAGACCGCGGAAACTCCCTCATCGGCGCGGCTGATCCATCCCGAGCGCGTTCGAGCGATGCTCGCCGATGGCGTTGGGCGGGCGCTCGACCGTCTCGAGGACGGCGGGTTCCAGGCCTACGACCTCGGCTCTCCGGTACGCATCCGCATGCGGTTCGCTTCGACTACGCATGTCGACATCTTGATGGCGATTCCGGGAGTATCGAAGGTGGATGGTTTCACGGTCGCGTACACGGCCCGGAACGCCGACGAGGCGTACCGTCTTATTCGCTTGATGTACCGCTTCATTTCCATCTGACCCGCAGCCCGCCACAGTATGCTTCGCAACTCGCTCCTCTGGGTGTCCACCAACCCCTTCCTGGCTGAGCGTCTGCCCCGGTACCGGTTCGTGCAGAAAGCCACCAAGCGCTTCATGCCGGGTGAAACCTTTGACGACGCCGCAGGGGTGGCGCAAGCGCTCCAGGCAAAAGGGATTGCGACGACGACGACCCTGCTAGGGGAGAATCTGAACTCCCTGGATGAGGCCGACTTGGTCGTGAGCCAATACCAGGAGAATCTGCGCCGTATCAAGGAAGTCGGGCTGGATATGGAGATTTCGGTCAAGCCGACCCAGATCGGGCTTGATTTCGGAGTAGACGAAGCTCGCGACCGTCTCGCGCAACTCGCCAACTCCACCGATTCGCTGGTCTGGGTCGACATGGAGGCGTCAGAGTACGTCGACCGAACCCTCGACATCTTCCGCAGCGTGAAAGAAGAGAAGGGCAACGTCGGACTGTGCGTCCAGTCCTACCTGCGCCGAACGGAGGCCGATATCGAAGCGCTCCTGCCGCTCGATCCCGCCATCCGGATCGTAAAGGGCGCGTACAACGAATCCGAGGCCGTCGCCTTCCCCGGAAAGGGAGATGTGGACCGCGGCTTCGTTACGCTCACGCAGACCCTCTTGCGAGCCCGTCTCAACGGCGGCCGGGGACGTGTTGTCCTGGGAACGCACGACCCTCGGATGATCGGAGAAACGACGCGCATCGCGTTCGAGTTGGGACTGGGCAAGGAGCAGTACGAGTTCGCCATGCTCTTCGGCATCCAGCGTGAAGAACAGGAACGCCTGGTGCGCCAGGGACACAACGTCCGGGTGCTCGTGAGCTACGGCTCGGCGTGGTTCCCCTGGTACATGCGACGCCTGGCCGAGCGGCCCGCCAATCTCTGGTTCGTCGCGAAGCAGCTGGTCAGATAGCGACGTCGCCACCTGTCGCTGTCGGTCCACGAGAGGCCGACTCCGATCCGAAACGATGGAGGGCCCTCTTCCTCGTATCGGTGTCCATGCTCCTTAGTCTCTCCGCATGGATGACGGCCACGGCGGTGTCGCCTGAACTCCAGGCGCGCTGGGGGCTAGGGTCCGGGCAGGTCGGTCTGCTCACTACGACGGTACAGCTCGGTTTCGTCACGGGGACGGCATTGGCCGCCCTCCTGAATCTGGCGGATATCCTGCCGTCCCGCGTGCTCTTCGCTGGCTCGGCGGGCCTCGCTGCGGCAGTCAACGCGATGCTCCTCATTGTTCCGGGATACCGAACCGCGCTGCTCGCCCGTTTCCTGACCGGATTGTTTCTCGCCGGCGTGTATCCGCCCGGCATGAAGATGATCTCGACGTGGTTCCGGTCTGCGCGCGGCCTCGCTATCGGCACTCTGGTTGGTGCCCTGACGGTAGGCAAGGCACTTCCCTACCTGATAAAGGCGCTCGGTGGCGCCACGCTTTCGACGGTGGTCTCAGGGGCGTCCGTGGCTGGCGTCGTGGCCGCATTGATCATCCTCGCCGGGTACCGGGACGGACCGTTCCCGTTTGCGCGTCGCCCCTTCGAGTGGGCCCGCGTCGGGCGGATCCTCAGGCATCGTGAGACCATGCTCGCGACGGGTGGGTATCTGGGTCATATGTGGGAGCTTTACGCCATGTGGACATGGGTGCCGTCCTTTCTCGTCTTCTCGGCTGCGGGGCAGGTTGGCGCAGCTGCCATCGATGGGGCCGCCTTCGCCACGATCGCCGCGGGCGGTCTGGGGTGCGTCTGGGGAGGAATCGCTGCGGATCGGATGGGTCGCGGTCCCGTGGTGAACCTCGCCATGGCCGCGAGTGGGGTTTGCTGTCTCACGATCGGCCTGCTCGTTTCGGCGCCCTTCTGGGTCCTCGCATGCGTCACGAGCGTATGGGGCTTCTTCGTGGTTGCGGACTCCGCCCAGTTCAGCGCGTTGGTGACCGAGGTTGCACCGTCGGACTCGGTCGGGACCGCACTGATGCTTCAAACCTCCATGGGCTTCCTGCTGACCATGGTGACCATTCAGGCTGTACCGATCGCTGTCGAAGCGGTGGGGTGGAGATGGGGCTTCCTGTTCCTGGCGCTGGGGCCGGCTGCGGGGATCGCGAGTATCCGTCGCCTTGCCCGACTCCGCGCGGTAACTTCGGCGGCAGCCAACACCCTCTGAGTTCTCCGCCGCATGCTGCACATCTCCATTGCTGCCGGGCTCGCGCTCGGTCTGATCACCGGCCTGCTGGCCGCCTCGGGCTTCGATCTGTTCATGGTCATCGCCCTGGGCTCGGCTCCGTTCGGGACAGCGTTCATGAACGCAATCCGGATGGTCGTGATCCCCCTCGTCATGGCCGTGATCTTCTCGGGCGTGGCGAACCTCGGTGATCCCCGGAAGCTGGGTCGCCTCGGAGGCACGACGCTGGGCTTCTTCTGGGCAACGATCCCGCCAGCCATCGTGATCGGCATGGGGACCATGTTCCTGGGTCTGAGGTTCGCGCCAGAGGTGGTGGTTCCTGCCGCAGCTGCGGGGCAGGCACCAGAACTCCCCGGCCTTGTCGATTTCCTGGTGAATCTCATTCCGAGCAACCCATTCGCGGCAGCGTCCTCCGGATCACTGCTTCCGCTCATCGTCTTCACCGCGTTGTTCGCGGCTGCGGCCGGCACCCTCGATGAACAGCCGCGGCAACGACTCGTGGGCTTTGCGGAGGCGGCGGGTGATGCGCTGGTCAAGCTCGTGTGGTGGATCCTCTGGACCGCCCCGATCGGCATCTTCGGCCTCGCAGCTCCCGTGACGGCTCAACTCGGGTGGGACTTGATACAGAGCCTGGCGGTCTTCGTTGTGTCGGTGGTTCTAGCGCTAAGTATCTATGTGGTCGTGGTCTACCTTCCGATTCTCAGATTGGTCGGGGGCATCAGCCCCATGAAGTTTCTGGGTGGGACTTTTGGCGCGACCTCGGTCGCCTTCTCGACGACGAGCACGGCTGCTGCGCTGCCGGTGACGCTCGAGGAAGTCCACCATAATCTCGGCGTCTCAGAAACCGTGACGGACCTCGTCGTGCCTCTGGGCGCCTCCATGTATCGCGCAGGCTCCGCGCTTTTCCAGGGAGCCGCGATCGTCTTCCTGGCCCACCTCTACGACGTGCCCATACCGGCGGCGGCGCTCGGGGGAGCCGTCCTCGCCACGTTCCTGGTGTCGCTGACCGTCGCCCCGGTCCCGTCGTCCAGTGTCGTGACGCTGGCACCCGCGCTCGACGCCGTGGGGGTCCCGCTGGCTGGACTCTCGATCCTGCTGGGCATTGACCGAATTCCCGACATGTTCCGCACGTCGGTCAACCTGATGGGGCAGATGACAACCGCGGTCGTGGTAGACGAGTGGGTAGGTGGCGAGGCAGCCGTCACACCTGAGGGTGATTCCACCGCCTAGGCCATAGGTTCTCTGCTCGTCGGTGTCTGTATGATTTTCCAGACACCAAGGGTCAGTACCGGAATCACATAGATCAGGATGAAGCCGACCGTCATCGTCCCGTAACCGCGAGCGATGAGGTCAATCAGCCCGAAGCCGCTCAGGAATGCTCCGACGCTCAGAAGGCCGACGGCGACGACGGGACGCAGCCACGCAGGCATCTCCCCCTGCCGATCTGACTGCAGACCCGCGATTCGTTCATTGAAGGCATGGATGAGCCCCGCTCCGGTCTCGATGAGCGTCCCGAACAGCACGAGCTGGAACGCAATCTGGAATCCGCGTGAGCCGAGGCGTTCGAGCAGCACCGTGGACGGCACCGCGGCGTCTACGATCTCAGGGTACATCCCGATCATCGGTAAAAAGAAGAGCAGTCCGGGAATCATCGCGATGGGCCCCGTCAGTGCGCCGGCAATGAGCGTCTCCTTTCGTGTTTCGTGCAGACGCAGCGCTGCCAGTACCGGCGGAATCACAGCCAGATTGTAGCCCGCGTAGCGCAGTCCCTCCCACGCCCACCCGGAGCCCGCCGGCTCAGCCGTCATGTTCGCGCTGATGTCAGCGCCCAGCTCCCGGAAGCACCAGATGAAGAACGTCAGGTACAGGCCATAGAGAACGAAAGACCACGCCGAGAAGAAACGCTCGATCGTCTCGTTGCCGCCCAGCACGAGTGCCCCGACCGCGATCATCACGGCGCTGACACCGATCCAGTAGTTGAGGCCGAACGTGTCGCGCATGATCTCACCCGAAGCCGAGGCCACCACCGCGAGGACGAGAAGCATCAGTCCGATGTAGCAGACCTCAAAGAGCCACCAGCCGGGCCCAAGCAACTCCTTGAAGAAGTTCCGGTAGTCGAAGGCGCCCCAGATCCGTGCGAGCTCGTACGTAGCCATGGCGACGGCGCTGAACACGAGCGTCGACGTGGCGAGCGCCAGAAGCCCACCGAGCGGCCCCTGGCCCAGAAAGAACTCGACGAGCTCGCGGCCGGTCCCGTACCCGCCGGCGATGACCACCGACTGAAAAAGGAACCCAGGGAGCAGGTAGCGCCGAAAAAGCGTGGATTGAATCATAGTGCCGAGAATAGGCGGCCCCGGAACCCGCGGCAAACGCAATTCCACCGGTACCTTGACCGCAGGTCCAAGACCGTAGAACGTCGCATCGCCTCGAGCCTGGACCGCGCCATGCGTACGACTCTGCACTCCATGATCGCTCACTCCGCATTCCGTCTTCGCGGGGCCGGCCTCGTTCTCGCCGTTTTCGGGGCGTGCGTGTTCCCCCTCGCGGCCCAGGAGCCTCCCGGGTACGACATAGTTATCCGCGGTGGTCGTGTGCTGGATGGGGCGGGCAACCCCTGGATTCGGGCTGATGTCGCTGTCCGATCTGGGCGCATCGTCCGGATCGGTCGAATTGCAGGGCAGGGGCGCCGCGAGATCGACGCCACCGGGCTGTACGTGTCGCCCGGCTTCATCGACATGATGGATCAGTCCGGGGGCGTGCTGCCCCGGAATGGACTCGCGGAGAACAAGCTGCGCATGGGCGTCACCTCGGCGATCGGGGGCGAGGGCGGTACGCCCGTGCCGGTCGACCAGATCGACGAGTATTTCCGCGGTCTTGAGGAGAGTGGCATCTCGATCAACTTCGGGAGCTACTTCTCCGAGACGCAGACGCGGGTCGCAGTGCTCGGCAACTCGGCTCGCGCCCCGGATGCGGCGGAGCTCGCACGCATGCAGCAAATGATGCGTTCGGCTATGCGCCAGGGTGCGATGGGCATGACAACCGCGCTGATCTACCCGCCGTCCTCGTTCGCTTCCACGGACGAACTGGTAGCGGTCGGCAGCGCGGCCGCAGAGTTCGGTGGCATCTACGCCAGCCACATCCGCGACGAGGGTGCGGGACTGGTGTCAGCGGTGCGCGAAGCGATCGAAGTCGGCGAGCGTGCTGGCATGCCGGTCGAGATCTTTCACTACAAAGGCGCTTACGAGCCCGGGTGGGGGCGCATCATCAGGGAAGCCGCCGCCGAGATCGAGGCAGCACGGGAGAGAGGGGTCGACGTGGCCGCTGACGTGTACCCGTACACGGCAGGCGGAACGGGACTGGAGGCGACCATCCCAAGCTGGGCTGCGGATGGTGGGACGGATTCACTCCGCGCCCGGATTGCCCGGCCCGAGGTGCGTGAGCGGCTGAAGCAGGAGGTCGAGACCGGCTCCGATGGATGGTGGAACATCGTCGAGGCTTCTGGCGGTTGGGACAACATTGTGCTGGTAAATGCCAGAAACGGGAACAACGCTCATTTGGAGGGGATGACGATCGCGGAGGTTGCGCAGACGACGGGTGCCGACCCGGCAGATGCGGCATGGGACCTGGTCTCCGAGGGTGAGGGGCGGGTCATGGCGATCTACCACATGATGAGTGAGGACGATGTCCAATGGGCCCTTCAGAGACCCTGGACGAGCATCGGATCCGATGCGGGCGCCGCGCTCACCCCGGGCCTCATGGACGGCCTCGGCCTCCCACATCCACGCAGCTACGGCACCTTTGCGCGCGTTCTCGCCCGATACGTCCGCGAGACCGGCACGCTCTCACTGGAGGAGGCCGTGCGGAAGATGACCTCATGGCCTGCCACGCGAATGCGACTGGAGCGCCGGGGTGTCATACGCGAGGGGGCGTGGGCTGACATTACGATCTTCGACCTGGATCGCATCTCGGACCGGGCGACCTACGAGGAACCGGTGCTGTTCCCAGAGGGCATAGAATACGTGCTCGTAAACGGCGTGGTTGTCATCGAACACGGTGGCACCCACACCGGAGCACGGCCTGGTCAGGTCCTCTATGGTCCCGGCCACATCAACCGCTGAGAGATAAGACATGAGACTCACACGACAGCGCACCTGTGTCCTGGGTGCGGCATTGTTCCTCAGCCTGGGGGCGTCAGGGCCATGGACGACACCTCTCCTGGGGCAGTCGGGTTCAGAGCACGCTCAGGCGATCGCTCGCGTGGTGGCGAAGCTTGAGCCGGAGGTCCGGCGTGCCATGCTCGACGGAAATATCCCGTCCATCACGCTGGCACTCGCGAACCGTGACGGAGAGGTTTGGAGTGGCGCGTGGGGAGAATCGAACCTGTGGGCGGGCACACCGGCGTCTACGGAGACGGTGTATCTCATCGGGTCCACATTCAAGGCGCAATCGACCGTGGCGCTCCTTCAACAGATGGAGCAGGGGAAGTTCGAACTCGACGATGCGGTCAGAGACTACCTCGACGGCATGGAGATTCGGGGTGAGGACTCGGGCAATCCGGTGCTGTTCCGGCACCTGCTGACCCACACCAGTGGAATGCCTGTCGATTTTGGTCCGCATCTGTTGTGGGGTGAGACGTCACCACTCGCGCTGGCCGACTACCTGAGCGATTCGCTCCGTGTCGCAACACCGCCACTGGAGGGCGTCGTGTATTCGAACATGGCGTATTCCCTCGTCGCACATCTCGTCGAGCGGTTCAGCGGGGTGCCTTACAAGGAATACGTCCGGGATCATGTGTGGGGCGCGCTCGGCATGTCGAGTACGGAGTTCGACCTCACGCCCGAAATGGAGGAGCGTCTCTCAGTGCCGTATGTGCCGGACGAGGCCACGGGTAGAAACGTGGCAACCTTCCGCCTGAAGGCGAACGTGTGGCCCGCGGGGATAGTCTATGGAACAATCCATGATCAGGCGCGCTGGCTGAGTTTCAATCTCGGTGACGGCATGGTCGGTGACAGGCGTGTTCTCCGCTCCGAGACGATCAGCGATATGCAGACGCTCCAGTTCGAGGAGATGGCCGGTGAGCCGATGGGGGGTGGTTGGGGCTACGAGAAGCCCGGCTACGGTCTCACCTGGTGGACGACAACGCGCGGTGAAGACGCATTCTTCGGACACTCCGGCAGCTTGGCGGGCTATACGGCCTTCGTGATGGGGAATCGAGGGCGAGGCCACGGAGTGGCCCTGCTCACGAACGGGAATCGCGCTCACCCTCACCTCGTGCGAATCAGCAATCTGGCGATAGATCTGATGGCCGAAGAACTGGGGGGGATGTAGTCCGATGTCCATGCTTCCCGGATGGGCGAACGCGCTCGGTCTGAGCGTCGCTCTCATACTGGTTGCCACCGTCGCGTATCGCTTCACCCTCCGCATGGCCCGGGGTGTCATTCGTCGTGCCGCCGCAGGCACCAAGGCGACGTGGGACGACCGTATTATCGAACGGAAGGTGTTCGCGCGGCTCGTGAACATGGTCCCCGCGGTCATTGTTTACTACGGCATCGGGCCGGCACTTGGGCTTCCGACGTCGGAGATCCAGGGTGCCGATACGACCCTCGCGCTGATCGAGCTCCTGGTGCAGCGATTGGCGCTGTCGGTGATCGTGCTCAGCGCCGTCTTGTCGGCCAACGCGTTGCTCGACGCGATCAACGACATCTATCAGGAGAACTTCTCCGAGGCGAAGAGCCGACCGATTAAGGGGTACCTGCAGGTCGTTGGCATCGTGATCTACATCGGGGCTGGTGTCGTCGTGGTCTCCATTCTGGCGGACCGTTCACCGATCGTCTTTCTGTCCGGACTCGGTGCACTAACCGCGGTCCTGATGCTGGTCTTCCGCGATACCATCCTGTCGCTGGTGGCGAGCCTGCAAATCATGTCAAACGACATGATTCGGATCGGCGACTGGGTCGAGATGCCCCAGGCCAACGCGGACGGCGACGTGATCGACATTGCCCTGCACATCGTGAAAGTGCAGAACTGGGATAAGACGATCTCGACCATCCCGACACACAAGTTTATCAGCGAGTCGTTCAAGAACTGGCGGGGGATGAGCGAGTCTGGTGGGCGTCGAATCAAGCGCTCCCTCCACCTTGATCTTTCCAGCGTTCACTTTCTCTCCGATGACGAGATCGAGCGCCTGTCGCGATACGAGCTGCTCCGGGCCTATATGCAACAGAAGCAGGAGCATCTGGCGGAACATCAGGGCCGGTCCGTTCCCGACGATGTGATTCCGGAACCGAAGCGTCTGACGAACGTAGGCACGTTCCGCGCGTACATCGTCAGGTACCTCGAAGCGCACCCCGACGTACATGGCGAAATGACACTGCTCGTGCGCCAACTGGCTCCGAACCCGAAAGGTCTGCCCATCGAGATATACTGCTTCACCAACGATACGGCGTGGGGGAATTACGAGGGGGTCCAGGCCGATATTTTCGACCACCTGATCGCGATCCTTCCGGAGTTCGGACTCAAAGCGTTCCAGGAACTGGCTGGCTCGGATCTCTCGAACGCGTTCGCAGGTACCGGTCGGTAGATCGAACCGTAAGGGTCGGATACGTTTCCGGGCCTCATACTTCAACCCTCGCCCAGAATGGACCTCAAGGTCGGACGCCCTCTGTCGGCGTCGGAGATCTCATCTCTTCTCGGAGAGGCGCGCGAAAGAACGCTTCTTCTGACGGCTGCGCTGTCAGACGAAGATCTGCGACTGCAGCATGACGCGCTCATGAGTCCTATCGTCTGGGATCTCGGGCACATCGGTCATTTCGAGGACGTTTGGCTGCGAGAGAACATCCGCAGCGGGGACACCGGATCCGAAGGCTTGCGGGGGATCTACAATCCCTTCGAGAACCCCAGGGCAGTGCGGGACTCGCTCCCACTTCCTTCGCTTCCGGAGTGCCGCGCGTATCTCGGGGATGTGAGGCGCGCGGTGTTGGATGAGCTGGGGAACGTGAAGCTGTCCGGAGGCACCCGCCTCCTGGACAACGGATTCGTCTTCCGCATGGTCCTCCAGCATGAGTACCAGCACAACGAGACGATCCTGCAGACGCTGCAGCTCAAGCAGGGCGACCGGTACGCCGCGCCCCGGCAACTGGGGCCTCCAGCCGTGGCGCCCGACGCACCCCCGGCTGATGCGACTGTTCGTTTCCCGGGCGGCAGTGTGACGATCGGGACGGACGATCGTTCGGCTGCATACGATAACGAGCGCCCCGGGCATGTCGTGGAGCTGCCCCCGTTCGAGATCGATGTGCACCCCACGACCAATGGTGCGTATCTGCGCTTCATGGAAGCCGGCGGGTACGATGACCCCGCGTACTGGTCCAGGGCTGGCTGGGCATGGCGAGATCAGGGGAGACTCGTCGCCCCGAAGCACTGGGAGGACGGACCACACGGATGGCAGGAGCGCTTCATGGACCGAATCGTGCCTCTGGATGCCGACCGACCCGTCGTCCACGTCTGCTACTACGAGGCCGAAGCGTATGCCCGTTGGGCGGGCAAGAGACTCCCCACGGAGTTCGAGTGGGAGGTCGCGGCGGCCTGGGACCCCGAGCAGGGCCATGCCAGACCGTACCCCTGGGGGGAGGATGAGCCGACCCCCATGCACACCAATCTGGATGCACTCTTGTTCGAGACGACTCCAGTCGGCGCATATCCCGCGGGCCGGTCACCCATCGGTTGCTGGGACATGATCGGGAACGTGTGGGAGTGGACGTCGACCAGCTTCCACGGTTATCCGGGCTATGAGACGTTCCCTTATCCCGAATACTCGGAGGTCTTCTTCGGAGACGAGTACAAGGTCCTGCGAGGCGGATCGTGGGCGACACGCTTCGGGGCGGTTCGGAACACGTTCCGCAACTGGGACTATCCCATCCGGCGTCAGATCTTTAGCGGAATTCGTTGCGCCCAGGATGGTTAATGTCATGGACGAGGAGCGGATGAAGGTCATCCGTGGCCTTCGCGGGCCGGACAAGTATGTCTCGTCTAAGTACCACTACGACGAACGTGGCTCGCAGCTTTTTGAGGAGATTACAGAGCTCGAGGAGTACTATCTGACTCGGACCGAGCATGCGATGCTCGAGGAACTCATCCCCGCGCTGATCTCCGAGCTTCGTCCCGCCACGCTTGTCGAGCTGGGTGCCGGGAGCGCTGAAAAGTCACGCATCATCCTGAGTGCGATGATCGCCGCTCGCGAGCACGCCGTATTCGTCCCCGTTGACGTATCTGGAGACTTCCTGCGAGGGACAGCGGAGGCGCTGCGGGCTGAATACGACTCCCTCGACGTCTATCCCGTCGTGGCGGACATCCTGGATCCTATCGCGCTGGACGAGGCTCTACCGCACCCAATGTGCTTGGCACTTCTCGGGAGTACGCTGGGGAACTTCGAGACACCGCATGACGTGGGGCTCCTGAGACACGTGTCGGCCGCCATGGCAGTCGACGATCGCTTCCTGCTCGGGGTGGACCTTTGTGCCGGTCCCGAGAAGTCGGTCGACCGGGTTGAGGCCGCGTACAACGACTCCCGCGGTACCACGGCGCAGTTCAGCCTGAACCTCCTCAGTGTGCTCAACGAGTCTTTCGGCTCGGACTTCGACCTGGACGGCTTTCACCACAGGTCCAAGTACAATCGGGAGCTGAGTCGTATCGAGACCAGCCTGGTGTCCCTGCGCGAGCAGGTTGTCCGCTTCCCGGATGAGGATCCCATCTTCATCGCCGAAGGGGAAGCGATCCGCAGCGAGATCAGCGCCAAGTACGATCGACGTACTGTTGAGCACCTCTTCAGCGGCGCAGGCCTGGTCGTGGATCAGTGGATGACGGACCCTGACGAATTGTACGCGCTGGTCCTGGGTAGACTCAGCGACGGCTGATTCCCTGGTCGACTTGATCCAGGGACGGTGCTACGGGTTTCCAAGGGCACCGGCAACCCGAATACCGGTGTCACCCCGGCCTGCGCGTGACCGGGTTCAGGGAAAGATGGGATACCAGTAGACGTCGCGGCGTCCGAGCGCAAAACCGATGCCCCCGCCCACGAGCGCGAGGGTGGTGCCCAGCCGTACAGCTCCAGCGCGCTCGTCAGCGCGGCATCGGTCGACGGTAGTGCAGTTGAACGAACCGATCATCAGCCCGAAGATCGAACCGGCCAGGAGACCAGTGCTGGTGCCCCAGAGCGTGCCCTGTAGCCAGTGTCGCCGCTGGACGGAGACTCCACGGATCGCCGTCAAGTCAACCACGATCGGAATACCCGTGCCGACTTGTTCGAGTTGGACCGTCGAGCCCTCGAGCGAGATCAGGCGTGCGTCCTCGAGAATGATCTCCGGCGTAACCAACTGAATGTTCTCGCCGACAGGGAGGCCGCTGAACAGCGTCCTCAGCCGGTTCTGATCGGGACTTGGAGTGCGCTGAGCTGCCAGGCCAGAGGCGCAGGTCAGGAACGCAAACATCGTGAACAGGATCCTCCGTCGCAAAACGATAGACCGGCGGAGGGTCTGAGCGGTTGACATCCGTGCGTTCATCTGATCTAAGCGCCAGCGAATCTGCCCTGTGAGCGGAACCGCGCTCACGCGCGGCTTTTGAAACCTACGAGACCGCGCTCGTAAAGGTGCGACACTACATCTTCGGAAGCGTGACTCCGTGCTGGTTCATGTATTTGCCCTTCCGATCCGCATACGCAACCTCGGGTTCCTCGTCGCCTTCGAAGAACAGGAGCTGTGCGATGCCCTCACTGCCGTAGACCTTGGCCGGCAGTGGTGTCGTGTTGGAGATCTCGAGCGTGAGATAGCCCTCCCACGTGGGCTCCAGCGGCGTGACGTTCACAATCAGCCCACACCGGGCGTACGTCGACTTTCCGACGCAGATGACCAGCACGTCTCGAGGGATCCGGAAGTATTCCTCGGTGCGCGCCAGCGCGAACGAATTCGGAGGGATGATGCACTCCGGCCCCACGATGTCCACGAAGGACCGGTCATCGAAGTTCTTCGGGTCGACGATCGAGTTGTGAACGTTGGTGAAAACCTTGAACTCCGGGGACACTCGGATGTCGTAGCCGTATGAAGAGATCCCGTAGGAGATCTTTCCATCACGCACCTGACCGGTTTCGAAGGGCTCAATCATTCTGTGCTCTTCGCACATGCGACGGATCCACTTGTCACTCTTGATAGGCATGCGGGTTGGGTGCTTGGTGGTGAGTCTGTTCAGGCCCGAGTGGACGCGGATGCCCCGTCCACCGGTGCCCCTGGAGGACCTCCAAGATAGATGCCTGCGCGAGTGTCGGTCAAACCAGCGAAAATCATGGAATTTCCGCACGAAACGGCACCCGAGGATCGGTTGACACTCGAACGCACGCTCGGGTACCTTTTCGCCTGCAATCATGCTCGTGAACAATTTCACAAACCCCACGGACGCTCATGTCGGGAGCCTATCTCCCCATCCTTCTGTTGCTCGGCGTCTCTGTGATCAATGCCCTGGGTATTGTCGTCACTTCGCACATTCTCAATCCGCGACGTGACACCTCCCAGAAGCTGATGCCCTACGAGTCGGGCATGATCCCGCTCGGCAACACGAAGGCTCGCTTTTCCGTCAAGTTCTACATGGTGGCGATCAGCTTCATCGTGTTCGACCTGGAGACAATTTTTTTGATCCCGTGGGCGGTTCAGATGCGTGAGCTGGGTTGGAGCGCGTTCCTTGCGATGACCATGTTCGTCAGCGTTTTGGCGATCGGCCTCGTGTATGAGTGGAAGAAAGGAGGGCTGGAGTGGGATTAAGCGATAAACTTCCCCGTGGCGGAGCGGCCCCTACTGAAGGGGGTATGTTCGGGGCCGGAAGTCCGACATTTCTTACGAGCAAGGTCGATGCCCTGATCAACTGGGGACGACTCAACTCGCTTTGGCCGATGCCGTTCGGGACCGCCTGCTGCGCCATCGAAATGATGGCCTCGGCGGCGTCGAACTACGATCTCGCCCGATTTGGCATGGAGCGTATGTCGTTCAGTCCCCGCCAGGCCGACGTACTGATCTGCGCCGGCCGTGTGCCGTACAAGCTCGCTCCGGTGCTCCGCCGTATCTGGGATCAGATGCCCCAACCCAAGTGGTCGATCTCCATGGGCGCCTGTGCGTCATCCGGGGGCGTCTTCGACGTCTACTCGATGGTGCAGGGCATCGACACCATCATTCCGGTCGACGTGTACATCCCAGGCTGCCCTCCGCGACCTGAAGGGCTGATCTACGGCCTCATGATGATTCAGGAGAAGATCCGACAGGAAAGTCTCTCGAAGCATTTCGAGCACCGCGCCGAGGATCCGCTGCTGGTAGCGAGGCCGCGGGCGAACGCTGCGGAGGTCGTTGGGCTCACCGGTCCGTTCGGAAACTCGACGCAGCAAGAGCAGATCTCGACCGGCCAGCTCGTGGCGCCTGCCACGACCGACGATTCTCTCACCTGACCTCATGGCTGACGAACAGAAATCCGGCCTCGACGCAGTCGATGAGGGGCCGATCGGGTCTGACGCCCGCGAGGCGACTCAACGGACATTCAGCGGCGACCCCTCTGAGCATCCAACCATTGCAGCGCTCCTCGAGCGCTTCGGGGACGAGGTTCAGGGACACCGTGTGGCAGCGGGGGATCAGTGGGTGGCGTGGCTTGCGCCGACGCGTAGCCACGAGATCCTCGACTGGCTCAAGAATGACCCCGATCACGCATACGACATGATGTCGGACGTGACCGGCATCGATTACGGGGCAGGCCGACCGGTCGAGGTTGTCTATCAGATGTTCTCGACAGCCCACAGTCGGGCCCTGCGTCTCCGGTGCCCGGTTCCCCTCGACGCGATGGAGATCGATTCCGTCTGCGATTTGTGGAAGTCGGCGGATTGGCTCGAGCGAGAAGTCTTCGACCTCTTCGGCGTGACCTTCAAGGGGCACCCCGACCTGCGCCGGATCCTCATGCCGGATGACTACGCTGAGGGTCACCCGCTTCGGAAGGACTTCCCGCTCCGCGGGCGTTTCTCTCGAGCCGAACAGACAAGACGGGCACTGGAACAGGATGTCGAGCGCTTTTACCTGGCGGACGATTTGCAGGCTGGTGCCCCCCAGGAGATGGATGCGTCAGCGGTTGGCGCGATCGCCGATGGGGAGACCGAAGCGACGCCGGCCCAATCCCGAGAGGACGACTGATGGCCACGAAGACGGTCGAGTTCAACATCGGACAAAGTCGGGAGATGGGCGTTGGCGGCTCAGGCGCGCCTAGCCCCCTGGCGCCCTTCGACATTCCGGAGCCGAAGCTCGGCACCGAGCAGATGCTCATCAACATTGGCCCGCAGCACCCGGCGACGCATGGCGTTCTTCGGCTTGTCTGTGAGCTCGATGGCGAAACGGTGACAAGCGTCGTCCCTCACATCGGCTACCTGCACTCGTCCTTCGAGAAGCTCGGTGAGTACCGGACGTGGAATCAGATCGTCCCGCTTACGGACCGAATGGACTATCTCGCGCCGCTGATCTACAACTGCGCGTACGTGATGTCCGTAGAAAAGCTCATGGGCATCGAGGTGACGGAGCGGTGCAAGATCGTACGCGTCATCCTCATGGAGCTCGACCGCATTTTTGGTCATCTGTTGTGGCTGGGCACGACCGCGATCGACGTGGGGGCGTTCACGCCGTTCCTGTACAGCTTCCAGCAGCGTGAGAAAATCTACACCCTGCATGAGGCGCTCACGGGGGCCCGGATCACGACCTCGGCCACCCGAGTGGGTGGCATGATGGCGGACCTTCCCGAGGGCTGGCTCGACCAGCTGCTCGAGTTTCTGGACAACTTCCCGAAGACGCTGGAGGAGGTGCACCATCTCCTGACCGGGAATCAGATCCACATTGGTCGGACGCAGGGGGTCGGTGTGATCAGCGCCGAGGATGCCATCAACTACGGCTTCACCGGGCCCAATCTCCGCGCGACCGGTGTTCCTTATGACGTGCGCAAGGACCGGCCGTACTACGACTACGAGACCTACGAATTCCAGGTCCCGGTCGGCGAACACGGCGACTGCTATGACCGCTACCTCTGCCGGATGGAGGAAATGGAGCAATCCGTCTCGATCATTCGTCAGGCGATGGCACGGCTTCCTGATGGTCCGATCAACGTGGACGATCCGAACATTTCACTGCCATCCAAGACCGATGCGATGTCGGATATGGAGAGCATGATTCACCACTTCAAGCTCATCACCGACGGTATTCCCGCCCCGGAGGGTGACTGCTACATGGCGATCGAGGCCTCCAAAGGAGAACTCGGCATGTACGTGGTGGCGGAAGAGGGTGACACCAAGCCGGTTCGGTGGCGTGTCCGCCCGCCGTCCTTCGTGAACCTCTCGGTGATTCCGAAGCTCGCGGAGGGGCACATGGTCTCTGACCTGATCATGATCAACGCCAGCCTCGATATCGTTCTGGGGGAGATCGACAGATGAGCAACGTCCCGTTCAAGAACCCGGGGTGGGCCGGCAACACCGGCGAGTTCGATCTCACCGAGAACCAGATTCGCGGTGACGACTTCGTCGGAGAGCGGCCCGCTCACGGTGGGCACGCGTCGGGCGCCGGCACCATGCCGTACATGCTTTCAGAAAAGCAGCCCGACGCGCCGCTGTTCGAAGGCGAGTACCGTGAACGTCTGGACAAGGTTCTTTCGCGCTATCCGACGAAGCAGGCAGCATTGCTGCCTGCCCTCGGCCTTGCACAGGAAATCCGGGGGCATATCAGCCCCGAGTCGATGGACGAGGTGGCCGAGGCACTCGGGCTGTCTCCGGCCTATGTACGCGGTGTGGCAACCTTCTACACCATGTACAACAAGCGACCGGTCGGTCGGCATCTGATCCAGGTCTGCACCAACATTTCGTGCAACCTTGCCGGGGCCGATGACGTGGTCGATGCCTTTCTCAAGTACACGGACACCGGACTCGGTGAGACGTCAGAGGACGGCAACTTCACGGTGATCGAGGCCGAATGTCTGGCTGCATGCGGGTTCCCGACCTGCGTGCAGATCAACTCCCGCTACTACGAGAACGTGACCCCCACCGAGGTGCCGAAGATCTGTGAGCACCTGAAAGGGCAGGGGGAATAACAGATGGCTTATCCTTACGTTTCGGACCATGAGGTTCGGGTACTCAGTAAATATTTCGGCGACCCGAAGCAGCGCCAGGTCGACACCTACGTTGAACGAGGCGGCTACCAAGCTCTGAAGAAGTCCTTCGACATGGGCCCGGAGAAAGTAGTCGACGAGGTTAAGGCCTCGGGCCTGAGGGGACGGGGAGGCGCCGGGTTCCCGACGGGTGTTAAGTGGTCCTTCATGCCGAAGGAGTCCGGCCGGCCGCATTATCTCCTGTGTAATGCTGACGAATCCGAGCCGGGTACGTTCAAGGACCGTGAACTGATCCGCTGGGACCCTCACCAGCTCATCGAAGGATGCCTGATTGGCGCCTATGCCATTGGCGCGAAACACGTCTACATCTACTGCCGTGGCGAATTCTTCGAGACCAATCAGGTCCTTGCCAGGGCGGTCGAGGACGCATACGCGCAGGGCTACATCGGCAAGGACATCATGGGCTCGGGGAATGACCTCGACCTCACGGTGCATCAGGGTGCGGGGGCCTACATCTGCGGAGAAGAGACCGGCCTGATGAACTCGTTGGAGGGCCGCCGAGGTCAGCCACGGGTCAAGCCGCCGTTCCCCGCCGCGGTCGGAGCGTTCGGCATGCCTTCGACGATCAACAACGTCGAGACCCTCTGTGCGGTGCCGCACATCATCGGAAACGGCGGGGATTGGTACCGCGGCTTCGGCACGGAGCAGAGCCCGGGTACGAAGCTTTTCTGCGTCAGTGGTCATGTGAACAAACCCGGTAACTACGAACTCCCACTGGGCTTTCCGCTCATGACCCTGATCGAAGAGGTCTGTGGGGGCGTCCGTGACGGTAACGCGCTCAAGGCCGTGATCCCCGGGGGTTCGTCGGTGCCGATCATCAACGCTGAAGAGTCGAGTCGCTGCACGCTGGACTACGAGGGCTGTGTCGACGTCGGCACCATGCTCGGCTGTGCCTCGGTGATCGTCATGGATGAGACTGCGGACATCGTGAAACAGGTCCGCCGCATGGTCGATTTCTACGCCCATGAATCGTGCGGACAGTGCACGCCGTGCCGGGAAGGCTCTGCCTGGACCGCTCAGATCCTGAAGCGCATAGAAGACGGTCGAGGCACCGAGGAGGATCTCGAGACTCTGATGGAGATGACTCAGCAAATGGTCGGCACGACCATCTGTGTTCTTTCCGACTCGGTGGCGGCTCCTGTTCAGTCCTCGATCGAGAAATTCCGAGACGAATACCTTGCGCTGATAAGGCGCGGCGAGAGAGTGGGGGCAGCCTGATGGCCGAGATGGTCAACCTCACGATCGACGGTCACGAGGTCGCTGTTCCCAGAGGGACAACGATTCTGGAAGCGGCCAAGACGATCGGTTCGGAGGTTCCACACTATTGCTACCACCCCGGCATGTCGTCTCCAGCGATGTGCCGCCTCTGTCTGGTCGAGGTCGAGGGTGCGCCAAAGCCGATGCCTGGCTGTGTAACTACTGTCATGGAAGGGCAGGTGGTCAACACACAGTCGGAGCAGGCCCTCAGCAACCGACGCGGGGTGCTCGAGTTCTACCTCGTGAACCATCCGCTCGACTGTCCAATCTGCGACATGTCCGGTGAGTGCAATCTCCAGGACTATGTGCACGACGAAGGACGCGAGCACGGTCGTGGTCGCGAGCCGAAGCGCATCTTCGGTCGTGACGATTTCGGCGGTGATGTGCTCTTCTATGGCGACCGCTGTGTCATGTGTACACGCTGTGTGCGCTTCATGAGCGAAGTCGAGCAGGACCACCGCCTGACCGTGGTGGAGCGTGGGAACCGTTCCGTGATCGACACCTTCTACGATGAAGGTTTGGACGGCACGAACTGGCACGGCAACATCGTCGACATCTGCCCTGTTGGCGCGCTTGTCTCCAAAGACTTTCTGCACAAGGCACGGGCGTGGGATCTGACCCATACGCCGTCGGTCTGCACAAGCTGCTCCCAGGGATGCAACATCGACCTGCATACCCGGGACAACCTCGTCCAGCGGATCAAGCCACGTGAGAATCTCGACGTGAACGCGTGGTGGATTTGCGATCACGGACGGCACAATTACGAGTGGATGAATCGTGGGGACCGTCTTGAGGCGCCGGTGATGCGCTCAGACTCCGGGTCTCAGGCGATGGGATGGGGGGACGCGCTCCGCGCCCTTCTGGAAAAGAGCGATGGCGGAGGCTCCGTGAAGGCCGTTGCGTCGGCCATGTCATCGAACGAAGACCTTGGTGCGCTCAAGGCGCTCGTCGATGCAATGGGGGGTGGTGAGATCCTCTACCGCTCTGCTCGGGCCGAGGACGAAGTTCCGCTCAGGGGCTTCCCCTTGCTCGCCCGCCGCAAGGACCTCTCAGCTAACTCGACCGCGGCCGACCTCATCGGGGCAAACCGCGTTGGGGCGGATGACGGAACGGGCGGACTGGACGAAGTCTCGAACCACGACGGTATCGTCCTCGTCTTGAATGACGACCTTGCGGACCAGAAAGAAGATTTCGGCAACAACGCGTCGCTCTTCGTCTACCTGGGCACGCATGACTCGCCGGGGGCTGCGAAGGCAGATCTGGTGCTTCCGGTGACCAGTCATGCAGAGGGTGAAGGCACCTTCACGAATCACGAGCGTCGCGTGCAGCGGTTCGCCAAGGCGCTGGACGCCCCGGGGATGGCTCGGCCGGCCTGGCTGGTTCTGGGTGCGCTCGTCGCGGAGAAGGGTGAGGGGCCGGCTCCACGCTCTGCCGCCGACGCCTTTGCTGCCATGAGTTCCTCCGTTGCTGCTTTTGCAGGCATCACGTGGGATGACCTCGGGACGCGTGGTGCGGTGTTGAACGAGTCCGTTTCGGTGACGGGAGACTGATCATGGAGCCGATCTCCGGAATTCCCGCGATCGTCGCGATGGCCCTGAAGAATCTGGGCATCTTCACTCTGGTCATTCTGGTGGTCGCGTACGCCACGTATGCCGAGCGCCGCGTGTCGGCCTTCATTCAGGATCGCCGCGGCCCCAATCGCGTCGGTCCGTTCGGGCTGCTCCAGCCGATCGCGGACGGCATCAAGAACATCCTCAAGGAAGAGACGTTGCCGGGAACGGCGTCACGCTTCTTCTTCATCCTCGCGCCAATCCTGGTGCTGGTACCGTCTCTCGTGACCTTCGCGGTCATCCCGATTGCGGCTCCGCTACCGACGCGCTGGGGGGTGGTCGACATGATCATCGCCGACGTGCCGATCGGGATCCTGTACGTGCTCGCTTTCAGCTCACTAGCCGTATACGGCGTTGTGCTCGGGGGCTGGGCATCGAACAACAAATACGCGTTCCTGGGTGGCCTCCGCGCTTCGGCCCAGATGGTGAGTTACGAAGTTGCCCTGGGGCTTTCGCTCATCGCGGTCCTGATGTTGGCCGGCAACGTGACACTGACGGAGATGGTGTGGCAGCAGCAGCAGCTCGGAATGTGGTTTGCCTTCCCACTGTCGCTGGCCTTCATCCTCTTCGTCATCTCAGCGTTCGCTGAAACGAACCGGCTTCCTTTCGATATGCCTGAAGCGGAGTCGGAGCTGGTGACCGGGTACCACACCGAATACTCGGCCATGAAGTTCTCGGCGTTCATGATTTCCGAGTTCGGCCACATGGTGACCGCCTCAGCGCTCATGGCAACCATTTTCTTGGGTGGGTGGGACCTGCCCGGGACTTGGGATAACGCGTTCTGGTATAACGGGCAGCTGATCAGCGGGTTTGCAGAGAACGGCACACCGATCGCCGCGCAGCCCGCGGTATGGAAGACGCTCCTGACCTTCGGCGGCTTCGCCGCCAAGACGGGCTTCTTCCTCCTGGTTTACATCTGGATCCGCTGGACGCTTCCACGCTTCCGCTACGACCAGGTGATGGCGCTGGGCTGGAAGGTCATGCTACCGACGTCACTCGGATACGTGATGCTCGTGGCGATGACGATCCTCGTTCTGGACGAGCTCGGGGTGCAGTATGGCTTCCTGTTCGGGCTCGTCCTCACGGCGGTCAGCGGCGCAGCAACGCTTTCCTTCATGTTCTTCCTCGATCGTGGCCGGACGATTGCGGGTGCTGGCGCGCAGCGCACCCAGAAGGTCGAGGTCAAAACAACCCCCACTGCGGTCGTGTCCGGCAGAGCCGAGCCGGCCCCGGCGGGAGACTAGCGAACCGATATGGCGATCTCAGTCAAATTGATGCATCGGCCGGAGCCGGAGTCGACCTCCTACCTCCGTGCGGCGCTGAGCGGGATGGCGCTGACCTTCAAGCATATGGTCAATCCGACCAAGGTCACGCAGCAATATCCCGAAGAAATGACGGACCTGAGCCCCCGTTGGCGTGGGACACACGTCATGGAACAGCACGCGGACGGACGCCCGAAATGTGTGGCGTGTGGCCTGTGCCCAACCGTCTGCCCCGCGAATTGCATTCGGCTCGTGGGTGGTGAGGACGATCAAGGGAACCGTTATCCGATCGTGTACGAGATCGACGAGTTCCGCTGCATTTTTTGCGGAATGTGCCAAGAAGTTTGCCCCGTGGAGGCGATCCACGTCGGGCGGCACTTCGAGAATGCCGAGTATACCCGTGACCGCTTCGTCTACGATCTCGATCGACTGATGGAGCAGGATCACCCGAGCACGCTCCTTTGGGACCCTTCGGACCCGAGTTCCGAGTAGTGGCCACAATTCTCTTCTACCTGTTCGCAGGGCTCGCGATCGGCGGCGCGATCGGCGTCGTCATGTCGAAGAGCCCGATCGGCAGCCTTCTTTTCATGGTCACCGCGTTGGGGGCCATGGCAGGCACGTTCGTGCTCCTTGAGGCTCATTTCCTGGCCGCGATTCAGATCATCGTGTATGCGGGCGCCATCATGGTGCTCTTCCTGTTCGTAATCATGCTGCTGAACCTCGGGCACGATTATCAGAAGGATCTGAAGGGCGGCGCATTCGCGGTTCTGTCGTTCGGCGTCATCGGCGGGATCGCCGGGCTCATGGCGCAGCAACTGGGCTCGACGGGGCTGGAGGACGGACCGGGCGGCGCCGCGATCGACGCTGCGATGGCAGAGCACGGAGCCGTCGGTGCCATCGCGACCGAACTCTACACTACGTACGTGGTGCCCTTCGAAATCACAGGGATTCTCCTTCTCGTCGCCATCGTCGGCGCCCTCGTACTCGCGAAGCGGGAGGTCTGATGATCACCGAAGCGCTCGTACTCAGCGCCATCCTCTTCGTGATCGGCACCTTCGGCGTCCTCGTGCGCCGCAACGCCATCATCATGTTCCTCTGTATCGAGCTTCAGCTTAATGCGGTCAACCTGAGCTTTGTGGCGTTCAGCCGTCTCTACGGAATCGAGGGACAGCTCTTCGTATTCTTCGTTATGACCGTCGCTGCCGCGGAAGCTGCCGTCGGACTGGCAATCATTATCTCGATTTTCCGCCACTATGAGACGGTGAACGTGGACTCCTTCAACCTCCTCAAGTGGTGACCGGCGTGATGGCATCGCTTGCGGCCCTCCTGCAGGGCGGAGGACAGACGGCGGACGGCGGGCATTTCGAGCCCTTCTTCCCCGGGCTCGTCGTCATCCTGCCACTGCTGGGATTCCTGCTAAACGGCATTCTTGCGCTTCAGCACGCGCG
>Ga0209631_10001188_pt1 | contig 34120 bp, 32 predicted proteins | sample COG_08_FD_184752 | JGI IMG/M metagenome (GOLD analysis project Ga0209631, IMG submission 184752) | Pelagic Microbial community sample from North Sea - COGITO 998_met_08 (SPAdes) (version 2) | ecosystem: Environmental > Aquatic > Marine > Neritic zone/Coastal water | place: Helgoland, sampling... | reverse complement strand
GAGTATTTGCATTAGAAGCTAACGCACCTCACTGGCAAATTTGGCAAAAAAATTTAAAGATTGCTTTATCAGCAGGTAAAATTTGGGGATCAGAACAAATAGCGATGAATATTACAATTTATTGTGATCAACAAGAAGTAGAAATACTCCCCGCTTATTGTAATTGGACTTTAATTGAAGCTTTGAAGTTTGACACAAAGCAAAATACCTTAGTAGAACCTTATTTGCCAAACCATAAAATAGGAATAGTCCATTTTGCTGGAAAAAATAATGATCATATAAGAAATAATAAAAACTTTATTTCAAAAGTTAAAACTGTTGATGGTGATTTAATTGAAATGAAACTTAGATTTAATAATTAATTGAAAAAAAATAGAATCTCAAAAAATTGGGTTAACAAACAACGAAGAGATATTTATGTTCGTCAATCTAAAGTTGATGGTTATCGAGCAAGATCAGCTTATAAATTAATTGAAATTGATGAAAAATTTAAAATTTTCAAAGGAGGTATCACGGTAATTGATATAGGTGCAGCTCCTGGAAGTTGGTCACAATATGCATCAAAAGTTGTTAAAAGTGGTAAAATTATTTCGATTGATTTAAAAGTAATGGAACCCATCGGAAATACTCTTCAAATTCAGGGTGACTTTACAGATCAGAAAATTCAAGATGAAATTAAAGAAAATCTCCAAAAAAAAGCTCAAGTGGTAATGTCAGATATGGCAGTAAATACCACTGGTATTAAAAATATAGATTCTATTTATACAGGGGAATTATGTAAAGAAGCTATGATCTTTTCTAAAGACATTATTGCAGATAATGGGTTTTTTATTTCAAAAATGTTTATGGGAGGCACATTTAATGAAATTGTAGCTCAAGGAAAATCCATTTATAAGGAAGTTAAGATTTTTAAACCAAAATCGAGCAGAAAAGATTCCAAAGAAAGTTTTATTATTTGTAAAAATCTTAGATAGACACTTTAAAATTTAGATGAATCATATATAAATCATTATGGTTCCTATAAAAGAAGCACTAACCTTTGATGATGTAACACTAGCCCCGCGCTATTCAGAAATATTACCTTCAGAAGTAGACACAAGTATTAAATTAACTGATTATTTATCACTAAAAATACCACTTTTATCATCAGCTATGGATACAGTTACTGAAAGTAAAATGGCTATTGCCATAGCAAAAGCAGGAGGCGTTGGTGTCATTCACAGAAACTTAGAGATAAAAGAGCAAATTAAAGAAATTCAAAAAGTAAAAAAACATAAATTATTAATTGGTGCTGCCGTAGGCGCGGGTCCAAATGAATTAAAAAGAGCCGAAGCAATACTAAAAGAGGGTGTTGATTTAATTGTTGTTGATACTGCACATGGTCATACAAAAAAAGTCTCAGAAATAATTAAACATATCAAAAAGTTAAAAAATAAAAAAATAGCTCTTTGTGCAGGCAATATTGCAACAGCTGAAGCTGCAAAGTTTTTAATTAAATTGGGAGTGGATATTATAAAAGTTGGTATTGGACCTGGATCTATCTGTACTACAAGACTAGTTGCAGGAATTGGTGTTCCTCAATTAAGTGCAATCCTATCAGTCAGACAAGGTGTAAAAAATAAAAAAGTAAAAATTATTGCTGATGGTGGAATAAAATACTCTGGAGATTTAGCTAAAGCTTTTGCTGCAGGAGCGGATGCGGTAATGATAGGATCATTATTTGCTGGAACCGATGAAACCCCAGGTAAGTTAATTAAAAAAAATGGAAAATATTTTAAAAGCTTTAGAGGCATGGGGTCTGTAGGGGCAATGAATAAAGGTTCTGCGGATAGATATTTTCAAAGTAAGCAAAAAGATACTTCCAAATATGTGCCAGAGGGTGTTGAGGGTTTTGTAAAATATAAGGGTGATGTGGGGAGTATAATTTATAAATTAATTGGTGGTTTAAAATCGTCAATGGGTTATCTTGGATCTAAACAAATTAAAAACTTAAGAGATAAACCTCAATTTGTAAAAATAACAAAAGCAGGCTTTTATGAAAGTATGGTGCATAACGTCGATGTTGTTAAAAATGATAGTAAATATTAATGATATATTTTAAGAAACTTTTTTTAACTTTTGTTTTTGTCTTAAGTTATAGCTCTATTGTGTTTGCTGAGGATAAATATTTTAATGAAGGGTTAAAGTTATTCAATGAAGAAAAATATGAAGATGCCAAATTTTTATTTGAAAGAAGTATTATTTTTAATCCCAAAGCCTCGGATTCATATTTATATTTAGCAAAAATTTATGAAGTAGAAAAAGATATAAGAAAAGAAGAAAAAAACCTAGATACCACGCTATTACTAGAGCCAAGCAATGAGGAAGCACTTTTAATGTCCATGAAGATTGCATTAGAGAAAACTAATTATGAAAAAGTTAAAAGCCTATCAGAAACTTTTTCTAATGTTTGTAAAAAATTATGCAGTGAGAAAGACGAAATTATAAAAACACTGAATAATTTAGAACCAAAAAATGAGTCTTGAAAAAAATCTAGATAAGATCTTAATCATAGATTTTGGATCACAATTTACCCAGTTAATAGCTCGAAGAACAAGAGAATTAGGAGTTTTTTCTGAGATTATAAGCCATAAAAAAATTACCAATGACAAAATAGATCAGACGATAAAAGGCATAATATTGTCAGGTGGACCTTTAAATGTTTATGAAAGTAATAAATATTCTTTTGACAAAAAAATATTATTCAAAGGTATCCCTGTTTTAGGAATTTGTTTTGGACATCAAATTTTATCAAAAGTCATGGGGGGAAATGTTAAGCAATCTAAACACCGTGAATTTGGTTTAGCAAATATTTATAAAAAAAATGATAGCGAAATCATTCATAATTTTTTTAAAAATAAAAAATCATCCAATGTATGGATGAGTCATGCAGATCAAGTATCGAAACTACCAAAGAATTTTAAAGTTATAGCATCTAGTCAAAATTCTAAATTTGCAATTGTTGAAAATAAATCTCTAAAATTTTATGGTGTGCAGTTTCATCCTGAAGTTACTCATACAGAGAATGGAACAAAAATTTTAAGTAATTTTATTTTTCTAATTTGTAAATTCAAAAAAAATTGGTCTTCTAAAGATCAAAAAATTAAATTAATCAAAGAAGTGCAGAATCAAGTTGGTAATAATAAAGTAATTTGTGCTTTGTCAGGGGGCGTGGATAGCAGTGTTGTTGCTCAATTATTAAATAAAGCTATTGGCAAAAAACTATATTGTATTTTTGTTAACACTGGATTGTTAAGAAAAGATGAAGAAAAACAAGTTGTAAATACTTTTAAGAAAAGATTAAAAATAAATTTAATCTATGTCAATGCCGAAAAGGAATTTTTATCTAAATTGTATAATGTTTCAGATCCTGAAAAAAAACGAAAAATTATTGGAAATTTATTTATTAAAATCTTTGAACGTTATGCTAAAAAAATAAAAGATGTAAAATTTCTAGCTCAAGGAACTCTTTACCCAGATTTAATTGAAAGCAGATCAGTTACTGGGAGTCAAACTTCTAAAATTAAGTCTCATCATAATGTAGGTGGTTTACCAAAAAGAATGAAACTTCAATTAGTTGAGCCATTAAAATTTTTATTTAAGGATGAAGTTAGAAAATTAGGATTAGAGCTTAACTTAAGTAATGATATTATTTCAAGACATCCATTCCCTGGTCCTGGACTAGCAATTCGTATGCCAGGGTTAATAACTAAAGAAAAAATCAAAATTTTAAAAGAAGCTGACTATTTGTTTATCAAAGCTTTAAGAGATCATGGTCTTTATCATAAAATTTGGCAGGCTTATGCAGCATTACTTCCAGTTAAAACCGTAGGGGTAATGGGAGATAATAGAACATATGAATTTCTATGTTTATTGAGAGCTATTACATCAGAGGACGGTATGACTGCAGATTACTATGATTTTAAAAAGAATTTTATGCAGACTGTTTCCAACCAAATAGTAAACAATATAAGGGGCATAAATAGGGTAGTATATGATGTAACATCAAAGCCACCTAGTACTATTGAGTTAGAGTAATATCTTAATATAAATAGATAATATGAAATATTTACACACCATGATCAGAATTAAAAATATAGAAGAGTCTCTTCGTTTTTTTTGTGATGGATTGGGACTTAAAGAAACAAGAAGAATGGAAAATGAAAAAGGAAGATTTACTCTTATTTTTCTTGCTGCACCTAATGATGATAGAGCTGAAATTGAGATGACATATAATTGGGATGGCGATAATTTAGGTGAGGGTTCAAGAAATTTTGGACATCTTGCTTATCGAGTTAAAAATATTTATGAAACTTGTCAAAGATTAATGGATTTAGGTTATACGATCAATCGACCTCCCAGAGATGGACATATGGCATTTGTAAGATCACCTGATAAAATTTCTATTGAAATTTTACAAGAGGGAAATTTAGAACCAAAAGAACCTTGGGTTTCTATGCAGAATACTGGAACATGGTGATATCCTCAAAATGAGTATCTTTAAAAAATTACAAGCAAAAAAAAATAAATCTAAAATTGTTTGTTTAACTGCTTATTCAAAAAATGTAGCAGAAGAATTAGACAAATTTACAGATATAATATTAGTTGGAGACTCTTTGGGTTCGGTATTATACAATTTTGATACAACTAGAAAAGTTACATTAGATATGATGATTGAACATTCTAGAAGTGTAAGAAAAGGTATTACAAAAAGTTTAATGGTAGTCGATATGCCATATAACACTTACAGAACTAAATCTGAAGCATTAAAGAATTGTAAAAAAGTTATTAAAGAAACTAAATGTGATGCTATCAAAGTTGAGGGTGGTGTAAAAATTTTAGAAATAGTTAAAAATTTAATTAAAAATAAAATTCCTGTAATGGGACATCTTGGAATTTTACCTCAATCGGTAAAAGGCAAATTTAAATCTAAAGGAAAAACACAAAAAGAAATCAATCAATTAACCAAAGATGCGTTAGCATTAGAACAAGCAGGAGTATTTTCAATTGTTTTAGAGGGAATAGAAAAAAATTTATCTAAATCTATAACTAAAAAGTTAAAGATACCAACCATTGGTATTGGGGCTTCGGTAGATTGTGATGGCCAAGTATTAGTTACTGATGATATTTTAGGTTTAACAAAATCTAAAATAAAATTTGTAAAAGAATATATAAATTTAAGAAAATATATTGGTTCTGCTGTTAAACAATTTAGATTAGATGTAATTAATAAAAAATATCCTAGTAAAAAACATCTTTATTAAAAGAAACGTTTAAAACCTTCGTTAATTGATAAGATATCTAAATCACTTAGACCACTAATAATTAGCTGTAAGGCTACTATTATAATTGCAATTAATCCTATGTAACCGAACCATTTGTGTTTCTTTATTACCTCAGCAAAATATTTTGCAAGTGTACCTACTAAAACTACAGACAAAAATAGGCCAAATATCAGTAAATTTATATTATTTTTTGCAACTCCAACAATGCCAATAACGTTATCAAAGCTTAAAGTTATATCTGCAAATAAAACTTTATATACACTTTGAATATATGATGGTTCTTTCGCAGCAGAGGTAGGAGACTTTATTTGCTTAGTATCAAATAAATCTCTTCTTAGATCATTTACGATCCAAATTAATAATAATCCACCAATAATTTTAACATACGCAAATCCAAATAAATAAGAGGCAAAAAAAGCAAATATTATTCTAAATACTAATGCTCCAAACAAGCCCCACAAAATTATTTGATTTCGATTTTTAGGAGCAAAATTTGCTGCAATCATTCCAATAATAATAGCGTTGTCTGCCGCCATGACGACGTCAATGAATATTATTTGAATTAGGATAATTGAATCTTCTAACAAGGTTTTTAATTATTTCTATTTTGTAGTTTTGGTTCCATCTATAATTTCTTTAAGCTCTTGAAATTCTTCACAATTACAATTTTTCAGAACTTCTAATCTTTCTTTAGCTAAATCTATTCTTTGAGTAGCAACATATAATTCACCTAAGTACTCATTAATACCAATATGAGTTGGGTCAATCTCCAAACCTAATAAATAATATTTTTCTCCATTTTCAAAGTCACCTAATTTTCTGGTGCTAAAACCTAAATAATTTAGCGTATCAGCTTGGAGAGGTTTTTCATTATTAGATTTTATTAATAATTTTTGAGCTTTTTCATATCTAACTAAAGCTTTGTCATTTTTGCCTTTTTTTTCAAATCTTTTTGCAGACTTTATAAGAGTAACTGCTTTATCATAATCTGATTTATTATCAGACTCACTACTTGTTCCTGCTGCATTAGAATGCACATTGAATATTAAAGATATAATTAAAATTATAAATATTTTTTTAATCATTAGTTAAATTTTTTTAGCTCTGTCAAAGTTTTAAGATAAAGTCCATTTTCTATTAAATTGTCTCTAATTATTTTAGCTGTAGCTAATGAACTTTCGTTATCACCATGTATACATACAGAGTCAATTTTACAAGGTATTTGTTTACCTGTGTGGCAATTGAGTGCCTGATTTTTTACCATTTTTAATACATGTGATTTTGCTTCATCTGGATTAGTTATTAATGCATTAGGTTTTGTTCTTGAAACTAAATTTCCATCTTCCTCATAGTTTCGGTCAGCAAATATTTCACAGGCTATTTTCATATTAAGTTTTGAAGCTGCTTGCTCCATTTTAGATCCTGTTGGAACCAAATATATTAAATCTTTATTGATATCATAAATAGTTTTCGCAAGAACAGTTGCAAGATCAATATCCTCACAAGCCATATTATTGAGTGCACCATGAGGTTTAATATGTGTTACTTTTTCACCATGTTCAGATGCAATCTTTTGTAAAATTTCATATTGTTCTACAATTAATTTCTTTATTTCTTCATTATTTAAATTCATTCTTTTTCTGCCAAAATTATCAGGGTCATTGAATGAGGGATGTGCACCAATACTGACACCATTTTTCTTTGAAATTCCAACTACCTGCCTCATAGTTTCTTCATCGCCTGCATGATATCCACAAGCAATATTTGCTGAATTTACAATATTTAATAGCTCAGGGTCATGAATATTGGAGTGATGCTTTGATTTTTCTCCTAAATCACAATTGATATTAATTTCCATGGCTTTAATAGTTTTATTATAACATCTCATGATAAAAAATATATCAAATCTTGGTGACGCAGCTGTCTATTGTGATTTTGGCTCTGAAGTTAATCAACAAATAAATTCTAATGTTATTAATTATTTTAACAAAATTACTGAACTAAGAGATTTAAAAAAGATTGAGGGCATTACTAATCTAACACCCTCGTATAACAAATTAATAGTAAGCTTTGATTTAACATTAACGAACTTTAAGAAGATCAAAAAATTTATTGAAGATTTAGAGATTAGCATACAGACTAATATAAAATCTAAAAAAGTCAGTATACCAATCTGTACAGAAGATGAGTTTGCACTGGACTTTCAAAGGTTAAATAAATTAACAAATAAATCAAAAGAAGAAATTTTAGAACTTTTTTTAAGTAAAGAATATTTTTGTTATATGACAGGCTTTATTGCTGGAATGCCATTTTTGGGTGATATAGATCAAAAAATACAATGTCCAAGACTAGAAACTCCAAGAGTTAAAGTTCCAGAAGGCTCTGTAGGTTTAACTGAACAATTTACCAATATCTATACCTCAGAAAGTCCAGGAGGTTGGAATATTATTGGCAATACGCCATTAAAAATTTTTAATAAAAATAATGAGCTTAATCCTATTTTAATCAACCCTGGTGATAAAATTAAATTTTATCAAATTAATAAAAAAGAATATGACAATTGGAAATAATAAGCCTTTTTTTGAAATACTAAGAGCAGGGATAAATACTACTATTCAAGATAAAGGTAGAAATAATTTATATCACTTAGGTGTAACTATGAGTGGTGCAGTGGATCAGAAAAATTTTAAACTATCCAATCTCATTTTAAATAATTTAATAGACGAACCTGTTGTTGAATTTGCATTCCAGGGTCCTTTATTAAAATTACATAATGGCAAAATTGGAGTTTGTATTACTGGAGATGTAATTTTTGATATAATTCGAAATAATGATCTAATTGAACAGGGTCAATGTTATCAAAATTATATTATCAATGATGGAGATCAACTGGATATAAAATCAACCAAAAATTCTTTGTATGGCTATTTATCTGTAAAAAATGGTTTTGAAGTTGAAAAAATATGGGGCAGCTCCTCAATTAATACTAAAGCTAATATAGGACCCAACGAAGGTAAGAAATTTTCAATAAATCAAAAAATTTATCTAAATAACGAATTGAATTCTGATTTTAAAATAAGAAAATTGAAATATAAAAATAACTTTCAAAAAAATATTAGAGTGATTAAAGGAACTAATTTTGATTATTTTTCAGAAAAAGCAAAAAATATATTCTTTAATGAAAATTTTATGGTCACAAGTTTGATTGATCGAATGGGTATAAGATTAAAAGGACCTAAGTTAGAGAATATTGTAAGTACAAATATAAAATCAGAAGGATTAGTTAAAGGTGTCATCCAGGTTCCTGCAGATGGTAATCCTATTATGATGTTGGCTGATCATGGAACTATTGGAGGCTATCCTAAAATCGCAACTATAATTTCAGCTGATTTAGATAATGTAAGTCAATTGCCACCAAATACTGAAATTACATTCCAAGAAGTAAATCTTGAACAAGCAGAAGAACTATATAAGAGTTATTTGAAAGAAATTAATAAATACTCAAAATTTTTAAATGAATATAATTAGAAAACTTCCTGGACCCTTATTGGTTTTTTTAGGAGCGTGTAGTTTAAGTTTTGGAGGACTAATTGTTAAATCATTTGAAGGAGCCACGTTATGGCAAATTTTATTTTGGCGAACAGTATTCTTCTTACTGGTGGTAAGTTTATATTTAATTATCACTTATAAAAAACAGGTATTCAAATCTTTTTATACTTCGGGGCTACCAGGATTTTTTGGAGGCTTTGTTCTTTCATTTGGCTTCTGTGGTTATGTTTTTTCGATGTACAATACTACTGTTGCAAATGCTAATTTCATTATTCAAACACAAACTATTTTTTTAGCAATTTTTGGATATTTTTTTTTAAAAGAGAAAATTTCAACAATAACACTTGCTTCGATAATTTTAGCAATATCAGGAATTATTTTAATGGTTGGCAGTTCTTTATCTGGTGGTCAGATGATAGGAAATATAGCTGCATTTTTGATGCCAATATCATTTGCGGTATTAATTTTAGTTGTGCGTAAATATCCAAATGTAGATATGGTGCCTGCACAATTTATTGCAGGTGTTTTTGCTTTAATCATTGGTTATTTAATGTCTGGAAAAATTATAATTTCAGCTCATGATATCTTTTTAGGTTTTTGTGCAGGTTTTTTACAATTAGGATTTGGTTTTATTTTAATTACAATTGGTGCACAAAGAACTCCATCAGCAATGGTTGGAGTAATAATGTTAACTGAAGCTGTTTTAGGTCCTTTATGGGCTTGGTTGTTTGTTAATGAAGAGCCACCTTTTATAGTTTTAGTTGGAGGCTCAATTGTAATTTTTGCAGTTTTGCTCCAATTTTACAATTTATACACTGCAGAAAAAAAAGCAGTTTAATATTTGACATCTACATTTATTTAAGAGATTATCTCAACTACGGGAGAGACTACAAAATTTTGTAGCGCCGAAGGAGCAACTACCCAGGAATCTCTCAGGCAAAAGGACCGTAACATATTGACTCTGGAAAGAGATTAAATTCTCGCCGAAGGAGTAATACTCTCAGGCAAATATACAGATGGGTAAATAGAGTTAATATGGAAATAAAAAAAACAGCACTTAATAATTTACACAAAATTCATAAGGCAAAATTTGTAGAATTTGCTGGGTATGAAATGCCAATTCAATATGAGCAAGGAATTATAGAAGAGCATAAATTTACTCGAGTTGAAGCTGGTATTTTTGATGTGTCCCATATGGGACAATTATTTATATATGGAGATCAAAATTTAACCTTAGAGCTTGAAAAAATTTTTCCTCTCAATCTTAAAAACTTAAAGATTAATCATTCTAAGTACAGTTTTTTAATGAATAATGAAGCAGGTATTCATGATGATTTAATTATTACCAAATTAAATGATGGTTTTTTAGTTATTCTAAACGCAGCTTGTAAAGATAATGATTATAAAATTTTAAGAAGTTTAATTGATAACAAATATAAAATGATTTTAGAAAATGATAAAGCTTTGGTCGCCATCCAAGGTCCAAAATCCGTTTCAATACTTAGTAAAATTATAAATGGTGTTGAAAACTTAAATTTTATGAGTGGCAATTGGTTTAATTATAATCAAAGTAAAGTGTATATAACTCGCTCTGGTTACACGGGGGAAGATGGCTTTGAGGTTTCTATATCTAACGAACAGGCTGAAAAATTTGTTAAGGAATTAATGGAAAATGGTTCTAAATTAATAGGCCTAGGTGCAAGAGATACTTTAAGGCTTGAAGCGGGGCTGTGTTTATATGGCCATGAACTTGATATAAATAAGACGCCGGTTGAAGCTAATTTAAAATGGGCAATCTCTAAGGAGAGAGTTGAAAATGGAGGTTTTTTAGGTTCAGATAGGATTAAAAAACAGATTAATGATGGAGTTAAAAAAGTAAGAGTGGGCATTAAGCCTGAAGGTAGAATAATTGCTAGGGAAAAGACTAAAATCTTTAACACCGAAGAAACTTTAATTGGTGAAATTACTAGTGGAACATTCGGACCTAGTGTTAATGGACCTGTTGCCATGGGGTATATCGATGACAAATTTTCAAAAAAAGATACAAAAATTTTACTTGAAGTTAGAGGAAAAAAATATCCAGCTAATATTTGTGGATTACCATTTTATAAAAAAAGTTATGTGAAAGGAGCAACCCAATGAGTGAAGTTAAATTTTCAAAAGAACATGAGTGGATTAAGTTAGATGGTGAGGTGGCCACTATAGGAATTACTAAACATGCTACAGAAATGTTAGGAGATATTGTTTTTGTAGAATTGCCAGAAATAGGAACATCAGTTGATAAAGATGGTAACGCAGGAGTAGTAGAATCCACAAAAGCAGCGAGTGATGTATACACCCCAGTTTCAGGAGAAGTTGTTGAAAATAATCAATCTATTGTTGATGATCCAGGAAAAATTAATTCAGATCCTGAGAATGAAGCTTGGTTTTTTAAATTGAAGATAAAAGATGTAAGTGAATTAGATACGTTAATGAATAAAGAAGAATACGATCAATTTGCAAAAGAAAGTAGTAATTAAAATGTTAATAAGCTCTCAAAAAGATTTCATTAAAAGACATATTGGTCCATCAGAGTCAGATCAACAAAAAATGTTATCTGAACTAGGTTTTAAATCTTTAGATGATTTAATTGCAAAAACTGTTCCTGAAAATATTTTACTTACAGAACAGCTAGAAATAGGAGAGCCAAATTCTGAATATGAAGCATTAAGAAAATTAAAAGCAATATCAAAACAAAATAAAATTTATTCAAACTTTATTGGTATGGGCTATTACGGAAATTATACTCCATATGTAATTTTAAGAAATATTCTAGAAAACCCAGGCTGGTACACTTCTTATACACCTTATCAGCCAGAAGTTGCTCAAGGAAGATTGGAAATGTTATTAAATTTTCAACAAATGATAATTGATTTTACTGGAATGGACATTGCTAATGCATCTTTGTTAGATGAAGGTACAGCTGCTGCTGAAGCTGTGGGTTTAAGTTATCGTTTGTGTAAAAATGATTCTAATATTGTCTTCGTATCAAAAGATTGCCATCCACAAACTATTGATGTTATTAAAACAAGAGCTGAACCATTAGGCTTAACAGTTGTTATTGGAGATGAGCAACATGAAATTAAAGAGGATATTGTTTGTGGTATTATCCAATACCCTGGAACTCTAGGCGATATTAAAGATCCAAGTGAAGCAATCAGTAAAATACATAAAAATAATGGAAAAGCGGTACTTGTTTGTGATCTTTTAGCGCTAGCAAAATTAAAAACTCCAGCTGAATTAGGAGCGGATATAGCTGTTGGTAGTTCACAAAGATTTGGAATTCCCATGGGTTATGGTGGACCACATGCTGGATTCTTTGCAACAAAAGATGAATTCAAACGTTCAATGCCTGGAAGAATTATTGGAGTATCAGTAGATAGACATGGCAATAAAGCTTATCGATTATCTTTACAAACAAGAGAACAGCACATCAGAAGAGATAAAGCGACTAGCAATATTTGTACAGCACAAGCATTGTTAGCAATTGTTTCTGCTGCATATGCTATTTACCATGGACCTGAAGGAATAAAAAAGATTGCTGAAAACACATCGCAATTAGCAAAAAACTTTGCAGATAAAATCAAACAATCTGGTTATGAATTATATTCAGAACATTTCTTTGATACGGTCACAATCAAAACTCTCGACAAAACAGATAGTATTTTTAGGAATGCTTTAAGGCAAAATGTTAATATTAGAAAAGTTAATTCGCAAATGCTAGCAGTTGCATTTGATGAAAGAAAAAATGTTTATCGGGCTAACCAACTACTAAAAATATTTAATTGTTCTGAAGCAATTCGAGAAAATGCTACTGAAAATTTATCTAACCTTCCAGATAATTTACTAAGAAGTTCAAGTTATTTACAACATCCTGTATTTAATAGTTATCACTCAGAAACTGAGATGCTTAGATATCTTAAAAAATTAGAAGATGCAGACATAGCATTAAATAGATCAATGATTGCTTTAGGATCATGTACAATGAAACTAAATGCAGTAGCAGAAATGATTCCAGTAACTTGGAGAGAGTTTTCTGAACCTCATCCATTTGCACCAGTTGAACAGATGGAAGGTTACCGATCATTATTTACAGATTTAAAGAATTGGTTGAGATCAATAACTGGATTTTCTGGTGTCTCTTTGCAACCTAATGCCGGTGCTCAAGGTGAGTTTGCAGGATTAATGGTAATTCGAAAATATCATGAAGAAAATGGTCAAGCTAATAGGAATGTTTGTTTAATTCCAAGCTCAGCTCATGGAACAAATCCAGCAAGTGCCCAAATGGTTGGAATGAAAGTTGTAGTGGTTAACTGTGATAACCTAGGCAATGTTGATATTAATGATTTAAAAGAAAAAGCAGAAAAACATTCTGAAAATTTAGCTGCATTAATGGTAACTTATCCATCAACACATGGTGTATTTGAAGAAAAAATTTCTGAAATCTGTGAACTAATCCATAATAATGGAGGACAAGTTTATATGGATGGGGCAAACCTTAATGCTTTAGTAGGAATTGCTAAACCAGGAAAATTTGGTCCAGATGTTTGTCATATTAACTTGCATAAAACATTTTGTATTCCACATGGGGGTGGGGGACCAGGAATGGGACCTATTGCTTGTAAAAAACATTTAGAAATTTATTTACCAAATCACCCAGTAGTGAAAGATTGTGGTCCAAGCACAGGGATTGGTGCAATTTCAGCTGCTCCTTGGGGTAGTTCAAGCATTTTATCAATTTCATGGATGTATATTAAGATGATGGGATCTGAAGGTTTAAAGAAAGCCTCACAAGTTGCGATTTTAAATGCAAATTATATTGCCCATAAACTTAAAAATGACTTTCCAATTTTATATAAAGGTAAAAATGGCAATGTCGCTCATGAATGCATAATTGATATTAGAAAAATTAAAGCAGAAACTGGAATTACTGAAGAAGATATTGCAAAAAGATTAATTGATTTTGGTTTTCATGCGCCAACGATGTCTTGGCCTGTAGCCGGAACAATGATGATTGAGCCAACGGAAAGTGAAAGTTTAGGCGAAATCAATAAATTTTGTAACACCTTAAAAAAAATCAAAGAAGAAATTGATAAAGTAAAAAATGGTGAATATGACAAGCTTGATAATCCAATTAAAAATGCACCTCATACTCATGTTGAGTTAGTTTCAAGTGATTGGGATCACAAATATACTAGAGAGGAAGCAGCTTATCCTTCAGAATATTTGAAAACAATTAAATATTGGCCACCAGTAGCTAGAGTAGATAATGTCTATGGAGATAAAAACCTAGTTTGTTCTTGTCCTTCAATAGATGAGTACAAGGATACCGCTGCATAATATATTATCAATCATATGAAGATTGCAGTTATCGGTTCAGGAATATCTGGATTAAGTTCAGCATATTATTTATCAAAGAAACACAAAGTCGATCTATTCGAAAAAGCAGATAGATTTGGAGGACATTCGTATACTTTAGATGTTCAATATAATGAAAAGAATAAAGTTGCAGTTGATATTGGATTTATGGTTTTTAATAAAATTACTTATCCAAATTTAATAAATTTTTTTTTAGAAAATAATATTGAAATAGAAAAAAGTGACATGTCTTTTTCAGTATCTGTTAAAAATACTAATATAGAATATTGCGGAAAAGGAATTAAAGGTATTTTTTCAAATAAAAGTAATCTATTTAATCTAAAATTTTTAAAAATGTTTTTTGAAATTATAAGTTTTTATAAAAAATGTGAAGATTTAGATTTAAATCAAATACAAAATAAAATTACCCTTGGAGAATATTTAAAAGATATAAAGATCTCAAATTACTTCATAGATTTTCATATTATACCAATGGTTTCAGCAATTTGGTCTATGCCCCCTTATGAAGCTTCACAAATGCCATTAACATTTTTTATTAATTTTTTTAAAAATCATGGATTATTCAAATTAAAAAATAGACCACAATGGTTTACAGTTACAAATCGAAGCAAAACCTATGTTGACAAGATATTATCAAATGTAAGTGGTGAATTTTATAAAAATTATGAAATTCATAAAATTATAAGAGATAACAATGGTGTGAAAATATTTTATGGAGCTGAAAATGAATTCTTTTATTATGATAAAGTTGTTTTATCAACACATGCAGATGACGCTCTAAAGATAATAGGAGATCCGACTGAAGAAGAAACCAAAGTTTTAAGTAATTTTAATTATAAAAAAAATATAGCAGTTATACATTTTGATGATAAAGCTATGCCAAAAAATAAAGAAGCATGGTGTGCTTGGAATTCATCATTAAACGTTTCTAATAAAAATCAAACTTCAGTTACATATTGGTTAAATCAGTTACAAAATTTGAAAATCGATAGAAATATATTTTTGACCATAAATCCTTTTTTTGAAATTAATCAAAATTTAATATTTAAAAATATAGAATTTACACACCCATATTACGATGAAAAAGCATTAGAAAATCAGTCTAAATTGCATTTAATTCAAAACAAAAAAAATATTTTATTTAGTGGAAGTTATTTTGGTTACGGTTTTCATGAAGATGGAATAAAATCCTCTCTTGAAATGCTTAAAACCTTAAATGATTAATTCCGCAATATATAATTGTTCAGTTATTCATAAAAGGTTTATACCTAAAGAACATTATTTTAAATATAATGTATTTGCTCTTTTAATTGACTTGTCAGAATTAGAGATATTAAATAATAAAATTAGTTTTTTTTCTCATAATCAATTCAATTTAATAAGTTTTTATGAAAAGGATCATGGCAATAGAGATGGCTCTTCACTAGTTGAATGGGTAAAAGAAAATTTAAAAAAAAATAGTATCAATATAGATAATATCAAAATTAAACTATTATGTTATCCAAGGATTTTTGGTTATGTTTTTAATCCACTAAGTGTTTTTTATATTTATGATACAAGTGATAATTTAATTTCAATTTTATATGAGGTGAAAAATACGTTTGGTGAACAACACACGTATATATTTAGAATAGCTGAAGATAATAAACTAATACAACATCAATGTTCAAAAAAATTTCATGTCTCACCTTTTATTGATATGGAGTGTAATTATTTTTTTAGACTGTTAAAACCAGGTCAAAAAATTTCAGTTATAATCGATCAATATAGTGGACAGGATAAATTACTTTATGCATCACAAGATGGTAAAAGAGTTGAATTTACAAGCAAACAGCTAATTAAATCTTACTTGAAGCATCCAATGATGACATTTAAAATTATTTTAGCGATACATTATGAAGCGTTTAAACTTTGGGTTAAAGGGATAAAATATATTAGAAAGAAAATTAAAATTAAAAACAATATTACTATTGAAAACTAATGTTATTGCATAATATTTCAGACAAAATTGTATTTAGCTTATTAAAAAATTTACAAAATGGCTCTTTAGAAGTTATAAATTGTAATGGAGAACAGTTTTTGTTTGGTGATCTAAACAATACACTAAAAGCTAAAATTATCATTAAGACTCCTGCTTTGACTTATAATTTGATTAAAGGAGGATCTATCGGATTTGCAGAATGTTATATGCGTGGTGAATTTGAAACCCCAAATCTTTCAAATTTAATCGAAATCATGGCAAGAAATATTAAAATTGTTTATAAATTTTCTGGTCTCCTTGATTTACCATTGATAAATTTTTTCAAAAACAGATTTATCAAAAATACCAAAAGTAGAAGCAAGGAAAATATCGCTAAACACTATGATCTTGGCAATGATTTTTTCTCTTTATGGTTAGATGAAACTTTAACTTATTCGAGTGCAATTTTTGATGACTATTCACTCGATCTACCCAGGGCACAGAATAATAAATATCAAAAATTGATTAATTTAATAAAACCAAATCCAGGAGATAAAGTTTTAGAAATTGGCTGTGGTTGGGGTGGTTTTGCTGAGTATTTAGGAAAGAATTATGATGTAAAACTTGATTGTATTACCATTTCTCAAAAGCAGTATGAATTCGCCAAACAAAGAATTCATAATTGTGGTTTAAATGAAAAAATAAATATTGAGATTAAAGATTATCGAGACTTAAAAGGCCAATACAACTCAATTGCTTCTATAGAAATGATTGAAGCAGTTGGTCAAAATTATTTAGAAAGTTACTTTAATACTATTAAAAATAACTTAACTCCAGGAGGCACTGCAGCTATTCAAGCAATTACCATAGATGATAGTTTGTTTGATCGATACAAAAATAGACAAGACTTTATCCAAAAATATATTTTTCCAGGTGGTTTTTTACCCTCAAAACAAAGTTTAAAGAAATATGCAGAGTCAAACCATTTAAATTTTAATGAATATAATTCTTATGCAGTTCATTATTCAAAAACATTAGCGATGTGGAGGGAAACTTTTAACCAAAAATGGGAATTAATTAAAAACCAAGGATTTGATCTTACATTTAAAAGAATGTGGGAATTCTATCTTTCATATTGTGAAGCAGGATTTAAATCAAAAAATATTGATTTAATTCAATTTTCACTTCAAAACAAATAAGTAAAAAAGGAGCATAATGAAAAACACATCAAAATTTAAATCAATTATATTGATAATTTCTTTATTATTAATTACAAACTGTTCATCAAATAATACTATGAAACCTCAAGATTTTTTAGACACAAAACCTGAAATTACTATTGAAGAATATTTTAAGGGCAATGTTAAAGCGTGGGGATTGCTTCAAGATCGAAAAGGAAAAGTAACTCGTCAATTCAAAGCTGATATGTTTGGATCATTTGAAGATAATGTTTTGACTTTGAAAGAAGATTTTTACTGGACTGATGGAGAGCAACAACAAAGAATTTGGAAAATTAAAAAAATAGACAATCATCATTATGAAGGTTCAGCACCTGATGTAGTAGGTGTTGCAAAAGGATTTCAGTATGGTTCTGCATTTAAATTTGAATATGATTTAATGGTGCCTTTTAAAGGAAGAGATATTAAAGTTTCTTTTGATGATTGGATTTTTAAACAAGATGACGATGTAGCAATTAATAGAGCTACATTAACTAAATTTGGTTTTAAAGTAGGTGAGTTAACTGTTTTTTTTAAAAAGAATTAATAGTTAATTTTTTTCATTCCTTTAGCTACTAATTTGAAATAAAGGCTATTGGGTAATATTTGCAAAAACTTCATTATGTATGTGAATGCTTTTGGGAAATGAATTTCAAATCCTTTTTTATTAACTAAGCCATCATAAATTTCATTTGCAGCAAATTCTGGAGATTTAATCATTGGCATAGGAAATTCATTTTTATCTGTCATTGGTGTTTTAATAAATCCAGGACTGATCAAAGAAACTCTTACATTTTTGTGCTTCATATCAAAATGAAGACTTTCGGCAAAACTTGTTAGTGCCGCTTTAGAAGCGCAATAGGCACCCGCTGCCGGAAGACCACGATATCCTGCTACTGAAGAAATGATAGAAATTTGGCCATTTTTTTTCTCTGAATAATATTCATAGATTGAATTGATAGCATTCATAGTTCCGAAGTAATTTACTTCCATTATTTCTCTTACTTTTTCAAGATTAAATCTTTTTTCAGATTTAGGATCATGCATTCCAGTACCAAAAACACAGATATCGATATTGTTAAAACGATCAATAATATCTTTTGCAATTATCTTGCATCCTTCAATATCAGTTACATCTAATGGAAATGCATGAATATTTTGATTAATTTTATTTAAATCATTTAATAATTCTTCACGTCTTGCTGAAGCTGCAACAGTCCATCCTTTATCTGCAAATTTAATAGCTAAAGCTTTTCCAATACCACTACTGGCACCTGTGATCCAAATAACTTTTTTATCTTCCATAAACTAATGTATAATACGATTATGTTGAAAAATAAAATTTTATCTTTTTTATTATTCTTAATTGTTACCTTTTCAGCATCATTTATAGGGGCATTTGCGACAATTAATTATAAAGAGCCTTGGTATTCATTATTAACAAAACCAAGTTTTAATCCACCTGATTGGGTTTTTGGACCAGTATGGACAATGTTATATTTATTAATGACCATTGCTATTTGGAAAGTTTGGCAATCTAATTTTAGAAATATTAATATTGTCTATATTTATTTTATTCATCTTTTTTTTAACACGATGTGGAGCATTGTATTTTTTGTTTTTCATAATATTCTTTTAGCATTGTTCGTATTAATAATTTTAATTGGATTAATTTCATATTTGATGATGCAATATAGGAAAATTAATTTAATTAGTTTTTATTTAATGATACCTTATTTAGCATGGTGTATATTTGCTTCAGTTTTAAATTTTAGTATATTGATTATAAATTAATTATGGATGATGTTGTTATTATAGGTGGTGGAATAATAGGGGCATCAACTGCATATTTTTTATCTAAAGAAGGGCGTAAAGTAAAAGTTATTGAACGAGACCCAACATATAAAGAAGCTTCATTTCCGTTATCTCTTGGAGGGTTTAGACGACAATTTTATCAAAAAGAAAATATACTACTTGGAAAATTTGCAAGAGAATTTATTTTTCAAATCCCTGAGTTATTAAAAACAAAACAAAACCCAAATCCTACTGCAAGCATGGTACCAAATGGCTATTTACTTATGTTTGGACCTGAACATGCCGAAGAACAATATCGTGCTCTTGAAAATCATAAAGCATGTGATGCAGGTACTAAAAATATTAAAGGAGAAGAGCTTACTAAAATTTTTCCGTATATAAATAGTGAAGGCATTGAAACCGCAACTTATACTGATGACCAAAGTGAAGGATGGATCGATCCTTTTTTATTTCATAGTGCTTTAAAGAGTAAGGCTGTCGAATTAGGTGCTGAGTTTATCAAAGGCGAGATTAAAGACATTTCAGAAATCAATGCTAAGGTTATTATTTCGGCTGCAGGATGTTGGACTAAAAAAATATTAAATGATATTCCGGTAGTTCCTCAAAAACATACGGTATTTAGGGTTAAATGCCCAAAACACTTTCCTGGAATGCCTCTATCAGCAGATTTGACTACTGGTGTTTATTGGCGACCTGAGGGAAAAGAATATTTAGCAGGTTCACCAAAATCTACTTTTGACTCATCCAATCTTGAGCCAGCTTGGGATGATTTTGAAGAGTTAGTTTGGCCAGCACTAGCGAAAAGAATACCTGCTTTTGAAGAATTAAAACTTACTGGTGCCTGGGCTGGGTTTTATGATCATAATAAATTAGATAGTAACGCAATTGTTGGCAAACATCCTAAATATGAAAATGTTTATATGGCGTCAGGTTTTACAGGCAGAGGCTTACAGCAAGCACCTGGTATTGGTAGAGCTCTTACAGAATTAATTACCACAGGTTCTTATCAAACTATTGATGTAAGTGTTTTTGCCGTTGAGAGAATATTTGAAGAAAAGGCAAGACCAGAACCTTATGTTCTATAAAATTAAGTCCCACAAAACGTTTGATACTTTTCGTTTGTAATAGGTGCTGGATTTTGAAAATCTAAAATATTACTTTTATTTTCATAAGGTGTTTGAAGAATTTTTAAAAAATCATTAAATCTTTTTATATTTCCCTCAGATGCGGTTTTTAAAGCTTCTTCCACTTTATGATTTCTTGGAATTACAATTGGATTTACTGATTTCATAAGTTCTAGATGTTTATTGTTCAGATTATTTAAGTTTACTCTTTTATGCCAAAGCTCTAACCAATTTGTAAATTCTTGATTAAGATAGATTTTATTTTCACCAAATTTAATATTCATTAAATAACAAAAAGTATTTGTAAAATCAGCCTTATTTATTTTCATCCAATCTAATAAATCTAATATTAATTTTTTATCATTTTTATCTTCACCGAATAGACCTAGTTTATCTCTCATCATATTAAGCCATCTGGTTTCATAAATATTTTCAAAATTATTAATAGCATCTGTTGCTAATTTAACAGCAGTTTCTTCATCTTTATCAATTAATGGAATTAAGCATTCTGCAAATCTAGCTAGGTTCCATTTTGTTATTTTAGGTTGGTTGTCATAAGCATATCGACCATATTCATCGATTGAACTGAATACTGTTTGTGGATCATAATGATCCATGAAAGCACAAGGACCATAATCAATCGTTTCTCCTGATATAGCCATGTTATCAGTATTCATAACCCCATGGATAAATCCAACGCGCATCCAATTGACTACAAGTTCGGATTGTTTATCAATTAAAACATTTAATAAATCTAATGCTTTATTTTTTGATTTTTTCAAATTTGGATAATGTCGATCAATTGTAAAATTAACAAGTATTTCAAGTTCCTCTAAATTTTGTTTGGCGGCAATATATTGAAAAGTACCAACTCGAATATGACTTGCAGCTACTCTTGTTAAAATAGCTCCTGGTAAGAATTGATCTCTGATTACATTTTCCCCAGTTTTAACTACCGCTAAACTTCTTGTTGTTGGAATATTTAAAGCATGCATCGCCTCACTAATAATATATTCTCTTAACATTGGACCAAGAGCTGCTCTACCATCACCTCTTCTAGAAAATGAGGTTCGTCCAGAGCCCTTAAATTGTATGTCAAAACGTTGATTTTTATTGGATAAATGTTCGCCTATTAAAACCGCACGACCATCCCCAAGCATTGTAAAGTGGCCAAATTGGTGTCCAGCATAAGCTTGCGCTATAGAGTGACTTCCTTCTGGAAGAATATTTCCTGAAAATAGTTTTGAAAGATCTTGTTGGCTGATATTAGAAAAATCTAAATTTAATTCTTTTGCAAGTTGTTCATTTAGAATAACTAACTCAGGATTTTTAACAGGTATGGGTTTTATTTCTTCTTTAAAAGTCTCTGAAAGTTTTGAATAAGTGTTATCAAAATGCCAACCGATGGTCATTCCTAATTAATTAACTTCAGCTTGATGTTCTTTAGGTTTAATTTCCGTTTTAAATTGGTTTGAAATTTTTTGTACTTGTACTGAAGATACTTTATATTCAGCACACATTGTTTCTTCATCTTTTCCATGACCGGTAACCATATTCACCATATGCTCTGGGAAATGGAAAGTAGTAAAGACAATTCCTTCTTTGACTTTGTCTGTTACTTCCACTTTTAGAGCAACTTCACCTCTACCAGAATACAATCTTCCAATATCACCAGTGTTTAAATCTCTATCTGCAGCATCTTTTGGATGAACTAAAAGAATATCTTCATCCACAATATTGATATTGCTTGTTCTTCTGGTCATTGTAGCAGCATTATAGTGCTGTAGAACCCTACTAGTTGTTAAAATTAATGGATATTCTTTTTTATTGGTTGTTATTTCTGTAGATTCTTTCCAATCAAAGTTTTTTAATCTTCCTTTACCGAGTTTAAAAGTTTCTGTGTGTAATATTTGTGTATCAGTTCCATCTTCTTTAACAGGCCACTGTAACCCAAATTTTCCAAGTCGTTCTCTAGTTACACCTTTAAAGAAAGGGACCACATCTGCAATTTCTTGTAATACTTGATCAGCATCATAAGTAGGTTGATTAAATCCTAATTTTTGCATCATATCAGTTACAATTACTCCATCAGGTTTAGTTCCCGGAAGTGGAGGTACTGCTCGATTAACTCTTTGAATTCTTCTCTCTGTATTAGTGAATGTTCCATCTTTTTCTAGGAAAGTAGTTCCTGGTAAAACTACAGTTGCTAATTTTGCAGTCTCACTCATAAATATTTCTTGAACAACTAATAGTTCCAATGCATTCATTGCTTCAATGACGTGAGAACTATTGGGATCCGTTTGTACGATATCTTCTCCAATAATCCATATAGCTTTTAATTCTTTACTAATTGCTGCTTCAAACATTTGTGGAATTTTTAAACCTGGTTTTGTTGGATGAGTTACTCCATATTTTTCACTGTAGAATTTTTGATTTTTTTCATCAGCCACTTCAAAATATCCAGCACCTTGATGAGGTTGACAACCCATATCTGCTGCACCTTGGACATTGTTTTGACCTCTAAGTGGATTAACCCCGACTCCTTTTCGACCAATATTTCCAGTTATCATTGCTAAATCAGCAATTAACATAACTGTTTTAGAGCCTTGTTCGTGTTCTGTAACACCTAAACCGTGGAATTCCATTGAGTTTTTTGCTGTTGCGTAAGCAATTGCAGCTTCTTTGACAAGTTGTTTGTCTACCCCAGCTACTTTAGCTAAATGATCGACATCTTGTCTTTCAATTTCTTTTATAAAGTTATCAAAACCTTCTGTTCTATCTCTAACAAAATCAGCATTGTATAATTTTGACTTAATGATGAAATGTAACATCATATTTAATACTGCAACATTAGTTCCAGGTATTAACTTGATATGATAATCAGCTAATTTTGCTAGTTCCGTAGTTACAGGATCAAGTACTATTAGTTTTTTACCTTTCATAACTTGTTGTTTTATTTTAGCGCCAGTCACTGGATGAGCATTAGTAGGGTTTGCTCCAATTACTAAAAATAAATCCGCGTGATAAATGTCTTCAGTAGAATTAGTTGCTGCTCCTGTTCCAAAAGTTTGTTGCATACCCCAAGCCGTAGGCGAGTGACATATTCTTGCACAACAATCGATACTGTTTGTTCCAACTACTGCTCTAATCATTTTTTGAAAAATATAATTTTCTTCATTGGTACATCTTGCAGAAGAAATTCCTGCTACAGCATCTGGACCATGATTTTTTGTAATTCGATTTAATTCTTTTTTAATAAAATCATAAGCTTCATCCCAAGTTGCTTCTTCAAATTTTCCATTTCTTTTTATTAATGGAGTTTTTAATCTGTCTGGATGATCATAAAAACCAAATGCATATCGTCCTTTAATACAAGTATGTCCTGCATTTACCTCAGTCTCTTTAGGAGTGTCAATTGCTACAACTTTATTGTCTTTAATCGAAGCTTCAAGATTACAACCTACACCACAATATGAACAAGTCGTTCTAACTTTACTATCTACTGCGGCGGACTTAGATTGAAACACATCAGAAATTGCATCAGTTGGACAAGTATGCGCACAAGCTCCACAAGATACACAAGACGAGTCACCAAACATCATGTCATTGTCAGTGGTAATTCTAGACTCAAAACCTCTACCACTCATTGTTAAAACAAATGAGCCTTGTATTTCATCACATGCTCTGACACATCTTCCACAATTAATACAGTTGTCTAAATTCATTCTCATGTAATCATGAGATGTATCTCTTGGAATACCTTTATGTTGTTTAGGGCTATTGTATCGGTGCTCCGATATACCTAAATCATTTGCAACAGTTTGAAGTTCACAGTTGTTATTAACTTCACAAGTACCACATTCCATTGGATGGTCAGTTAAAACTAATTCTACAATATTTTTTCTAAGACTTTGTAAATTGTCGTTAGTTGTAAAGATATGTTGGTTTTCAGCAACTGGTGTATGACAAGAAGCAACCACTCTTGTTGGGCCATCTTTTTCAAGTGCTACTTCAACTGAACATACTCGGCAAGCCCCATACGGTGCTAGGTTAGGATCATCACAAAGTGTTGGGACTTTTTTTTCACCCACATAGCTTTTTACAAATTTTAAAATAGACGTATGATTAGGACCAATTTCGTATGGTTTTCCATCTATATAGGCAATTTTTCTTTTTTCTGAGCTCATTAATTATCTTTAACCATATCATTTTTCATTTCATCACCAAAGTATTTTAGAATATTCATTATTGGTGTTGGTATCGCACCACAAAGTGCACATAGACAACCTTTTTGCATAGTAACAAGCAATTCATTTAACAATTTAAGTGGAATTTTAGCTGTTTTTTTCTTTGCTTGATCAAACATCTCTTTACCTCTGTAAGATCCAAGCCTTCCAGGGAAGCATTTGCCACATGATTCTTCTGCGGAGAATTCAAATAAATGATGAATATACTCAATCATTGGAAAATCTTTAGGAATACAGACTACACTTGCATGACCTAACATAAATCCTTTTGCTGTAAATTCTTGAAAGTCTAAATTAAGATTATTAATTTCTTCAAGAGGAACGACACCTCCTAGTGGACCCCCAACTTGAAATGCTTTAATTTCTTCTTTATATCCTCCACCAATTTCATTAAATATTTTGCTCATTGGAGTTCCCATATCAATTTCATAAACCCCTGGGTTATTAAAAAAACTGTCTAGGCAGACTAATTTAGTTCCTGCAGATTTTTTATTTCCTATTGCTGAAAATTTTTCTGCTCCATTGATAAGAATGCCCGTAGCTGCCGCTAAGGTTTCAACATTATTTACAACAGTTGGTTTTTTATATAATCCTTCGGTAACTGGGAATGGAGGTCTAACATCTACTTCAGCTCGTCTTCCTTCTATAGACGCAATCAATGCAGTTTCTTCACCACAAATATAGGCACCTTGACCAATACAAATATTTAGATCAAAAGAAAAATTTGTTCCTAAAATATTTTCTCCAAGTAGACCAGATTTTTTTAATTCATTGATGCAACCATTGATAGCTTCTATTGATTTTGGATATTCACCTCTAATATATAAAACACCTTCATTGCTACCAATGACATAGCCACAAATAATCATGCCAAATAAAACTTTTAAAGGCTGGTCTTCTAATAAATATCTATCTGAAAAAGCACCCGAGTCTCCTTCATCAGCATTACAAACCACATATTTTTTTTCAGAAACGGCTTTACTGCAAAAATCCCATTTCATTCCTGTTGGAAATCCTGCGCCACCTCGACCAGTTAGATTTGAATCTAATAAAGATTTAATTATTTCTTTTTTATCTAATTTTAAAAATTGTGCTAAGTGTTGCTCAACTTGACTAATCGATGATAATTTATCATCCATTAAAAAACTTGTGGTTGCAAAACTTTTAGAAAAAAATTTATCTTGATTAATTTTTTCTCCTTTTAAAATTTGATCAATTTTTTCGATATCTTTTCCAGCATAGTTTTCACCGTTGTAATGAAATGCATTATTTTCATAGCAATGACCCAAGCAAAACATCTCACCAACTTTATCATTACCTAATTTTTCTTTTAACGTTTCTTTGAGTTTTTCTTGAGTGCCAGCACACATGCAGGCACTACCATTGCAAACAAAAGCTTTTTTTTCTCTATGTGCAGGTCTTAAAAACTCATAAAAACTTTCAGCTCCATGCAGGGTAGATACGCCTAGGTTATACTCTTTAGCAATATCTTTAATATCTTTAGGTGAATTACTTAAAACATTTTCAGAGATTTTCTTAAAAAGGTTGTTCTTTAAACCTACGCGACCCGATAAATTACTTATGTTTTTTGACACGATTTAAAATTTTTTTTACTTTATATAGTTACTTTTTGGTTATTTGTATAAATATTAAAACTATCTCCTTTTACGAAACCGATCAAGGTCATGTCAAATTTATTTGCTAAATCAATAGCAAGACTTGTTGGCGCACCAACACCAATCATAATGCCAATGTTAGTCATTAATACTTTTTGAACCAGTTCAAAATTTAAACGACCTGAACAAGTGATAAACTGATTTGTGGGTTTAAGTTGGTTATTTTTTAAAACGCTGCCAATAAGCTTGTCCAAAGCATTATGTCGACCAACATCTTCTCTAATTGAGATTAATTTTCCATTGTTGTCAAATAAACCGCTGGCATGAATTCCACCTGTTTTTGAAAATTCAGACTGGTTATTTCTTAAGATATCTGGAGATTGAATAATGATATCTTTAGTAATTTTAGGTTCAGACGACGAAGGTTTTTCTTTTTTGATTATTTCAAGAGCATCTAAAGAAGATTTACCACACACTCCACATGATGAGTTTGTTAAAAAATCTCTTTTAATTTTTGCAATATTTACATTTTGTGAATTATTTAAAGTAGCCAATATTTTGTTTTGAATATTATATTGTCCAACTTTATCGCCAAAGCTTTCAATAGCATCAATGTGATTAATATCTTCAATAATTTGTTCGTTATATAAAAAGCCTCTTACCAAGTCCTCATCATCTCCAGGAGTTCTCATTGTAATAGATAATATTTGACTAATCCATTTGTCTGAATCTTTATATTTAATTGAAATTTCTAAGGGTTCTTCAATTGAAATTAAGTCATCGACATTTTCAATTTGATTAGATTTGAATTTTGCAACTTTATATTTTGAATTCATGAAATTATTTTAGAGGATAATTTTTTTTAAGAATTAATCTATTTATAAAAATTGCTAATAAAATTATGATTAAACTTCCAAATATTATTGGATTGATTAAATACTCATAAGAAGTACTAGCAATGATAACAATAATTGGGTTACCGCCAGCGGGAGGGTGGGTAACATCAAAAATAATCATTAAAAAAATACCAATACCTACTGCAAGAGAAATATTGATATAAATTGGTAATGGAATAAAGTTTACAAATAAGACACCTACTAAAGCTGTAATTAAATGACCAAAAAAAACATTTCTTGGTTGAGCAAAAGGACTTTCAGGATAGCCAAAAAGTAAAACCATAGATGACCCAAAAGACGCAGTTAAAAATAATCCTAAAGTTGTTTTGTAAGTTAATAAAGTTAAAATCCCTATTGTTACACTAGAAAAGAAACCAGCAATTAGAGCTTGTGTTAAAATAGGTTTTGTAATTTTTTTCATTTTATATTTTTAAGGCTTTTAAAACTGTTCTTAGAGGAAGAAGCAAACATTCTTTTCTTGAAATATTTTTTTTATCTAAGATTTCCTTAAAATCATTCCAATGTTTTTCTGTATTTATTTTAACATCTGTAAAAAAACCTTCAGCAGTAGATATAAAGTCTTTAATTTCATGAATTTTTTTATGTTTAATTTTTCTCGATAAAAGGCTTACAGAAGCTTGGCAATAAACACATGATTTACATTGATAGCCCATATCTTCTACGACATCATTTTTTACATTTAAGCTAATTTCCATTTCATCACCACAGATTGGATTTTTATTTTTAGATTTGTGCGTAGGGTTTTCTAATACTTTGTTGTTCTCTGTATTAGCAGCAATTTGTAAAATTCTTAAATCCATTATATTTCTTTAAATCAAATCTTAATGTTTTATATTTTGATTAATGGATCATAACAATATTTTAGGCGTTGTACTAGCCGGGGGACAATCTAAAAGATTTGGTGCAGATAAGTCTCAAGTTAATTTAGAGGGAAAAATATTGATAAACTATATTTTATCAGAAATTGTAGATGTATTTAATGAAATTTTAATTGTCGCAAACAGTAATATTGAATTTATGCAGTCTAAAAAAATTTCCAGAATTGAAGATTTTCAAAAAGATTTAGGTCCTTTAGGAGGCGTTCTAAGTGCCATGAAGTGGATTAAACAAAACAATAAAAATTATCAATGGATCTCAACATTTCCTTCAGATACTCCATTTTTTAAAAAAGAATTACTTGAAGATTTTTATGAAAAAATCAATTTTAATGAAAGTAAATTATTTTTTATAAAGTCAAATGACACAAGACATAATATTTTTGGTTTATGGTCTTTAGATTTGTTAAGTCAATTAGAGGAAGATTTAATAAAAAAAGGTGAGAGAAAAGTTGAACTTTGGGCTAATAGTATTGGTGTAAAAAATATTGATATGCAGTTTAAAAACAATGACCCTTTTTTTAATATAAACACTAAAGAAGATTTAGAAAACGCAAAAAAATATTTAAAAAAAAATGATTAGTTACATTCAGGCAAGAGCAATTTTAAATAAAGCTAAAATTAAAATTAGTGATGAAATTATTAATACCACTGATAGTTTAAATCGAGTTTCAGCACTGAATATTAAATCACAATCCAATCATCCGGCAGATAATAATGCTGCTTTTGATGGTTTTGCTGTTCGTTCAAAAGATACTAAAAATTTATCTCAAAAATTTAAAATTATTGGTTCTATTGCAGCAGGTCACAAACCTTTTAAAAAAAAGATTAAAAAATTTGATGCAGTTGAAATAATGACTGGCGGGATTATACCAAAAGGTTTCGACACTATAATTCCTATAGAACAAATTGTTTTTTTACCTAATAAAAAAAATGCTCAATATATTTTGGTTAGCAAAAAGATTAGGAAAAATGAGCATGTAAGATTTTTAGGATCAGATTATAAAAAAAATGATTTAATTATCAAAAAAGGGACGATTATTCATTCAACACATATTTTAGCTTTAAAAACTCTTGGCATCAGTAAAATAAAAGTTAAACGAAAACCTAATATCTTATTTTTTTCAACTGGAAATGAAATTTCAAATAAAGATAATATTCCAAATTGGCAGGTAAGAAATTCAAATAGCCATTATATTAAATCTTTAGAAAGTAATTTTTTATTTAATTTCATTAGTGGGGGGATTTTAAAAGATAATCATGAACATCTGTTTAAAAAACAAATAAAAAAATTGGTTAATTCTAAAATTGATATGATTATTACTTCAGGCGCTGTTTCAGCGGGTAAATTCGATTTTGTGCCAAGTGTTATTAATAGTTTTAATTTGTCTAATTATTTTAAAGGTGTTGCGATTAGGCCTGGAAAACCAGTTCTCTTTGCAAAAATTAAAGGAAAACAAAAAGTAATATTTGGTTTGCCGGGCAATCCTATTTCTTCTGCAGCTTGTTTTAGATTTTTTGTCTATCCTTTTTTAATGAATAGCTTAGGGGCTTCTCCAGAAAAACCCGTTAAGGCAATTTTAAAAAATTCTTTCCAAAAGAAAAAAGAGTTTACCAGATTTATAAAAAGTAAAATTATTACAACTCAAAATGGTAAATTAGAATTAAAAGTTTTACAGGGGCAGGAGTCTTTTAGAATAAGATCTTTCGTAAACTCAAATATTTGGGCTTTTTTTCCATCAGGCAAATCTAAGTTTAAAAAAGGGGACCTGATCGATTGTTTCTTTCCAAACTTATCCAATTCTAATTTAATTTAAGCCATCTCATTTTTGTTGTAGTTAATTCTAATTACAATTAAGTTACCCGAATGATTGAAGTAAAGAATCCTAAAATTGCTGTGCCAGTTGTTTTGTTTGCAGGAATACTTTGGTCTTTTGGGGCGTTGATTGTAAGGTACATGCAAGATCCTCATTTAGTTCCTTGGCAGTATATATTTAGTAGAGGACTAACTATTTTTATTATTTTAAATTTGTATTTATATTTTGACGAGGGAAAAGAATTTTATAAAAATTATTTTAAAATAGGTTTGTCAGGTGTGGTTGGCGGTTCTGGATTAGGAATTGCAATGATATGTTTTATATATTCAATTACAATGACTACAGCTGCTGTTACTTTACTTTGCTTAGCAGCAATGCCATTCTTCACAGCCTTACTAGCGTTCTTATTTCTAAGAGAAACAATTTCAATAAATGTATGGATTTCAATTATTATTGCTACAGTTGGATTAGCTATTATTGCTATAGATAATACTGAAAAAGCTTCTTTATTAGGTTTAATTTTCGGAATTACCTCTTCAATAGGTTTTTCAGTTTACTCTGTAACTTTGAGATGGAGAAAAGAAACACCAAAATTTACGACAGTTGCTTTTGCTGGATTCTTTTGTGTTGTTTTTGCAACTATAATGATTTTAAGTAATGGATTAGTGTTTTTTTCTTCAAGTTATAACAGTGCTATGTTTTCTCTTCATGGAACAGTAGTTTGTTTAGGTTTAATTTTATATTCAATTGGCTCTAAAGCAATTCCCGCAGCAGAATTAACTTTGTTATCACTAACAGAAGTAATTGGTGGAATTTTCTGGGTTTGGTTACCTTTATTTGGAATTAATGAAATACCAACAACCAACACTATTGTTGGTGGTTTTTTCTTATTTATTTCCATTACTTATTACAGCCTTGTAATGAGATGGAATAAAAGACACATCGCTCTCAACTAAATTAAAGGACCAATATGGAAAGACCAGATTTTTTTAGCCTAAAAAATGGAGAGAAGGTTAAACTTCCCTTTACCAATCAAGAGTACGATAGAAGAGTAACCAATTTAAGAACAGTGATGAGTAATAATAATCTGGATATGATTATTTTAACTTCAATGCATAATATCGCTTATTACACAGGTTTTATTTATTGTTCATTTGGTAGACCTTATGGCTGCATTGTCACTAAAGATAAAATTTCAACTATCTCAGCAAATATTGATGCAAGTCAACCTTGGCGTAGATCGCATTGTGATAATGTAATTTATACTGATTGGAAAAGAGATAATTTTTTAAGAGCTATTGTTTCTATAATCGGCAGAGACGAACCTCCAAAAACCATTGGATTAGAAAATGATCATGTAACATTAGAAATGAAGGATAAAATAAGCTCAATTTTTACTTTTTCAGTATTTAGTGATGTTTCTAAGGATTTAATGAATTTAAGAATGATTAAGTCTAACGAGGAGATAGAAATAATTAAAAATGGCGCAAGAATAGCTGACCTGGGTGGTGAAGAGATTGTAAAGAATATTAAAGAAGGCAACACAGAGTTGGAAATTGCAATTGCTGGAAGAGATCGAATGGAAAGAGAAATTGCAAAAACTTTTCCAGGGGCTGAGTACATGGATACTTGGGTTTGGTTTCAATCAGGACTTAATACAGATGGTGCTCATAATCCTAAGACAAATAGAAAATTAGTAAGTGGAGATATTTTATCTTTAAATACGTTTCCAATGATCTCAGGTTATTACACTGCATTAGAGAGAACTTTATTTTTAAATGAAATAGATGATGCCTCACTTAAAGCCTGGGAAGCAAATATTAAAGTTCATAAAAGAGGTTTAGAATTAATTAAACCAGGTGTGAAGTGTTCTGATATTTGTCATGAATTGAATGAGTTGTTTGCTGAGCTAGGTTATTTGCATTACCGAACTTTTGGTTACGGTCATTCATTTGGAGTGCTCTCACATTTTTATGGAAGAGAAGCAGGATTAGAGCTTAGAGAAGATATTGATACGGTGCTTGAAGAAAATATGGTTATTTCTATGGAGCCTATGATCATGATACCGGAAGGAAATCCTGGAGCAGGTGGATATCGAGAGCATGATATTTTGGTAATTGGTAAAAATGGTGCTGAGAATATTACAAAATTTCCTTTTGGACCTGAGCACAATATAATAAAAGGATGAAGATAATGAGTGAGAATAAAAAAATTGTTAATAGTTGGAATGAGTGGGATCCATTAAAACATGTGATTGTGGGAAGAGCTGACGGAACTTGTATTCCAGCTCCTGAACCTGCATTAGATGCAAAAGTCCCAGAAGACTCTGACATGCGAGGACAATTTGGTCCAAGAACAAAAGATACAGTTGATAAAGCAAATCAGCTGCTGGATGATTTTTCAAACATGTTAGAAAAAAGAGGAATTAAAGTTGATCGACCAACACCAATAAATTTTAACCAAAAAACGGCAACCCCTGACTGGGAAGCAGAAACCATGTTTGGTTGTATGCCGCCAAGAGATGTTTTGTTAACTGTTGGTAATGAAATCCTAGAAGCTACGATGAGTTACCGATGTAGATGGTTTGAGTATTTATGTTACAGACCTTTATTAAAAGAATATTACAATCAAGATCCCAATATGAGACATGAGTCTGCTCCGAAACCAAGATTAACAGATGCTGACTACAGAAAAGATTATCTATCAGACAAAATAGGAATTCAAAAAAGACTTGAGTGGACTGAAAAGAAATTTTTTGTAACTACTGAAGAAGAGCCATTATTTGATGCTGCGGATGTTTTAAGATTTGGTAAAGATCTAGTAGTACAACATGGTTTTACAACAAATTTAAAAGGAATTGATTGGTTAAAAAGACATTACAAAGATCACAGAGTTCATGCTGTAAATTTCCCTGGAGATCCTTACCCAATTCATATTGATGCAACCTTTACCCCAATTAAAGAAGGATTAATTATTAACAATCCTCAAAGAAGATTACCGAAAGAACAAAGAAAACTTTTTGAAGATAATGGCTGGGAGATTGTTGATAGTGCTCAACCAGCTCATAATCAGCCACCAGCATTATGTTATTCTTCTGTATGGTTATCAATGAATGTTTTAGTATTAGATCCTAAAACAGTTTGTGTTGAAAAGAGCGAAGTCTATCAAGCTGAACAATTAGATAAGCTAGGAATGGAAGTTATTCCAGTTGAATTAAGAGATGCATATGCGTTTGGCGGAGGTTTGCATTGTTGTACTGCAGATGTCTATAGAGAAGGTACTTTAAAAGATTATTTCCCTAAGCAGTAATATGGCAAATATTAAAACAAAACGAAAGCGAGTAAAATTCGCTTCTGATAATGTTGCGGGTGCTTGCCCTGAAGTATTAGATGCTATTTTAAAAGCAAATGAAGGTGACAGTGCCCCTTATGGAAACGATCAAATATCAACTGAATTACAAAATAAATTTTCAGAAATTTTTGAAAAAGATGTAATTATATTTCCAATAGCTTCAGGCACGGCAGCTAATGCTTTAGCTTTAGCTACAATGACGCCTTCATTTGGAAATGTTTACTGTCATAAATTATCTCATATCAATACTGATGAATGTGGTGCCCCTGAATTTTATACGGGTGGTGGAAAATTAATTACCTTAAATGGCATAAATGGCAAAATAACTGCTAAAGAACTTAATGAAGCTATAAGTGGTAAAGGCGTTGTTCATCACACTCAACCATGCTCAGTAAGCATTACTCAAGTTTGTGAAACAGGAGAAGTCTATCAATTAGATGAGATTAAACAAATCTCAGAGGTTGCTCATAAGCATAATTTACATATGCATATGGATGGGGCAAGATTTGCCAATGCTTTAACCTCATTAAATTGCTCGCCTGCTGAAATGACTTGGAAATCAGGCATTGATGTGTTGTCTTTTGGTGCCACTAAAAATGGCTGTATTGCAGCAGAGGCTATTATCTTTTTTAAAAAAGATTTAGTAGGCAACATTGCTTTTTTAATGAAAAGAGCAGGACACCTATTATCGAAGATGCGTTTTGTATCTGCTCAGTTAGATGCATATATTTCTAATGATGTTTGGTTAAAAAATGCAAAGCACGCAAATGAAATGGGAAAAAAATTAAGCGATGGTTTAGCAAAACATAATAGTATTGAAATTGCTTACCCAACAGAAGCAAATGAGGTATTTGCTAAACTTCCAAGAGATATCATTGATCATCTAAATT
>Ga0209631_10001186_pt1 | contig 34151 bp, 23 predicted proteins | sample COG_08_FD_184752 | JGI IMG/M metagenome (GOLD analysis project Ga0209631, IMG submission 184752) | Pelagic Microbial community sample from North Sea - COGITO 998_met_08 (SPAdes) (version 2) | ecosystem: Environmental > Aquatic > Marine > Neritic zone/Coastal water | place: Helgoland, sampling... | reverse complement strand
CTTCTTGACGGCCGCGGGCTTCTTGACGACGGGCGCGGGCTCGGAGTCAGCCTCCGAGTCGGAAAAGTCAAACTCATCCTTGGCGGGCGCAGCCTTCTTGGCAGGCGCGGGCTTGGGAGCGGCGGCGGCGGCGGAGGACGCACCGGCGCGTTGGAGCAGGCGCTCCGCGAGGCTCAGCTTGGGCGCGGCGTCGAATTCATCGTCGCTCTCGGGCTCCGGCGCCGGGGTCGGCGCGGAGACCGCCTCGGAAATCTCAGAGACGGCTTCAGACGCGGATGTGACGGAGGAGGCAGCCTTGGCGGCGGGCTTCTTGGCGCGCGCGGATGGCGCCTTCTTGGCGGCGGGCGCGGCGGGCTTCTTCGCCTTGGCCTTGGTGGGCATGAACTCGTCGTCGCTGAAGTCCTCGTCGTCGTCGTCTTCCTCGTCGGAATCCATCACCCTCGACGCCTTCTTCTTCTTGGCGAGTGCCTTTTTGCCACCCTTGGTCTGGTTCCTCACGGCGGCGCGCTGCTGCTTGGCGAGCTCTTCGACCGCCTTGGCGTCCTCGGCGTCGAAGACGTCCATCGCGGCGTCGAACGCGTCGAGATCGCGGATCCAGAGCTGCTTATCGGTGGTCATGTGGAGCTCCTCAACCTTCTCCTGGGTCACGCGCTGCTCCTCCAGGAGCTCGTCAACCTTCTCCTGGGTGAGGTTCCACAGGGGCATGGAGAGGAGGTAGTCGTAGGACGCGCCATCGGCGGCGACTGGGGTGCCCTCCTCGGAGATGTCGGAGAGGCCGGACTCGGCGGGTTCAGCCTCGGCGGCGGCCTTGGCCGTCTTGGGCATCCTGTCGTAGCCGGCGGACTCGAGCTCTCCGATCAGCACGCTCTTCTTCTTGCGGCCGATGGTGATCTCACCGTCGACGACGGCGAGGATGAAGCGCGCCTTGTTGGACATGCGCTTGAGCTCAAACTCCGCCTGGCGGATGAGCATGGCGCGCCTGCGGGCGTAGGCGTCGAGGCGGAGGGGCACGAATGTTTCCATGACAGCCTCGGGGGAGGAGTACTTGGTGATGGCACCCTTCGCGTCGAACGCGTGCATGTTCGAGGTGGACACCTTGGCGCAGAGCTTGAACTTCTTCTCGATGCCGTCCTTCTGGGCCTTGGCCATGTTCTCCGGGGTCATGGTGACGATGAAGTGGACGGTGGTGTCGGTGTGATGCTCCCTGAACGCGGTGATAAACGGAGTCGCGTTCTTCTCCTTGGGGCTCAGCATGTTCTCCAAGAAGTCCTTGTAGTCGGTGGTCCAGGACCGCAGGGGAAGCTCGGTGATCACCAGCGTGCACTCGTCTTGGATCTCGTACTTGCCGGTGATGTTGTACCGAATCTCACCCTTGACGATTTCCTCGTCGATGGTCCCGTGAAAGTTGCGGTACCAAGGGTGCATTCGCTCGGTGCACTCGTCGTCGAGGATGCGGCGGATGTTGGCGACGATATCGCGCGGGTTAAAGTTGGGGATGGACGTGGACCAACCCGTGCCGATACCGTCGGCGCCGTTGACCAGCAGCAGGGGCATGATCGGAAGGTAGTACTCGGGCTCGATCACCTGCCCGTCCTCGTCGAGGTAATCGAGGAGGGCGTCGTCGCACTCGGGGAAGACGACGCGGCAGATGGGCGCGAGCCTGGTGAAGATGTAACGCGGGGACGCGTGGTCCTTGCCGCCCTGGAGGCGGGTACCGAACTGGCCGGAGGGGACCAGCAGGTTGACGTTGTTGCTCCCGACGAAATCCTGCGCGAGGCCCACGATTGTGGACGCTAACGACGCCTCTCCGTGGTGGTACGCGGAGTGCTCGGAGACGTAGCCGCTGAGCTGCGCCACCTTGATGTCGGACCTGAGCTTACGCTTGAAACAGGAGAAGAGCACCTTGCGCTGCGACGGCTTGAAGCCGTCGACGACGGAAGGGATCGAGCGCATCAGATCCGCTCTGGAGAACAGGATGAGCTCCTTGTTGATGAAGTCATCGTAACGAACGTCGTCGCCCGTCATGTCCAGGTAGGTGCCGGGCTCGTAGGCGTTGAGCCACGCCTTGCGGTCCTCGACGCGCTTCTTGGCGAAGGCCATGTCGATGAGGTTACCGTCGCCGTCGGTGGACCACAAGAAGGTCTTCTTGTGGTGGTCCAGCTCGGCAAAGTACTCTTTCGCTTCCTTGGCGGTGGAGGTACCGAGACCCTTGTAGTACTTGATGTGCCAGCCGCGTCCGGTGCCGGTCTCCTCGGCCGCTTCTTTCCAGTTGTCGTACTCGGGGAGGGTGTAGAACACCTTGCTGTTCTTGCCCTTGGTCGCCTTGATGATCGGGGTGATGAACTCCACGAGGAAGCCGGGGATCTTGAGCAGCGACGGGAAGTGCGCGTGAAGAAAGTTGATGAGTAAACCCTTGATGTGCGAACCGTCGTGGTCCTGATCGGTCATGATCATGATGTGGCCGTAGCGGAGGGACTTGGCGCTCTCGTACGCGGTGCCGTGGCGGAGGCCGAGGATCTGCTTGATGTGGTTAATCTCCGCGTTGTTCATGATCTGATCGTGCGACGCGTCTCGAACGTTGAGGAGCTTACCGCGGAGCGGGAAGACTCCGTAGCGATCGCGTCCGACGACGGATAAGCCGGAGACGGCGAGTGCCTTCGCGGAGTCACCCTCGGTGAGGATGAGGGTGCAGTGCTCGGAGTTGCGGCCGCCCGCGTCGTTGGCGTCGTCGAGCTTTGGGATGCCGGTGAGCCGGGTCGCCTTTTTACCGTCGGACTTTTTCATCTCCTTGCTCTGCTTGAACGAGGCCCAGGAGAGGATCTGCTCGACGATGCCGCTGTTCATCATCTGCTTGATGACCTTGTCGCTGGACTCGTACTTGCTGCCAAAGTTGGAGGCGCGGGTGTTGAGGGTCTCCTTGGTCTGCGAGTCAAACGCGGGGTTCTCGATGAGGGCGTTGACAAAGACCCAGAGGTGGTTCTTGACGTGAGCCGCCTTGAGGTTCTTGCAGGACTTCTCCTTCTTCTTGATCTTCTCGAGGAGCTTACCCGCCACCTCATCGGCGACCTGGTTGACGTGCGTACCGCCCTTCATGGTGCAGATGCCGTTGACGAAGGACACCTGCTGAAAGTTGCCGGTGTCCGAGATGGTCACGCAAACCTCCCAGCGGTCGTTAACCTTCTCCATAATCTTGGGCGCGTTCTCCCGTCCCTCCAGGTACAGGTCGACGTAATCGCTGAAGCCCTTGATCTTGAGCCGGTCGCCGTTGAGGAAAACCTTGGTGTTCTTGCCGATGTTACCCGCGGCGTCGTACACGCGCTTGCACATCAGCGCCACGGTGTCATCCTCCAGTTCCGTCATGTTAAACTTGGCGAGATCGGGCTTGAAAGTGATGCAGGTCCAGTTGTCGGTGGGCTTGCACTTGGTCACCACCGGCTCGCACTTCTCGCCCATGTTGTTCTTGAACACCTGGCGGTATCGGCGCTGGCGGCTCCCGTCGCACGTCTCCACCACGAACTCGGTGGAGAAGATGTTCGCGAGCTGTTAAAGTAACACACGACGTCAGTCTAATCGCTCATACGGAAATACAAATAAACTCACCTTGGCTCCGTATCCGTTTCGGCCTCCGGTGACCTTCTTCTCGGCGTCGTTGTAGTTGGACGATGTGAGCAGGTGTCCGAAGATGAGCTCGGGGACGTAGACGCCCTCTTCCTTGTGCATCTCGACCGGGATGCCGTTGCCGTCGTTGTACACGCGGATGCAGCCGGCTTCCTGGTCGATGTCCACGCGGAGGGTGACCATGGTCGGATCGCGCACCTTGTTATCGGTGGCGTTGACGAGGATCTCGTCGAAGATCTTGTACAGGCCCGGGACGAAGGACATCTGGCGCTGCACGAGCTTGTTGGTCTCCTTGCAGTACACCCATGCCTTCTCCTCGGTCTTCTCGCACGAGCCGACGTAGGTGTCGGGGCGGAGGAGGATGTGCTCGAGCTGGGTCTTCTTCTGGTAGATGTCCTCGATGGCCTTGCCGTCGGAGGCGGACGATGACGTGGGCTTGGCCGCGTTGACGTCCTTCTCGCCGAGGGGAGCCTTGGGCTTCTTCGCCGCGGGGGCCTTCTTGGCCTGGATACGTTCGGTGTGGGACGGGGGTATCGACGTCAGATCCGGTCGCGAGACACAGCTGTGTATCGTATCGGTTCGGGGGCGGGTGGTCATTTGGGGCGCGTGCGCGCACCTTGGGCGCCGCGGCGACGTTCTCGTTGATCGCGACGATCTCAGTGACGTCCACCATGATGCGCGGTGATGGGTATCGGCGCGCGCGCGGGCGGTCGGTGCGGGTTCGGCGACGCTGTCGAAGAGCGTGCGCGTTAAACTGATGAGCTCTGGTTCCCCCGACCGTTTTTCCCCCTGCTCGTGTCACAAAAAATCGGCTCACCGTGCGCCCATACAGAAAAGTGGAAAATACTCGACCAATTTGCAAACTCCGAGTGGCTGACAGTCACAAATATCGGCTATTTGCCTATTTCTATTTCATCCGCCGTGATTTGTTGGCAATCAATGCTTTTTTGGTGGGCACGCACCGTGGCGGCGGCCCCCATACTCGCCAGCGGAGCTTCACGAGCGAACCGAACAGAAACACGCCGAGTGAACCGGATATAATGGGTCTCAGGGTAGGATTCGTCGGCGCGGGCCAGATGGCCGAGGCGCTCTGCCGCGGCTTCGACGCCGCGGGCGTCGCCAAGTGCGTCGACATGACCATAATCGATCGCAACCAACCCAGGCGGGACCTGTTCGCGTCGTGGGGATGCAAGATCGGCGGCAGCAACGAGGAGGTGGTGAAGAACGTGGACGTGGTGTTCATCAGCGTCAAGCCCTACGCGGTCGCCGACCTCCTCCGCGAGATGAAGCCATTCCTCGGCCCCCACGTCCTCGTCGTCTCCATCGCGGCGGGCGTGACCCTCGCCACCATGGAGGACGCCGCCGGAGCGAACGTCCCAATCATGCGCGTCATGCCAAACACCCCATGCCTCGTCGGGTGCCTCGCGGGCGCCATGTCCAAGGGCACCGCGTGCACCCCCGAGCACGTCGCCACCACCGGCAACCTCCTCGGCGCCGTGGGCAAATGCCACGAAGTGCCCGAATCCAAGATGGACGCCGTCACCGGAGTCTCCGGCTCGGGACCAGCGTACATCTACCAGGTCATCGAGGCCATGGCCGACGGCGGCGTGCTCGCGGGACTTCCCAGAGCCATCGCCCAGGACCTCGCCGCGCGCACCGTCATGGGCGCCGCGAAGATGGTGCTGGAGACGGGGAAGCATCCGGGTGAATTAAAAGACGCGGTGACGTCGCCGGCGGGGACAACCATCGCGGCGGTGCACCACCTGGAGAAGTGCGGCGTGCGGGCGGCGTTCCAAGGGGCGGTCAAGGCGGCCGCTGATAGGGCGCACGAGCTGTCCAAGTCGTGATTCGATGTAAATTCGCGATGAAAGGGTGAAAGGGTGAAAGGGGGGGGTGACGAGTCAATCGATGCGATGAAAGGGGGGAAATCGCCGCGACGAGACGGACGTTTTTCGTAGAGTCGTAGTCTTCATTCAACCCTAATACACTAGCCCTTCGGCGCTAAGTTCGTTCGCCTCGATGGATAAAGAATCGTTCGTAATATGGAGTACAGTGGTTGGTGGTGGTACACGGTGAGGCATTCTCTGGTGAGGCGATCTCAGACGGCGGCGGCTCCGAAGAACGCGGGGTTGCCGAGCATCTGCGCGTACATCTGCGGGCCCATCGCCGCCATCGCCGCCGCCCACGCGGTTCCCCCGTGCGCGCTCATGTCCGAAGCCTCGGACCCGTTCACAGCCGAAGCCTTCTGCACGGGCGTCTGCACGGGCGGCGGCGCCATCGAAGCCTTGACCTGCGCCTGCAGAAGAATCTGCTGCAACAGCGCTTGGTTCGCGCCGCCGAGCAGACTCATCGCGTTCAACCCGCCCGCAGCCTGGTTCTGCGCCTGCACCAGCGACGCGAGCAGCGGGTTAGCGGACGCCGCAGCCTGCGCAGCCGCCGCGTTGCCCCCGAACGCCGCGAGCGCCCCGGGGAACGCGCCGGTGGATTGCGAGCTCGGCGCGTCGCCCGAGTGATGAAACGACGGATGCCGCCCAAACCCGCCGGCGAGCCCGGGCACCGCGGACGGCGCGATGCCCGCGGCGTACGACGCAGCCTGCGCCGCCTTCTGATAGTTCTCGAACGCGGCGGCGGTCGCGGCCATCTGGGACGAGGAGATGCCGGGGACACCCGCGAACCCCTTCGCCGCCAACGTGGCGAGATCCGAAAACGCTCGAGCGCCGCGGACGGAGGACTCGCCAATCTCCTTCATGGCTCCGGACGCCGCCTTGCCGCGCCGGACGTTGCGCTCGTCGTCGCTCTCCTCGCCGCCCGAGCCGGTGTGCTTCTCGACCTCGAGGGACGCCTGCACGAGCTGCTCGAGGCCGGTGATGATGTCGTCGTCGGAATCCGTGGCGGATTTCGGAGACGAGACTCCGACGCCCCGAGGGATCGTCCTCTTACCCGACTTGCCGTCGTTCTGTGAGAGCTTGCGCTTCTTCGTGGCGACGTCCATGCCCGCGGGCTTGATCGAGGTCTGGTTGGCGAAGAGGCGCCGAAGGGTGGAGTTGAATCGGTTCTTGACCTGGTTATCGGTCCTGTCGATGATTGGGCGGTGGGGTTGGATAAAGGTCAGCCGATTTTATTCCGGTTCCGTTTTGGCGCGAGCGTGCGTATGGAGACCAGTCTTGAAAAGCGCGCAGAGGTAGTTACCCCAAACCGACTCTTCGCCCAGGTGGCAGTCAGTATATTCCCTTTCCGGTGGAAAGTAACGGAATCTGAATCTCCCAGCCGCGCGAATGCGAAGGGGCAGTGGGAAAATGGACGAAAATCCAAATCGCGCTGTGTTCGACCGGGACCCCACTTCCTGGGTTACGACTCGCCAAACCGAAAAACCGAGCCGCGATTTGGCCCTTTCCGAGTGATAAAAACCAGCTTTGTCACGATCCACGCTCGCGCGTCACCCGGATGTGCGAAGAGTCGCGGGACGGGACGACGAGTTGTTGTTCGGGAGTGGGTTAAGGGGAGGCGCGGCGCTCACCTGCCGGGGATGGATCGGGAGATGACCGCCCACTTGTTCCCGTGGATGGCGTGCGCCACGAGGATCGCACGATCCTCATCCTCGGTGAACGGGCCGCGCTTGACCATGGGGTTGAGCTGGTTGCACCACCTGCGGCGCGGGAGACGGGGGGGCGGATTAGAACCGGAGGATTAGAACACGGGAAGTCGGGGGGGGGCCGATGGGGCGCGTCGCGGCGTGCCGGAGAGGGCGGGAAACGATCGGGCGAAGCGCCGGTGCGTTCGACACACTCGTGCACTTCCTCGATCGGCGATCCGCGGGGTGCGAGACGAGATGGACGACGAAGGAGGCCGCGCGGGGCTCACCTCAGACGACAGCTCTTGCTCGAGCGACCGGGCAGAGCCTCGGCGATAGCGGTCCAGTTGCCCGGGCCCCCGAGCTTCTGGATCTGCTCGCGAAGGAGCGCATCCTCCTGCGGAATTCGGCAAGGGATGTTCGGTGTTGGTCAGTAGGTCGACGTCGTCGGGGGTTTCATGGGCTAAAATCGGTCGCGTCGGCGCCCCTAGGGCGCGTAAACCCGATCGGTTCAACACCGTGGTGGCCGAGGAAAAAACTTTTCCTAACGGTGGTTGGCCGCGGCCCGGAATGGCGGCGGCGGCGCCGGGAAAAGGTTTCGCGCCGTCGAGTCGAACGCACCTCGGGAGTCCACGAGTTCTTCACGATCTTGTCGTCGTCGTCGGTCACGTTGCTCATCGTCGCGTGAGTCGTGTGCGGCGCGTGCGCGGGGGCGTGTGCTGCACGTGCGTTCGCGGTAAATTTCTAACCGACTGCAGGGACGCGTGTGTGTGCAGTTACAGTGAGCCCGGAGAGGAATCTTGAGTTGTCAGACGAAAAGAATAATCCAATCACTTTTAATCAGACTGAACATTCAGTCGCGTCCCTTCGTTCTACAAAAAATCTAATCCGCGAACTCAAAAAACCCTCTCCGTTCGGTTGGTATATACCGCAGAAAAGCGCAAAGGCATAAACTGTTAATCTTATCGTCCGACCCTCTGAACGGCCAATCAGGTTCACGAATTCGGGTTGGTTGGTCCTTTCAGCAATCGCAAAGGGTCGTGGATCGGGGAAAGGCGAGAAATAACGCTATTATTTCACATTTGGTGTGAAAAATCAGTCTGATTCTCGTACACCGTCTGCACGACGTGTTTCGATAGCCGCTCATTTTACATTATCCCGTCAAACCAACTCGGTCCCTGTTCGTTAATCTGCAGGTCCTCCCTCTCGATCGAACAACCGCCGAGTCATCGAACCATCAGATATCCCCGTCGTCATCAGGATCCTCGCTGAAGTCATAGCACATCGCGATGTTGTTCGCGCCGTCGCAGATGATCCGCGTCTCGTCAGCCTGCACCCCGCCGAGCCACACCGTGTGCCCAGTCACCGCGTACAAACACTCAGATTTCTTCACCCCGTCATCCAATCCTCCTCCGCCGTCCACCGCGATCGGAGCCTCGTCCTCGTCATCCTCGGCTAAGAGATCCGGCGCGTTCCACACGCGCACGGTCCCATCGTGCGCCCCCGACACCACGTGACGAGGGTTACCAACCGAGATGGACACAACCGCCGCGACGTGCCCGATCATCTTTCTCACAAGCGTCGGCGGGGACCCGTCACTAAGATCCCGGTCGACCCGCCACGCGTACATGGGCCCGGTGCTGCTGCCGGTCAGGCATCCACCCCGCGCGTGCGACACCGAACGTGTCACGCCGTCGTCGTGCGCCACCCACGCGCTCAGCACCCTCCCGCACTCGAACCCATTAGTTAATTCGTCCCCGTCCACCGGCCCGGCGTCAAACGCAAAGGCTTTCCCATCCGCGGTGCCCGCGTAAAGCACCCTCGACTCCGTGTCCAGCGACAAACACAGCGCCGCCTGCCCCGTGGACCACTCGCCGATCAACTCCAGGTTGTTGGTGTCGTCGTCGCCATCGCCATCGTCCGTACGCGTTGTTAGGGACCACGCGCGAATCTTGCCGTCGAGACACGACGTCCACGCGCACTTACCCGCCGCGTCGATGACCACGCCGGTGACGACGTTGGGATGCTCCCCTCGTCCCGCGTCCACTAAGGTTTCGCCGTCCTTGGGGTGCCTCGAGTCCTCGACGTCGGCGTCGGGCGGGATGCGCCACAGCTTGAGCCACCCGTCGCGGCCCCCCGATGCGCACGTCGAATCTTGAATGGCCACCGCGGTCACCGCTCCCGCGTCGTAGAGCCCCAACAGCGATCGCTCGCCGAGGCCGCGCTCTTCGAGCCCGGTCCAGTCCCGTGAGTGCGCGTCTTTACGCTTCGCCAGCAAACGCCGGGCGCGCTCGCGATACTCCAGCCCGCCGAGCTCCTCGCAGTTGCACACCAGCACCGACCCGGCCGCGGTGCCCATGACTGCGTTGGGCCAATCGAACGCGACGCGTCGGATCCAATCGCTGGTGGACTCGTGCACCACCCTTGGTCTCAGGCCGCCCTGTGACCACCTGGTGCGCATCGCCTGCGTGTCGCGCTCGGTCTTCTCGCGGAGGATGCGCGCGAACTGGCTCTCGAGCGAGGGCGCGTCCGCGCCACCGCTCGACTCGCTTCCTCCCGCGTTGCCGTTGTCGTTCTCGGGCGCGGCGCCGTCGGAGGGACGCCCGGATGCCCTCGGAGGGATCATCGCGCGGCGGGAGGTACGCGTGGGGATCCGCCGGGGTGCCCCGGGGCATCGCGGCGTGATCCCCGGCCTCGGCGCGGTCGTGCTCATCTCGTCGAAGTGGTGTGACACGTTTGCAACGCCAGGTTGGCACTCACAGCGGATCAGGCTGGATTTTTTGGCGATTCCGATTGAATCGCCCCTACTGTTTTTCATACATCGGGTGTCAGTTTTGGCTATTTGCTATTTATTCCCGATGATGAGGGTGTTGGCCTGTGCGGGTTCGACGACCCAGAGGCTCCGGGATTCAAATTCTTAACAACTTCAAAAATAGTCCTCCCCGATCTGACCAGCCGGGCGCGACGGCACAGAACCGCGGCGCACGGCGGCATCGTCGCGCGCAGTATCGTCCGGGTTCTATCCGGGATACACATCGACGCACGATGAGCCCCCGGCCTCGACGTGCGGCGGCTCAGGCTGCGGCGGCGACCCTCGCCTCCAACGCCGACGGGGACGCCGCCGACGACGAGGGCGACGCGTGGGGAGGCAAGGGGCGAAGGTCCGCGCGCGGCGGCGACGATCGCGGGGACGACAAGGAGAACCTGGAGAACATGGAGGAGGACGAATCCGACGACGACGACGCGGCGCCCACCAGGCGCAGCGGCAGGGCGCGACGCGCCAACAACCGCAAGGTCGCCGACTCCGACGACGACGATGCGCAAGAGGACGACGAGGAGAACGTCGAGAACGAGAACTTCGTCCGTCGATCCTCCCGCGCCGCCAAGCCCGTCGCCAGGCTCTCCCCGGACTGGAAGCAGCACGCCAGCGACGGGGACGACGAGCCCGAGGCGGAGGAGACCGACCCGGAGGGCGAGTACGTCGAGGAAGAGGAGGATGAGGAAACCTCCGAGGAAGATGAGGAATCCGACGAAGAGATCGAGGGCATCCCGACGAGATACTCCAAACGCCAACGCGCCACCGTGGAGAGGTACTCGCCCAAGCCCAACGAGCGCGGGCTCGCGGGCGGCGGCGGCGACAGGCGCGGCCGGCACTCCGACTCCCCGCCCGCGCGCGGGCGACGCAAGAAGGCCAAAGGCGGCGGCAAGCGGCGGTCGTCCGGCCCGAACTACCGCGAATCCTCGGATGACGATCGGGGACCGCGGGGCGGCGGCAAGCGCTGGATGGACGATACCGACGACTCCGACGCGGACGCCGGCGCCGCGGGTAACCCCGGTAACTTCCCGGCGCTCTTCGGCGGGATGTTCGGCGGCGGACGCGCGCCGGACATGTACCCCCTCGCTCCCCCCGGGCAGCCGGGCGGCGGCGGCGGAGCGGTGGAAGCCGGCGGCCCCGGCCCCGGCGGCAAGAAGGAGGCTGCCGACGCCGAGATCACCCCGCTCACCGTGGACCCGACGTTGACGTTCGAACAAGTCGGCGGGCTCTCGCACTACGTCCACTCGCTCAAGGAGATGGTGTTCTTACCGCTGTTGTACCCCGAGGTTTTCGCGAGGTTCAAGATGAACCCGCCCCGCGGCGTCTTACTGTACGGCGCCCCGGGCACTGGTAAGACGTTGATCGCGCGCGCCCTCGCCGCGTCGTGCTCCCGCGCGGGTGCCGAGGTCTCCTTCTACATGCGCAAGGGTGCCGACGTCCTGTCCAAGTGGGTCGGCGAGTCCGAGCGTCAGCTGCGGTTACTGTTTGAAGAGGCGCAGAAGCGGCAGCCGGCGATTATATTCTTCGACGAGATCGACGGCCTCGCGCCCGTTCGCTCGTCTAAGAGTGACCAGATCCATAACTCCATCGTCGCGACGTTGCTCGCGCTCATGGACGGTTTGGACTCGCGCGGGCGGGTCGTTGTGCTGGGCGCGACGAACAGGGTGGACGCCATCGACGGAGCGCTTCGAAGACCCGGGCGATTCGACAGAGAACTCGCGTTTCCGCTGCCCAACGCTTCGGCGCGGTTTGAGATTCTCAAGATTCACACCCGCGGCTGGGAGAAACCGCCGCCCGCCTTGCTCCTCGAGCAGCTCGCCACGAGATGCGTTGGGTACTGCGGCGCCGACCTCAAGGCGCTGTGCACCGAGGCTGCGGTCCACGCGTTGCGGCGCCGGTACCCCCAGATTTACGAGAGCGACGACAAGTTGCTCATCGACCCCGGGCAGATCCTACCCGGCCGAGTGGACTTCAGGGCGGCGATGGAGGCCATCACGCCGGCGTCGCACCGCAGCGCGCAGGCGCACGCGAGGCCGCTCGGCCCGCTGCGCACGCCCCTGATGGGTCCCGCGCTGGCGACGGCGATTGAGGCGACGTTTCTCGCGTTTCCCCCAGCCGCGATGGCCGCCAACGCCGACGTCCGAAACGCATCCGGGGACGCATCCGGAGACGCGTCTGACCGCGCACCGCCCACCGCCGCGAAGGTGTTCGACCTCGACGACCTCGACGACGAAGACGAGGACGACGGTTTGGAGTTACTCGAGGAACTCGACGGGCAGGTGGCGAACGAAGAGGGGAACGAAGGCGGCGTCGCGAAAGGAGGATCGAAAGGATCAGCCGGTGACGGTTCTTCGGCGTTGTCCGGCGCGTCCGCTGCGGCTGCGCTCGCAGCCGCCGCGCTCGAGTTCCTCAACTGCCCGCTCGCGCGCCAGCCCCGGTTGCTGCTGCACGGCCCGGCGGGCAGCGGCCAGTCGCCCCTCGCGGCTGCGCTGCTCCACGAGCTCGAGGCTTTCCCGGTTCACGCGGTGGGTCTGCCGAGTCTCCTGGCGGACGGCGGTCGATCACCGGAGGAGGCGCTCGTGGGCGCCGTCACCGAGGCTAGGCGCGCGGCTCCCGCGGTGCTCTTCCTCCCGTCCCTGCGCCTGTGGTGGGACAGCGCCACCCCGACGCTGCGCGCGACGTTACGGACCCTGATGGATGACGTCCCCGCGGATACCCCCCTTTTGTTACTCGCGACGTGCGATTGCGAATGCGACGAACTCGAACCCGAAGCCTCTGGTCTCTTCGGCGAGGGCCAGACCGTGCGAATCGACGAACCGAACGACGCCGCGCTTCGCGGGTACTTCGAGCCGGTGGTGGCTGCCGCGGTGAAGGCTGCGCGGGCGATGGACGCGAGGGACCGCGACGTCGCCAACGGCGTCGAGTCGAAGAAGCGCCGAGGCCGAGCGCTCGAGACCTTACCCAAGGCTCCCGCGCCCAGCCTAGACCAGGGTGCCGAGGGTGCCGAGGTTAGCACTGAAGGACCGGGCGACGCGGCGACCGCGGCGATGATCGCCGAGGAGGACCACGCGCTCCGCCAGCAGCGAATGTTCCTACGCGACTTGGTCACCCGGCTGCTCTATCGCAAGCAGTGGCGCGATTTCGCCTCCCCGGTGGACGACGAGCAGCTTCCGGGGTACTCCAAGAAGGTCAAGGAGCCCATGGACCTGTCCACGCTCCTGTGGAAGGTGGACAGCGGAACGTACGCCACGATGGACGCCTTCCTCAAGGATGTCCACCTCATCGTCAACGCGGCGAAGACGTACTGGGGTTCGCTCGAGCAGGATCGCGCGGTGGACCCTTCCGGAGCGGACGCCGGACTGGACGAGAACGGTTTCGACGTCGTCGAGGGACGCAAGGTGGTCTCACGCGCGCACGCGCTGGAAGACACCATCCAGGAACTCGCGGGCCAGCTGGACCCGAGCCTCGTGCAGCGATGCGCCGCGATCGCGAGGCACAGATCCCAGAGGGGCGGCGGCGGCGATCGGGGCGGCGCCGACTTACCCCTCATGCCCGGGGAGGGACCGCGCGGGGAACGTCGAAGCCGCCGCGGCGCCGACGACGACCTCACCGAGGACGTCGTCGGGGAGAAGCGTAAGCGCATCCACGACGAGCCCGGGTACGTCCCGGACCCCGAGGCGCTCGCCAGGGAGCTCAGGGCTAAACGCGCCAAGGAGGAGGCGGCTAAGAAATCCGCCGCGGAGCGAGCGGCGGCGGAGCGTGAAGCCGCCGCCGCCGCCGCCGCCGCGGTCACGGAGGCTGCGGAGGCTGCCGCGAACGCCGCGGCGGGCGGAACGGGCGGCATCGAGCGCGCGATGAGCGCCGACGGGTCCGCGCCGATGCAGTTCCTCGACGCGATCGATCCGGCGTCGGACGCGGAAATCGCCGCGAGTTCGTCGGCGTTTGTAAACTTTCTCGTGAAGAGATGCGCCGGGAAGCCCGTGGCTGACGCGGAGGCGCTGGCGACGGACTTGGGGCGGTGCGTTAAGGGTGCGCTGTCGAGGGATGCGAGCAGGACCACGGATTGGACCCGGCACCTCCAGGGGGTGCTTCAGGGGTTCATGTCGGCGAGGACCGCGTGATCGTTAAATTGTCGTAAACGCTTAATCATTGAGACAAGTAAAAACCTTCTTCTTGAAACATCTCACGTGTACGCTCGTCTCTCTTTTAGTACCTGTACTGGGGGTTTCCCTGCGGCGGGGGCGCCTGCGCGTAGCCGTAGGTGGGCGCAGGCTGCTGGGCGTAGCCGTAGGATGGCGGCGGCGGAGCCTGCTGCTGGTAGTGCTGCTGCTGGTACTGCATGGCACCCGCGGGCTGCGCTCCGGGGGGCATCTGGTAGATGACCTGCGGCGCCGGTGGCTGCATGACGCCCTGCCGCGCGGGTGGCCTCGCGTTGGGGTTCCTCATCTTCAGCTGCTCCTGGTGCTGCGTCTGCATGCACGCGCACACGGAGCAGTAGGTGACGTCCGCCATGCAATCCAGAATGTCCGCCGCTCGCTCGATGTCGTCGTTTTGCGAGATCATCGCGGCGATGCGGAAGATGCACGCGAGCTGGTTCAGGCAGAGCATGAAGCCGATGAGGAAGTTGTCGCACGGGGTGTTCTCGACGCGCATCTCGTCCTGGATCATGAAGCGGTTCGTCGCCACCGCGGAGGGGAAGCAGCAGAAGGCTTCTACGCAGAGGCAAAACTCGGGGCAGGACTTCTCGCCGCACCGGCCGGAGATGCACGTGTCGCCGTTGCAGCAGGTGTAGTTCGTGAGGTCGTTGAACATGATCGTCTTGCGATGCGAGTACGCCACGCAGACGTTACTGGGAGACGAGGACGTCGGGAGGGAGGAGGCGGGGTGAGTCCGGATGTCATTTTTATCCGCCGGCTGGTTTTCCCGGGTCAGGGTTCGTGAAAACCAGGCTTCGCCGTGCGCCCTCGGGACCGCGCGAAGCGGCTCGTGCTTCAGCGCGGGGCGAGCGACGGGGGCACGATATCGCGGCGAAAGGGTCGACAGTCGGTTTAGATGCGAAACGGGACGCACCAGCACGCCGCGTAGAGGCAGAACCCCGGGTTGGCGCACGGAGCACCCATGAGACCGGTCGTCCACGAGTTGGTGTAGCTCTTGCGCGCCTCGGTCATGACGATGCGCGCCTTGGGCGCGCCGCCAGGCTGGCGCTGGCCATAGCCACCGCCTCCGCCGTACTGCATCGTGAACAATTCACCGCAGCGCACGCGGACGTGTGCACCTTCAAGTGGCGGGATCTCGTGTCACGTCACCCGGGTTCAAAACATGTTCGCGAAGGTTCTCAAGTTTTTTTTCTGGGCCACAACGAACGCGCGCCAGGGCCATGCTCACCCTGTGCTCTGCGGTCCCTCGACCCGAGGGAACCGTCCGCGATCGCCGCGATGCGTCAACCTCATCGCCCGCGCGTCACGATCGCGCACAGCTGTGTCGGCACCCCCCTCGGCACCCCGCGGCGCGCGTTCGATCGAGGGACACGGTCATCCCCCGCGTCTACGCCGGCGAGCCCGTGCAAACCTCGCCGTACGGAGTGGAGTGCGAGGACCTGTACGTCAGGTACGGCGACGCGAACGACTCACGATCCAAAGACGCGCTCCAGGGCGTGAGCCTGCGAGTCCCGCGCGGGTCCATGTTCATGCTCCTGGGACCCAACGGCTGCGGCAAGTCCACCTTGCTGCGCACGTTCGCGGGATTGGTCACGCCGTGGTCGGGGCGCCTACGGGTCCAGGCGCCTCGCGCGTTCGTGTTCCAGAACCCAGACCACCAGGTCATCATGCCCACCGTGGGCAACGACGTGGCGTTCTCGCTGAACTGCAGGTACCCCAACATGCCGCCGAAAGAAGTGGCGGCGCGAGTCCGCGCGGCGCTCAGCGCGGTGAACCTGGATCCGGATGAGTTCACGATGCGGCAGGTATCGACGCTCTCGGGGGGGCAGAAACAACGCGTCGCCATCGCCGGGGCGCTCGTGGAGAACCCGCGGGTGCTGTTACTGGACGAGCTGACGACGTTTTTGGACGAGGCGGATCAGGCTGGGGTGGTGAGGGCGGTACGTAACGTTGTCGACTCGGACTCGAGGGTCACGGCCATCTGGGTCACGCACAGGCTCGAGGAGCTGCGGCACTGCGACGCCGCGTGCTACATGGAGGACGGGCGCGTGGCGGAGATGGGCAGCGGGGATTACATCCGGGGGTACATCAGGCAACAGCAGCGGCAGTGGGAGGCGTCCAGGTCCCGGCGAAGAGGGTGATAGTCACGGCGTCGTCGTTCGGTGATACTTACGGCAGGATATTATCATATTCACAAAGTGTACACGCGAACGAGAGAGTTCATCACGCGGCGACAGCCCTGGACTTGATCGGGCTGTTCCTCAGCTCCTCGAGCTTGGGCGTGAGCTTCCTCGTCTTCTTCTTGGTCATCTCCTCGTCGTCCTCGATGTCCACGACCACGCCGCCGGTCTTGATCTCCGCCCTGATCGCCGCGGCGGCTTCCGCGTCCAGTCCCGGAAACTCATCCTTCAAAAGACCCTCCGCCCGTAAGGTATCGTCGATCTCCTTGAGCTTGGCGTCCCTCGCGCGCTGCGCGGTGACGTCGGTGACGTACAGCGCGCCGTCGTGCCACACGTCCGGCTCGGACTCCACGTAGAGCGCGCGGCGGTTCACCTGAAGGTCGCGGGCTCTTTCGCCGATGGTGACCGCCTCGGCCGCGTCGACGAGGCCGGCGAATCCGCCGCCCTGTTGTCGTACGATCTCAGCCCTGGCTTTCGCGCCGCGGAGCATGTTCTCGCGGCACAGCTTCGGCGAGTTGGGCGCCTTTTGGTAGTCCACGGCGGCGGTTCCCTTGACCGCGCACTCCAGCTCGTACCATCCGATGGAATGTGAGTCGCCGGACCAGTCGTTCACGGCTGGGCTCAGTGCGGACGCGGCTTTGACGATGGCGGCGGCGACGGCGGGCGCGTCCGCGTCGTTCGGGCAACGCGCGTCCAGGTCGAGGTTGCGGACGAGGCGGCGGCGGAGCGCGGGGTTCTCGTCGATGACCGCGGCGAGGTCCTCGGCGTCGACGCCGTTGTTCTTGTCGGTGTCCATCATGACGAAGAGGGAGAGAACGTTCGTCTCGAGTTCGGATTCCTGCGCTCGTTCTTCGTCGGTGAGGACCGCGGATCGCGCGGCGGCAGGCTTGAGCGCGGGGTCCGGGAGGACGGTCTTCTGTGAACCCGCCGCGGGGAGGTCGGCGTCAGCCTGGGGGGTGGATGCGCAGACACCCATTGCTTCTTTTTCGCGCGCGAAAAGTTTTTGGCTTTTAAATATCCGGGGTTGGAACGCGGCTTTCGCGGCGGGTTCCCTTCGTCGCGCGGTGGATACGCGCTTTGGGACGGTGAAGAGGTCGACGGGGCGAGCTCTGGGTGGGTACCGGGGCGTCGAGAGCGCCGGCGGGTGTGGTTCGTGGGGCGGGTTCTATTTCTATCGTTGTTGAATCTTTTGCGATCAACACGAAAAAAACTTGGTGTTTGCCCGGATTGACTTTTATTTCGTCTCCCTGACGGGTTGGCATACGATGCGTTAACCGTAATTACGACACTCCCAACTGGATTTCATACGTGCAAATATATTCCAAATGTCATCCGGCGAGAGGATCGGATTTTTCTCCCGAAACCACGAAACGTTGCCTGCCGCCCCCGCTCCCATTCCGACCGGCGGCGGCGGCAGGAGCCAGATGTCGGCGACGGTGTTCGCGTCGACGCGCGTCACCCCGGTGTGCCGCGCGCGCGATCGCGCGTCCAAACCCCGGCGGCGCGCGCGTCCCCACCCGGCGACACCGACCCGCGAGTTCCACTCCCTGAGCGCGCCGTCGCTCCGCGGGGGGGACAAGGATGGCGTAGCTTCCGAGGCGGCGACCGCGGCGACCGCGGCGACCGCGAAGAAATCCGGCGCGAAGATCACGTGGACCAGGCGGGATCACGTCGCGTCCACCCTGCTCGCGGTCGCCGTCTCCGGCCTCGTCAACGCCGTCCCGGTCCCCGCGTCGTGGGCCGACGATGCCGGCGCCACCGCGACGAGCGACTCGGAGACGACCGAGATGGTAGCGGACGGGGGAGCCGCGGCGTCAGCGATGGAATCCCCGGCGTCGTCCACCGTCGCCGCGATCGACGCCGCGGAGGCTGCCGTCCCGCTCGAGATCATCGGAGGTAACAGGCCCGCGATCGCGCACGACGACGCGCTCCCGCCCGAGCTCGAGATCGCCGGCGTGAAACTGATTCGATACGTCGACGACGCCTCGGGATACTCCGTCGCCGTCCCGGAGGGATGGAGCCGGGACCAACCGATGGCGAACACCCCGGAGTTCCACCCAAAGTCAGAGTACGGCGGCAGGCGGTTCAAGGTGACCGTGGCGCCAGTGGGACGAGTCTCCGGTAAGTCAATCGCGTTGCTCGCGGATTCCGAGCTCGAGAATATCCAAAACTCTGGGTTTGAATCCGCGGAGAAGTACGCAGCCACCGAGGCTTCGAAGTTCGCGCCGCTGGAGGGCACACCCGCGGCGAAGGCGGCGGGGATCAGCGCGACGACGCAGATCCTCGACGCGCGGGTGTCGGACGACGGGATGTACTATTACTACAGCTTTCGGTCGGAGGGTGAGTTTCTTTTTATTTCCTCGTACGGGCAATTCGACTGACGTCGTGTTTTGGTCACAGGGGTGTACCCGTTTCGGTTCTGGGGCGTGAGCGCCGTGGGTCCGGGGCAGACGGGCGGCGCGAGGAAGCTCGGCCGGCGGGACGTGGTGTCGGTGGTGGCGCAGATGCCGGAGGATAAGGCGAAGGAGTCTGACTACGAGCTGCTCAAGGGCGTGGTCGATTCCTTCCGCGTGTTCAATTATTAAGGTCAGAGCGGGTCCCCCTACTCGTAACCGCGATTATTTATTACAAGTAGTGCTAGACCACCTGCACTCCCGTGACTGCCCCGGGTTTTTTTGGTGCGAAAACCCGTCTGAGATCATGTCTGAGTTAATTTTTGAGACTTAACACTTAGTCTCCCATCAACAGCGGCGACTCGCTCGGTTCCCCACCCCCGCTCGACGCGAGCTGCGTGCTCTTCTCGTGCAGGTCCTGCAGCTGCGCGATGTACTCCTGTATCCCGTCCATGCTCATGTCGTCGCCAGCCCTGGGCGGAGTCCTCGGGGGCGGGCTCGGCTTTTTTGTCTTCTTCTTCTTCCCGGATGAACTCGGCGGCGTCGTTTGCTGCGCCGGATCGTGCGTCCTCGCTGGCGCGTGCACCCACTCCGGTTTCCTCGGCGTGTCGTCGTCGGACACCGCGGCGTCCGCCTCGAGCGCGATGCCTACGGCGCCGACGCCGGAGATCACCGTATCGCCGGCGAACGCGCTCGATCCCGGTCCCCAATCCAGCCGCTTGGGCTCGGCGGCGGCGGCGTCGTCCGCTGTCAAGTCCGCGTCGGATCCCGTGTCGGATGAACCAGCCGCCGGCGCGGGCATGGACGTGGGCGACGCGTTCATCTGCATCGCGCGGCGGGAGAGCGCGATGGCGGCGCGCGCCTCGGGGGTACGTCGACCCGCGCCCGTCACCCAACCCCCGTTGCCGCCGCGATACCGCGAAGCGCTCTCCGGCTCTGGCGTCCTGAGCAACGCGGCGGCGCTCGCGCGTAAGCCCCGGCCGCCCATGGGCGCGCTCCCCGGCCGGCTCGTCCCCCGAACCCTCTTCACCGCGTTCGTCCCTCCTCCCTTGAGCGTCGACGCGACGCCTTTCCCCGCGGCGACGCCGTGCAGGGTCTTGTGCTGGTTCAGCAGCCTGTTTACAAAACACGCCGTCAGTCGAATTGCCCGTACGATACGGAAATAAAAAGAAACGCACCGTCGCTCCAGGGATTTCGCGTAAGCATCCTTCTCCTCGCAATCCGCCTCGAGCTTCCCTTGCCGTTCCACCAGCCACTGAAGCCTGCGCAGCGCGCCCGTGAGCTGCGCGTTGTGCCGCCTCGCGTTGCTCGCCGTCGCTTTACGCAGCTCGGCGAGCGCGCCGTTAGCCTCGCGCGACTCCGCGGAGAGCTCCATCACGCGTCTGTCGGACCGGTCCAACTTGGCCTTTAACCTCGAGTTTTCCTCTGCGAGCTTTTGCCGATCGCTGATCAAAGCGCCGGCCGCGCGGCCGTGCGCGGCGTCGCCGTGCGTGCCGCCGGCGTGGCCGCCCGCCCGCCCCGACGCGTCACCGCCCGGATGCAAAGGGAGCGCGTGCGGGACCGGGTACGACGGCGGCGGCCGCGACCGTGCCAACATCTCCGGCGTCAACAACGCGTCCAGTTTCCGCTCGAGCGCGCCGCCGTTGGTCGCCTCGCGCAGCTCCTCCGCGCGCTCCAACGACTTCTGCCCGGCGAGGTAGAGCCTCTGCGCCGCGGACAGGCGCTCGGTGAGCTCCACGACGCGAGTCTCGTTCGTCTCGTTCGTGTCCCGCAACGCGACGAGTTCGTTGGAGAGAACCTGTGAAAAACCAACACGATGTCAGTCTACTTGCCCGTACGGGAAATACAATACAAAAAACTCACCACGTTGTCCTTTGCGAGCGCCTCCGACGCCACCGCGAGTTCCTGTAACGTTCGGCGTTGCCTGTCGCTGCGGTCCTCGAGCTCCGCGACGCGCCGCGCGCCCTCGCCCAGCGCGCGTTCCCTCGCGCGGTCCAGCTCGTGCGACTGGAGCACAAAGTCTCCTTCGGTGGCGGTGAACCGTTTTCGAGTCTCGTGCAATCGCCGCCGCATCCCGTCGTTCTCGGCGACGAGCGTGACGTTCTGCGCGCGTACCCTCTCCAGCTCGAAGCGCAGAGCCGCCTCCTTGTGCGCGAGCTGCTTGGTGAGCGTCGGGTCGAACGCGCGCTCGTGTTTCTTGCCGCCGCGCGTGGACGTGGACGCCGCGTGAGACCTCGGGTCGTGATGACGGGTCAGAGGCGTGGCTCGGCTGACGTGTCCGATCGGGGTCGCCGAGGCTGGCCGGGCGGCGGGCGGGGTCTTGGCGCGACCCGGGGATTTCACCCCGGAGTATCCCCCGCCCACGCGCGTCACCGTCAGCGGCGGGGCGTCGTCCACGTCCTCTTCCTGGTTGGCGTAGGCCACCGACGGGGATTTGGCGCTGAGCGCGCCAATCGAGTGACGCGGGCTGCGTCCGTTGACGCTGGGCGGGTGGAGGCGGTACGCCGGGGACTCCGGCTCGCTCGCCGCGTGGCTCAGCCTGCGCTCCTGCCTGTCCGTCGCGTCGAACTTGGACCTGGGGGATGCGGGTCGAAGGGAGGTTGGGGGGGGGCATTTGTTAGTTACTCGGGCGGGAACGGGGGATTGAGGGTTCGGGCTTCGGTCGTCGCGCACCTGAGGCTCGGGGCGATCTTCAGCAGCGCATCGCGCTCGTCCTTGTCCAGGCTCTGGAAAAAGCTCTTCCGGGGGGACACCATCGTCCCGGAAGACGGGCCCCTCTTGCCCGACATCGTGAGGAGGTCGGGCGCTCGGCCGATAGTGATCGAGCAGTCCATCCCTTGGAGGGGCCCACAAAACGAACGGCCATTTTGAAATCTCAGTGGACAGCCTCGGAGGGCACAACGCGGCGCGCCGACCACGGACATCACGCCGATGGTTGACGACGAACACGCCGGTTACGCGGCGCTCCGGTCATCCAAGACCGGCGTGCGCGACTCGCTCGGCTCCACGATCGTCCCACCCCCGCCCTCCGACTCAGCCTCCGACCGCTCGAGCTACGACGACGAGGATGAAGATCTCAGCGCGCTCGATGGGGACTCCACGGTGACCGCGACGATGGACGAGGACCCGGACGCCGCGTTCGAGGAAGACGAGCGCGGCCCACTCGCGGACTTCGACGACGACGAGCTCCGCAGGATACTCGCGCGAGCCGACCTCGACGCCGAGGACGACGGCCACGCCCGAGGCGATTCCGTCCAAGACGACTCCTTCGAAGAGGACCACGAGGACTTCGAGAACGCGGAGGAGGATGACGACGACGTGAACGCGCCGATGTCCACGTCCGCGGCGCTCGCGGCGCTCAAGTCCACGCGCCCGCGCACCGCCCGCGCCGCGGGTACCACGAACGACGCGCAGAGCGCCAAGCCGGCTCGCGCAGCCGCGTCGAACAAATCCGCCAAGATCGTCGGCCCGAACCTCGCCGCGAAGGCGTGGTTCGCCGACCTCGCGACCCTCCGCAACCGCCAACGACTCGTCGAACACCGCGAGCTCGCCCCAGCGCTGGACAAGCTCGAGCCCGAGCTCGAGGCATTGACCAGGCGCGACGCCGAGGCGACCCAACGCGAGCGCGTGGAGCTCGGCGGCGACCTGAACCGTCGGTTGAAACGCGTTCGCGACGCCGTGACCGAACTCGGCCGCCACGTCGTCAACATCCGCGGCGGCGACGAGTACGTCCGCGAGCTCGGCCGGTTGATGGACGGCGCGGAGAAGGACATCGTCGCGCTCAAGGAGGCGCAGCGGTCCGCGTTTGACGCCCTGCAGAAGGAGGAGAAGGAATTGAGCCGCTACGTCGAAGACTTCGCGCAGAGGCTCGACGATCCCTCCGTGTGGGGCGCCGACGCATCCCGCGCGTTGATCACCGGCATGGACCACCGCACGGCCAAGGCGCAGCGCAAGATCTACGGCACCAAGCGGCCGGTCAGCGCCGGGACGGTGCTCCGCGGAGCCGCCAAGGATGAACCCTGGACCGTCGAGAAGACCCCGGCGCGTCGAGGCTCCGGCTACGGCTCCGGAACCAACCCGGACGACACCGGGCTCTCACCCGCGGGGTCCAACAAACCGAGGCCCGCGAGCGCGCGCGACCCCGTGAGCCCGTGGGCGCGCGGCGCCGCGACGACCTCCGCGCGCAGAACACCAGGCCGCGGCGGCCTGAACGACGACGAAAACGCCGAGAAGACCCCACCCCCGAAAGCGGTGGCCGAGTACGAAAAGTACGCCGCGGACTACGGGCCAACCGGCGGATGGGCGGACGTGGACCACGCACGATGGCGACGGTGCCTCGCGCGAACCAACATGAACTACGGCAACGCGGTGGTGCTCGCCGCGGAGGAGCTGGCGCCGTTCGGGATTGAACGAGCCGAGGTTGTGCGACACGCTCGGTGGGACGCGGAGCGCGAGGAACTGTTCAACCGACGCAAAGCCGCGGTGGCCAAGTGGCGCGCGGAACAACGCGAGGCTGAGCGCGATAAACGCGACGCGCTCAACGATGAGATGCGAACGAAGGAGATCACCGCGCGTCGCGAGCGCGAGGAGCGCTTCAACGCCCGCAGGCTCGAGGAGAAGGCGAGGCTGGCGGAGTGGAAGGAGAAGAAGCGGATGGAGGAGGAAGCCGGCGCCGCGCGGCGACGCGCGGAGGAACGCGCCGCCGTCGCCGCGCGCGCCGAGGCTGCGCGCATCAAGAGGACGGAGCGCGAGGAGCGCGAGGCGCGCAACGCGGCGCGCGCGCAGGCGAGGTGGGAGGCGGCGGAGGCGGCTCGAGCCGCAGCGGAAGCCGCCGCCGAGGCGCTCATCCCCAAGGCGGTCGACGTCACAGCCGCGGAGGCCAGGGCTGAACGCGAGCGGCTCGCGCAGCGCGCGATGGAGACGGCCAAGAAGCGGCGCGACGCGGCGACCGCCAAGGACAAGGCGTTGCTCGAACGCAAGGAGCGGCAGAAGGCGGCGGGGGAGAAGCTCGCGGCGAGGAGGCGGTTGGCGGAAGGGAGGTCCGAGGAGGTCACCGCGGATCCCGATCGAATCACGCGATCGACCGCATCGACCGCCATGCGCGTGGCGAGCGACCGGCCGGACCGCGGGCTGTTCGACGCGAGGCCGGCGGTGCAGTACGTGCAGCACAGGGCGACGCCCTCGTGGACCGCCGGGCACATCCGGTGAGAACGTTTGAAACAAAACAAGTGTACAATTCGTAAAGCGTGGTGCGTCGGATGTAACATTCAGCGCCAAGACAGGACTCATCGATCGCATCGTCGTGCGTTAGTCTCTCTTTCTCTCCCTCTCTCTCTCGTTCTCTCTCTCTCTCATTCTCTCTCTATCCGGAAGCCCGGGTCGTATCACTTCTTCGCGAGCCGGCCTTTGCTGTCCCGCCGGCTGCCCTCCCACCCCTTTCGGAACAGAGCCGTCGCGTCGTCGCCTTTGTCGCCTCCGCTCGGAGCCGTCGCGGGAGGCGCCGCCGCCGCCGCCGCGAACTGAGCCACCGCGGCGGTCCACCCGCCTCTCGCCCGCTTCGTCGCACCCGCCGCGGATCCCACGGTCGGAAGGCACGGCACCGGTCGGTCGAAGGACCCGGCTGTTTCCGGCTGAGCGGCGGCGACGGACAGCGGCAGCCTCGGCTCGGGGATCCCCCCGCCGTTCGCAGCCGACGAACCGGGCGCGAACAACCGGAGCGTCGCGCCCGCGAACTGCGCGCACTTGCTCAGGTCGCGGAGCAGCGCGCGCGAGGTGTGACCGGGCATGGACCGGCCCCACATCCGCAGCGTGAACGGGGACTGGCGGCGGGACCGGCGCGATTTCCTCCCAGCCGCCAACTTTGTAATGTTAGCGGCGGGTGTGGACCCCGCGGCGGCGTGAAGCGTTCGCTCGCGGCACGTGAGGCCCTCCTCGTCGTCGTCCGAGAGGGATAAGACGACCTCCTCGTCATCGCTGAAGGGGTCGAATGGGTCGTCTTCGTGTGGGTCCGGGTCGAAGTCGACGTCCCGGCCGCATCCCCGGGGCGGCGCGGCGAGGAACGCGGTGACCAGGTCGGTCTCTTCCGCGCCCGCGTGGGTCAGGTCCCCGCGCACGACCGCGGAGATGCACCAGTCGTTGGGCTCGTGGATGTCCGCCGGGGCGTCGATGTCGGTGACGACGTTCCATCGCTCGGGGGCGGCGAACGACGGCGACGGGGGATCATCCGCCGTCCCCCTCTCCTCAAAAGACGAAGAGGAGGAGGACGACAGCGCGAGGTCGAGCGTGGAGGCGGTGACGATGGACTCGGATCGCACGTGCGTCTCCATCGACACGTCCGCGTCGATCGCGCGTGCGTTCGGCATCTCCGCGGCGCGAGTCGGGGAGTAGGCGACGGCGCGTCGGTCGCCGCGGGGTCTGGACTTGAAGAGGATGAAGAGCGCCAGCACGCAGACGTCCAGGAATAGGAGCAGGGAGGCGACGCGCGTGAGGCTGAGCGCGCGCGGGGGCGCGACGAGGAGTTCCTCGGCGCGATCGACCCAGACGGAGTCGGGGACCGTGAAGATGCGCGGCGTGTAGTACGTCGATTGGGGGCAGACGACGTGCGCGGGCGCGAGCGGAGGGTCGAGTCGCGTCGCGGTCGCCGGGCGGTCCGTGACGGGTAGTTCCACGCGGGCGAGGACGCAGCCGCGGTCGATGCCGCCGGAGGACGAGCGAACGGACGGGTCGACGACGGTGACGACCGCGCGGCTCGTCGCCGCCTCGGACGCGTCGAGGCGGAAGAGGAACTCGCCGCGCGGCGGGCACGCGCGCTCCACGAGGACGCGAGGCGAGTGCGTCGGCCGCTGACTCTCGATACCGATACCCCCCGCGGGTCTGAGCGCGAGCTCGACGCGAAGGCACGCGGATGACGACTCCTCGGCGGGATCCCTCGACGCGCGGCCGAAGAGGATCGCGAGGTTGGGCGGGCGCAGGTTGGAGGCGCGGATGGCGGCGCTCATGTAGCCACGGGCGCGCGCACCGCGGGTTTGACGCGAGCGCGCTCGTACCCCCGAAGCTGTCGAGCCCGTTTTTGACATTTCTTTCTCATCGGATGGGCTCTTGGCTCTTGGAATACGCAACTACCGCCGCCGAGGTCGCGCCTCACTCGTCATGGTCGCGTCGCCCACCGCAGGCCCGAAAGCGGGCCCGACCTTGTTCTCCCCGTGGCGCCCAGACCTCACCGTCACCCCGGTCATGTCCCCCGACCCCGACACGCTCGCCAAGCAGCGCGCGCAGCTGGCCAAGAGACGCGCGGAGCGGTCCACCCTTTCCGAGGAAATATCCGAGGAGACCACGGCGGACTCTCCCGAGAGCAGGCACACTTCCGCGCAGGCGACCGCCGCCATGGCCGCGTCCGACCCGACGCACCCTTCCACGCTCTTCGCGTCCTTCTCCGAGCGCGACGCCGGGGAGAGGCGCGCGTCCGAAGCGGCGCAGGCGGCGAGCGCGAGCGCACTCGCCGTTCACAACGCGAGGAACGCCAGGAACGATACCCTATCGCTCGCCGTCGTCGAGTCCACCGCGGTGGACAACGCCGCGCAGACCGACCCGCCGCGGCCCGCCCCGATCCCTGACCACCACCCACTCACCGTCGACCTCTTCGCCGCGGTCATCTTAACCCTCCTCGCCGTCGGCATCGTCGCCGTGGCGTGTGTCTTTCCCTACCAAGGCCTACGGGACGTCGCGGGAGATAACAGGCGGTGGGAAGTGACGCTCGCGAGGTGGTCCTTCGCTAACGACTTGCCGCGCGTGCCCTCCCTTGAAAGGTTCTACCCAACCGCGACGGAACGAATCGGCGGGGGCGGTGGTATCGAGGCGTACCTGCCCACCGACACCGTCGCGTTAGGGTCAAACGTCGAAGGAGGAAACGCCGCCGACTGAGATCAGAAGACGCGTGACGTCGTCGCCGAGAGTGGACTGTATAAAAGTTTTTGTGAGTTTCGTCTCCAAGAGACGATGAGCTACGGAGAAGGCTACTTCTCGTTAGGTGAGTCGTGAAATAAAGAATCGCGGACGCGTCTCAGAACGCGCCGGTGAGCACCGCGCCGCACGCCCACGCGCACACCCCCCACGCCCCCGCGAACGCCGCGTTCAAACCGATTTGCCTCGAGTCGTCGGGCACGCACGCAACCTTCAAATCGTTCGTGATCGCGAATACCCGTTTGCTCACGCCCACGTAGAGCGCGGTGCACAGCGCGAAATTGAGCATCGGGTGCCCGGGCACGAGGCTCATGAGCATGGACGGCTGCGCGTTGGGTACGTTGGAGGTGGAGAGCCATATGTGGAACTGGGAGATGTACGTTTCCAGCGTGATCTTCCCGCACCAACAAAACAGGGAAATATGCCACGACCGCAGACCCTTGGTCAGGTTACGGAGCACGATGAACCCCGTGATGGGTATCCAGCTCGTGTACGGGTGCAGCGCGTTGTACCGCAGCTTGGGCAGCACGTACACCGCGCTGTACCACCAGTACATCACCCCCAGCGTCACCGCGCCGATCCCCGACTGGACGCTGACGCGTTGCTTGGCGTCCATCTCGTCGATTCTTTTCATCGCCGCCTCGTACTTTGGGTGGAAAAAGGCGCACGCCATGCCGTGGATCCACACGTACCTGTCCAGCCCCGAGCGGAAGAACCACTCGTGCATCGGGTCCACGTCCGGCTTCTTCGGGTCGGTGTACTCGAACAAACCCTGGAACGGCCCGAACACAGCTGTGAACACCCCGGGTATCTCCCACAGTACGTACACGACGATACCGCACACCGCGAATTTTCCCAGCACCGCGTTGACGTTGGCGTTGTGGTCTTTGCCGACGTAAAGGGCGAAATACACCGCCAGCGTGAACAGCGTGTGCATCGGGCATATGTAGTACAGCACGTAGTCGTTCCTCATGGCGAGGCACACGAAGAACACGAAGAAGTTGAGCCTCCACATCATCTGCGCGAACCTGTGAAAGGAAAAGTCCTTCCGCACGTAGTAGTAGGAAAAATTGCCAAATCCCGTCATCCACACGTACGCCGCGATGAACACCCTGATGGCGTTGTAAATCTCCGCAGCCTTGAAGTAGTGGTACAGCAGGAACAGCACCTGCATCCACCCTTTCCACTCCTCCGTCTGTTCGCGGTTCAGCGGGACGTTGGACCGGCACTCTTTCGTAGTGGTGAACCAGCCGTACGCGCCGAGCGCCGCGAAGATGGCCCAGAACAGATCCCTGTCGTAATGCTTCTCGGCTTCCGGCACCGCGGCGCTTCGATCGGCGAGCCAGAAGAGCGCGAGGACGCACCCGAGCTCGGTCCACGAGCGGAGCGTATCGCGCGATGCGATGAGCGCGCGCCTGTCGCCGAGGAGGCACCGCACCGGGGCGAGCTTGGCGATGTGTTCGTCGATTCGGACGATCGGCTTGACCGGCGCGGTGTCCCCGCCGCGGGACGCCGGCACGGCCTTCGCGCCGCCGGCCTCGACGTCCACGACCGACGCGTCGTCCTTCTTCGTCGTGCCCACGGGCCCGAGCTCCACCTCTCGCGACGAGAGCGCGCTGTCGCGTTCGGCCATCACCGCCACCCCGTCGCCGCCCTTGAGGTCCTTATCGGCTGATCGTGCAGATGACGACGGCGACGCCCCGTCGGTGGCGCCGCGCTCCGCCGCGATCGCGCGGTGCGCCAGCTCCGCGCGCGTCCACAGGGCTAAGATGATGGAGAAGGTGAGGAAGACCGCGATCTGCATGGCGCCCGGCGGGGGCAAAGCCCCGGGGAGCTCGTCCACCACCAGCCCCGACGAGTCGGCCATGTGCGGGCGATAAGTGTTTAGTGACGATCAGGCGGTGCCGAGCTTGACTTGTCCGCCGAATGGCTCGTCACAACCGATGTCGCCCGGGCACCTCAGGGAGCTGACGTTCTGGGAGCGCGTCTTTCCCTACAGCAGCATCCCACTCTGGCGCTTCTTCTGCGCGTTCGCCATCCTCGGCGTGTTCCTCGCGTGGGCGGGGCATCACGACCGCCTGCGCGCGAGGGAGAGGCGCGAGATTAAGCGCACTTCAAAGCACGCGGTGTGAAATTCAAAAAATGGATCCCCGACCCCCGACGACGCAGGGACCTCCCCAATCCGCGCATCAGCCGCAACCGCAGCAGCAGATGGCGAGCTCCAAGGACGGTGGCGAGATGTACGGCCCGCCGAGCGTCTCCGCCGGCGGCGCACGACTCGTCGCCGCCATGGAGCACGTCGACCGAGTCGTCAACGCCTTTGTCGAAGACATCGGACGTGCCGTCGCGCAGGTCCGCGCGGAGGTCGCCGCCGAGCGCGACGTCTCCCTCGAAACCATCGCCCGCGAGGCGTCGCAGATCGACGACGTATACCGGACCCTCCAGGCGGACAAGGCTGACTTCGAAACCCACAGGGTCGCCATAGAGACCGAGCTCGAGCGCCGATGGACCGAGCTCAAAAACGCGCAGGAACGGGACAAGGAGGAACGCGCCGCGGTGGAGCGAGAGATACGCGAGATGTCGCAGAGAGCCGCGGCGGAGACGCAGGCTGCCGCGCTGATCCAGATGCAGGCGTCGCAGGCGGCGCAGGCCGCCGCGCTCGGCCTCGGCCCGGGCGGCATGATGATGCCGCCGGGGTCGAGCCACGGGATGGCCACGCCGGCGATGCCGACGGGAATGATGCCGGGCGCGATGGGCACGGGCATGCCTGGGTCGATGGGCATGCCGCCGTCCATGCCTGGGTCGATGGGCATGCCGCCGTCCATGCCGGGAACCGATGCGCGCATGCCCACGGGTGCCGCCGCCGCATCCAACGCATCACGTGAGCCGGACCCTGGCCCCATGCCCGGCCCGCGGCTCATCTTCGCCGTCGGCGGTTTACAACGCGCCAGCTCACCGACGTGGACCGCGGAGGTGTACGAGGCTGACTCCGGCGGGTGGCGCCTTTTACCCGAGATGCGAAGCGCGCGAGGGTACCTCGCGGTGGCGCACGCGGGTAAGTCCATGGGCGCCAACCTGCTCGCCATCGGTGGAAGCGACGGGAAAAGTACGCTGGCTTCGTGCGAGGCGTTTGACTACGGAGCGGGTAAGAGTTTATTTTTGTTACCATACGGGCAATTAGACTGACGTCGTGTTTTGTTTACAGGGGCGTGGCGGGATATCGCGTCGATGTCGAGGCCGAGGATCTGGCTTGGCGCGGCGACCGTGGGTGACCACGTGTTCGCGGCGGGTGGGTACGACGGCGCGGAGTACCTCGACCTCGTGGAGGTGTACCGGCCGGGCCCGCCGGAGGCTAAGCCCGGTAGCGTCGCCGCGGCGGGCCGGTGGGAGCGGTGCCGGTCGCTCTCGTCGGGTCGGAGCACGATGGGTCTGGTCGGGTGCCTCGGGACGCTGTACTCCGTCGGCGGGTTCACCGCGCCGCACTACCTCAGCACGTGCGAGGCGTACGATCCCAACGCGGATCAGTGGTGGGGTGTCGCGCCGCTCGGTACGCCGCGGAGGGACCTCGGTTTGGCGGCGATTGAACACCGTCACATGCTCATCGCCGCGGGGGGGTACGACGGTCGTAAATACCTCGGCGCGGTTGAGGCGATGGACCCGCGGATAAACCGGTGGCGTCCGCTCGCGAATCTGCGCAAGCCGCGGCAGTTGCTGGCGTTGTGCGCCAAGGGTGACGAGGTGTGGGCGATCGGCGGGTTTGACGGGAAGGAGGGCGCCCGGACGGTTGAGACGTACGACGCGAGGATGGATAAGTGGACAGAGGCGGCGCCGATGTCGACGCCCAGGCTGGGTCTCGGCGCGTGCTGCGCGTGATGATGGGGTGTAGAAGTGTTAGCGCTCTGTCTATGGAACGTGTGAAGGCCGAGTTTGGCTCGATGATGCCGATCGTTTCGCTCAGAGACTGTGCGCGGCGAGCGAAAGTGTGTTGGAAACGGGGCGCAGTGCTGGATTTTGTGTGGATTTTGTCATCGATATCCAGAAAGAAAATCGCTGCAGCCCTTCCCCCACTTCCTCGCGCACACCGGCCCCCAGGGGTTGCCGTGAAGGATGCTATCGTCGCTCACCGTGAAGAATACACACACCGTCACACCAGCATCCGCGAGGATCCACCGCGCGTCCCGGCCCGTCCGAGTTCACCGCTCCCCGACGCGAAGGTCGGCCACATCCAAAACTCATCGTCGATCCTGTTCGTCCACCATGTTCATCGCCTCCGCCGCCGCGGACCCCGACCCGGACCCTCCGCCGTGGTCCTCCCTCTCCGTCCCTGTGTACAGCCTCGCGACGGTCCCGGACGCCGGCCCGACGAAGGGCGACAGCGCCGACCGACCGAGCATGAACATCACCACCTACTGCACCCCCGTGACGATCAAGCCGACGCGCAGGCTCGCGGTGGCGCTCTACACGCACACCGCGACCGCTCGGAACATGCTGGCGACGGGTAAAGGTGTGCTGCAGGGGCTGAGACGCCATCACGCGGAACTGGTGCCGACGCTGGGGAAGAGCAGCGCGCACGACGTGGACAAGCTGGAGGCGCTCAGGGAGACGCACGGGCTGAACATCGTGACGCGATGGGGGGTGCCCACCATCGAAGATGCCAAGTCCGCGGTGCTGCTCGAGATCGTGAGCCTGGAGACGGCCGGGGACCATCACCTGGCGCTGTGCGAGGTTGTGGACTGGGAGAACATCGAGGGGGAAGGGGAGCCGCTGTACACCGGGGATCTGCCCAAGTAGACCGCTCCTCCGTAGCCGCGTAGCCAGTAGCACACCTTGTAGCGTCGCGTCAAGTTAACTTCGAGGAGGTTTGAAAGAGCCGCGGGCGTAACTGGGATTCGCCCATATGGACTCGCGCCGCGGCAGGAGGCTGACGGTCGTGGATAGAGGGTTCAGACTTCGACTTCCCGGGGGCGTCATGGAGTGCCACGACTGGCGCGCGTTCGCCATGCTGTGCGCCGGGGTGTTCGTCATCATGATGGACCAGAACCTCATGGCGCCCAACCTCTCGCAAATCGCCGGTGACTTTGGATTCGACGACACGGAGAGGGACGTGCGCCTCGGAGGGCACATATCCGTCGCGTTCTTCCTCCTCGGGCTACCCGCCGCGCTCGTCATCGGCGTCCTCACCGACGTCATCCAGCGCAAACGCATCCTGGTGTGGACCATGATCCTAGGGCAAGGGCCGTGCGTCCTCGCGCTGTTCGTGTCCAACTACTGGGAGCTCTTCGCCATCCGTACCCTCACCGGCATCGCCGTCGGCGGGGCGCTCCCAATCGTCTACAGCATGGTCGGCGACCTGTTCCCACCGAACTCGCGATCGTACGCGTCCATGCTCGTAGGGATGGCGATGAACTTCGGCGGGATGTTCGGGCAAGGCGTCGCGGGGTACCTCGGGCCGAGCTTCGGATGGCGCGTGCCGTTCGCGGTGGTCGGAACGTTCGGCCTGGCCGTCGCCGCCGTCGTTCAGAACTTCGCGGTCGAGCCGCGGAGGGGCATCGCGGACGGGGGCGACGGCGGGATCGGCGCGTCCGCCGCGGCGGCGGCAGCGGCGGCGTCCGCGAAGACCGCGTCGCTCTCTTCGCACAGATGGTCCCATTTGCTCCGCGAGTGGCTGAAGAAATCAGCCGCGGTGTTCCGGCGACGGACTAACGTCCTCGGGTTTCTACAGGGCATACCGGGCTGCGTTCCGTGGAGCATCATCGGCGTGTTCATGAACGATTACCTCGCGGTGGATAAAGGCCTCGGCGTGGAGCACGCGACGACGATCATGATGTTTTTTGGTTTCGGCGGCATGTTCGGTACAATCACGGGCGGCATCTTAGGACAGAAGCTGTACAACCTCAAACCGTGGTACATGACCGCGTACATGGGAGCCGCCGCGATCGCCGGGATATTCCCCTGGCTCTACCTCGTGGAGGCGGACGACTACGGGACCTCCGCGGAGGCCATGGGGGAGAAGATCGGCGTCATGTTCTTCGCCGGGCTTCTCGCGACGATGACGGGCGTCAACGTCCGCACCGTCATCGTCAACGTCAACGCGCCTTACGAACGAGGCACCGCGTTCGCGTGGTTCAACCTGACGGATGACCTCGGTAAAGGGTTCGGGCCGGTGATGTCGTCGGCGCTCGTGGCGCACGTGGGACGGACGCTGGCGTTCAAGCTGGGGTTTGGGTTTTGGGCTCCGTGCGGCGCGCTGTGTCTGCTGTGCGGGTGGACGATGCCGCGGGATGTCAACGACGTGAGGCGGGAGATGCAGGAGCTGGCGGAGGGGAGAAGCAGCCCGAGGAGGGAAGGGGATGCGGGCAGCGGCGGGGTGGATGTGGAGCGGACGTCGCTGCTGGGGAGGGGCGTGTCGTCGGACAAGCTAGTCTGATGTCGACACGCGTAATAATGATACACACCGCCTTATCGATAAATAAAGGTACGACTCACGCCGCCAGCGCCGGCGCCGCCTTCCTATCTGCCGCCACGCTATCCTCGTTGAACGCCACGCTCATACGCATCGACGTTAGGTCCAGGTCCATCGGGTCACCCCGTCCCTCGCCCGACCTCGCCCACCCGTTCGATTCCACCGCGTGCAACACGTCGCCGCGGAACAGTACCAAGTCCCCGACTCTCGGCTGAAAACGCAGATACGGCACCGACTCGTCACCGCCCGACTCGTCACCGCTCGACACGTGGCACCTTAACCCCAGCGTCCCGCTCCCGTACACAGGCCCGTCCTCCACCTCGTCCCACTCCGTCTCGCTGTCCGAGTCCGAGCTCGCGGGCTTCACCGGCGCCGGGCACTGGAGGTAGTACACCCCGGACCACGACTCCGCGCCGCCGTGGTCGTGGAGTTTGTTAAAGTCGCCGGCTCCGTTGGCGTTGAGCCAGCCGTAGAGGTCATCGCGCGTCACCGCCCGCTCGCGAAGCGCCGTGTCACGTACCCGGTCATGCGCGGCGCACGCCACCTCGCTCAGTATCCCCCATCCCTTGATCCCGCGTGGCCTCCGCGCGTTTGCCTTTTCGTCGTCGACCGCATCCTCTTCTTCGTCGTCGCTTTCGGACCACGTGTCCGGCTCGAGGACGTCGTGCGCGCTCTGGTACCCGCCCACGTTGCTCACCGTCACCCCCGCGTCCGGTCCACGTACCAGCCGCTCCATCGCGTCGTAGCCGCGGCGCGCGTTGACGTGCGCCCTGCGGAGGAGCTCCGCCCTCAGATTCGCCTCGACGTCTGGGATGAGCCTGAGGACGTGCAGCGAGCGAGTCTGGCCGCCGGACGATATCGACGGGAGGACGTACTCGACGTGCGACTCGAAGTGCCGCGCGGTCGAATCAAAAGCGTCCCGGTCCTCGCCCGCGTCGCCCGAATCGTCCTCGGCGCCGTCCGAGGACAACCTGTCAATTCCACTGAGATCGGCC
>Ga0209631_10001182_pt1 | contig 34207 bp, 23 predicted proteins | sample COG_08_FD_184752 | JGI IMG/M metagenome (GOLD analysis project Ga0209631, IMG submission 184752) | Pelagic Microbial community sample from North Sea - COGITO 998_met_08 (SPAdes) (version 2) | ecosystem: Environmental > Aquatic > Marine > Neritic zone/Coastal water | place: Helgoland, sampling... | reverse complement strand
CCCGTCAGGTCTATCGTCTCGACTGTCGTATCGGGCGGCGGAGCAGACTTGCGCGCGGGGGTCACGGGCGTCATCGGCGCGTGCTTCCGCGCCGGGCCTACCACCACCGTCCGCGGAGGCGTCGTCGCAGTCGGTGAGGGCATTCCCGGGTGTCGAACGTTCCCGGGCTTCGACGGACGGTGCTTCACGCGTGCCATCACCCGCGCCGCCTCGGAAGTGCCCGTCGCTTCGGTTTCCTTCCGAGGTTTCCATACGAGCCTCGTCCGAGGAAATTCGGCACCTGCGGCTACCGTTGCCTCGGCCGAGATACACCGTCGTATCTTCACACCCAGCCCCGCGCGGGCGCCGGTGCATCGCGGCCATGTCGTCGAGGTCGTCGTCTCCGTCGCTGTCGCGGACATCCTCCTCGGTGGACGAGGACCGCGCGTCGGCGCTGCGTCGGAGGTACGTCGCGCTGCGGCAGGGTGACCTCGCGCGGGAGCGACTCGCCGGGCCCACGCAGGGACACAGGCTCGCGTCCGCCATGTTCCCTCCGGTCTCGGCTCCTCCGTCCGCTCCCGAGCTCTCCAAGCTCATCGACGCGATCCCTTCCGCGTACAGCCGCGACAGCCCCGCGGGCCTCTTCATCTACCGTGAACAAGCGCGGAAGGTCCAGTCTTTCGTCGCGGCCGAGACACGCGCCGTCACGGAAGCCGCGAAGCTTCTGGAGACATCCGCGCCACTCGCCGAGCGATCCGCGCTCGAGCGATGGACCGACGCGACGGATGCACTCGCGGAGCGAGCCATATGCGCGTGGGACTTGCTCACGCTCGCGAACGACGCGGCGACGATCGCGGAGGACGGCCCGGAGCTCAGCGCGAAGCTTCAAGGTCCTGAGATATCTTCCGAGGCTCGAGACGAGGAACGCGAAGCCGAGGAGGACGGGTCGCTTCCCACGGTCCCGTCCGACGAGGACATGGCGACGCCGGACTCGCCGCAGTCCCCGCTCAGGCCCGGCGCGCCGCGTCCACGTTCCATGTACGATGACGCCGACATCTTCGACGTTAACGCCCCCCCCGCGGTGGAATTGGAACGAGCGTTTTCCCGATTCGACCCGGCGGTGCTCGCGCTCTCCGACGCCTACGCCGCCATACGAGCCGCCATGACGCCCACGTGCGATACACCGAACGACGTCGAATGGACCCCGCCGAGCACGTTCGAGCGAAAGACCACGAAGTACTGGATCAAACCCAAGGATGTGCTGCGGGTAAAGCTCGCGGCGTGCAAACATCTCCCGGTTCTCGTCTTTGGCGACAAAAAATCATCCGGGCGCGACGGCGGCGCGGTGTCCTCCGTGTACTTCGACAACGACCAGCTCGACGTCTACAGGACCCGCATGGAACGCCACGAGGGATCGACGCTGGTCCGCGTGCGCTGGTACGGCGACGTCGACGGTCACGGCGTTCCTCACGAGGACACACCTCGCGTGTTCATCGAGCGGAAGACGCACCACGAGTCCTGGTCCGTCGAGTCCAGCGTGAAGGAGCGCTTCCGGCTGGACGGTACGGACCTGTTCAAGTACATCGACGGATACCTGCTCGCGTCGCCGGATCTCAACGCGCAGGCCGCCACGCTCGCCCGGGACGTGTCCAACGATGAGTTACGCGCCAGGGGTCTGAAGCCGTCAGTCGGATCGTTCTACAACAGGTGAGTTTCTTTTTATTTCCGTATGGGCAATTAGTTTGACGTCGTATTTTGTTGACAGAACCGCGTTTCAAAGAAGCGATTCCAACGACGTGCGGGTTTCGCTCGACGTCGACCTCAGGTTTTCCGACGCGGCGAATGCGGGCGTCGACCCGTTCATCCCCACGAAGGTACACGGCTTCCCGATGGCGATACTCGAGGTCAAGCTGGCGCGCGGTGAGGACGGTGCGTCGGCGCCGGACTGGATCGATGAGGTTTTGTCCGCCGGCGACGCGACAGAGGTTAAGAAATTTTCAAAGTTTCTTCACGCCACCGCGGTTCTCCGGGCGGAGGCGGGCGGTGCTGACGTGGCACTTCCCCATTGGTACGGCGCCGAGACGCTCGAGGATGCCGATCGACGAACCATCGCGCCGCAGGTGAAGGAGGACCACGTGTGCGTCGACATAGACCGACCTCGCCACCTCGCAGGGGGAGTCAAAGTCAGCCCACTCGCCGGCGCCATTTCCAACCTGACGCCCCCCGCGTCGACCACTCCGACCGCACGCGCACCCTTCGATGGACACGTCAAGGCGGCCACGTCGCCCTCCCGCCGCCGACACGTTCCGGTCAAGGTGGAGCCCAAGACGTTCTTCGCGAACGAGCGCACGCTGCTCCAGTGGCTCTCCATGTCCATCCTGATCCTGTTCATGTCGCTCGCGCTGCTTTCGCTCGACGGCGGCGGCGGCCTGGTCGGGACCGCCGAACCCGTCGTCGGGAACGGCGGCGGCGGCGGCGGGATCGGCGCGGCGTCCACGCTCGGACCCGTCGGCGGCGGCACGGGCGGGCTATCGGGTGCGGCCGCGACGTCGAGGCGACACGCGGTGGCCTCCGGGATATGCGGCGCTATCCTCGCGCCCGTCGCCATCGTCTTCATGGTGTACTCGCTGTGGATATTCGTGTGGCGCGCGAGGCGGATCGCGCGTCGTGAGCCGAGTGCGCGATACGACGACAGGTGGGGACCGGTCGCGCTCGTGGTCATGTTGGTCGGCATATCGTGCGCGGCCGTCACCCTCGCCATCGTGTCTCACCCGTGGTGACCGGGCGTCGGCCAGAGTCGATGTTTTTTTTCATCTAGAAGTGTTACCCTGCTGTTCACAACTCTACATGACGCGCGTCGCGTCGCTAACTTCCGTGCTCGAAGAACCTCGCGCTCCTCGTGGCGAGGTCGAAGAATTCGTCGAAGTTCACCATCCCGTCCCCGTCCCCGTCCACCATCTTGATGAGCTCCGCGACTTCGTACAGCGTCAGAGATTCGCCGAGCGCTTCGAAGAATGATTGGACGTCGTTCACGTCCAGCAGCCCGTCGCCGTCCTCGTCGAACGCCGCGAACGCTTCTTGGATCTCGGCATCCTCGAACGCGGCGGCGCCCCTCGCCGCCTGCTCCTCCCTGTCGATCCCCGACGCCGATGAAGCGCCCATTCCGCCTCGGTCGCGACGATCAGTCTCTCCGATGCTGACTCCGGCGAGATCGTCAGCGAGTTCCCTCGCCGTGCTGAGCCCCTCGTCGTCGGTGAGGTCCTCGGCGCCGGACTCGAAGTCCGCCAAGGACGAGTCGTCGTCCGCGTCGGTGTACGCGCTGCTCCGCGCGGAGTTCGGCGCGGAATCGTACGGGTCCGGGTCTATACCGCCCGCGCCCCCGCGCCTCGGCTCGCCCCTGAGGTCGCCGGATGGCCTCATCCCGCCCTCGCCCCTGATCTCCTCGCGCGGGATGGGCGGCCGGCGCTGCGCGTAGTCGTCGCGGGGCACGCCCCAGCCGTCTCCGCCTCTTCGAGACATGCCTCTGCGACGTCCAAAACTCGCCGCCGCGCCGCTCGAAGTGTTCAACCGGTGTCTGTTTTGAAATGCGCCAACGAAACTCACGGAGGAAACAAGAGCTGAGCCCCACCAGCCAGGGTGTCCGCGGTCACAACGTGAGGTCACCGCAGGGACGCTTTAACCCGCGCGGATCACCGTCCCCGCTCGCACGCGATGTCACTCGCGATCTCATCCACCGCCGTCGCGCCGGCCCGCGCCGCGTCTCCCACCGCCTCGGAGCGAGCCGCCCGCACACGCCGTCGGCACCTTATCCGCCGTCGTTCATCACACGGATCCCCCGTGCTGACGCGCGCCGCTGCGGGCCCCGCCGCGAACGCCGACGGCATGTACGACGGCACCGTCTTCTTCCACCTCTACCCCGAGCTCAAGTCCCCGAAGCCCATCTTCAGCACCTTCCTCGAGGGCGCCCTGCACTGCTGCGAGGTGGCACGCTCCCATCCCGACTACTGCTCCGCGCACTTCCACGAAGCCATCGACCAGTCAGACGCCGTCGACTGCAAGCCGCACGGGTACTTCAACATGACGCTGTTCAAGTGCCCGCCCGCAGAGCTCTACACGCGGTTCGAGGACCTACACGAGTGCCTGGACATCGGACACATGGACCAGGTACACCACCCGCTGCCGTGCGTGGAGATGGCCGCGATGCCAGGCCCTGAATCCGCCATCGCCGGCGCCCCGCACGGCGTCGTCAAGTACTCCGAGAAGGACGCCGTGGTTCTCGTGGCGCTGCCGAATGGCCACGGGCTGGACGAGAGCGCGTGGAGAACGTGGTCGGGCGCGGACGTCGCGGCGGAGAAGGCGGGCGAGCTCTTCCTCGGCGCGTCGCTGCACCGATGCGTCGACGATGATAACGGATCGTTCTCGCACGTGGTACGGGTCGAGCTCGGCGCGTGCGACGACGCCGCCGTCGAGGCGTGCGTGTCGGTGGCAAAGGGGACGTGCGGGGACGGCGCGGTGGTCGGCGGGTTCAGGTGCGCGTTCAACATCGAGAAGACCGGCACGCCCGCGGGGGCGATGCCCGCGGTTCGAGAGATGCAAAAGAGGAAAAAAGAGGGAGAGGACGCGGGCGGCGTCGCCGCGTCCGACGCGGGGAAAAAGACGGGCGAGGTGTAGCCGCGCGTCGTATCTCTTCGGTAATTAAACACACAATAACGTCATCTCTCTCTCGTCGTCTCTCGTCGTCTCTCGTCGTCACTCGCCGTCGTCTCGCGCTCGATATCGGATTCAGTACCCGTCCGAGTTGAGCTGCCCGGGCCGGGACACCGTCCGGAGCTCCCGACCGTTCTGCATCTCCTCATCGTCGGGCTCCTCCTCGAGCGGCATGTACTGCGCCATGATCGCCTTGATCTCCTGGTCCATGTACGACCTCAGTCGCCACCGGTACAAGCCGTACGCGATCCCTCCGACGATCAGGCAGGACAGCACCACAGCCATCACCACGCTCCCCGCGCCGCCGCCGCCGTGTACCGCGACGCACTTCATGCCATCCGGCGACGACGCGGACAGCGTCGGCGCGAAGCCATCCTCGCAGCCGCACTCGTGCCCGCCGAACGTGTTCGAACAGGTCATCTGGTCGCCCTTGCAATGGCCGTTTTTGCACTCGTCGACGTCATCGCACGCCTTCCCGTCGCCCGTGAATCCCTTGGGGCAGACGCACGTGTGGTCCGGGACTTCCGCGGGGTCCAGGCCCTTGATCCCAGCCTCCTTCTTGGCGTCGATGCCGTCGACGCAGGCGCTGAGCCCTTGTTCGGCCCAGCACCCGCCGGGATGCTCGATACCGGCGACGTCGCAAACCGACGCGGGCTCCTGTAAGAGTTAAACAAAACACGACGTCAATTAGAAGATTGCCCACACGACGTCTCTCAAAATAAACTCACCTCGTGGCACGTGAACGTCGCGTCGGCGCCCGGCTGGTGCTCGCTCTTGCACCAGCACCGCTCGCACATGCACGAGTCCACCGTCTGCATCGCGGTGGGGCACTCGTTGATGTCCTGGCAGCTCAAACCGCCGTTCTCCTTCTTCACCTCGATCGTTCCCACCGGGCAGACGCACTTGTAACTCGCGCCCGAGTTTTGGCAAGACGTGTGACCCGTCTCCGTGTTCAACGCGCACTCGGCGATGCCGCCGCCGTCGCACGCGTCCGACCCGTCGCAAACCCCCGGCTCGGTCCCGGCCGCGAACCCCGCGCAGATGGCGCGTAAGACGTCCGAGCCGATGATCTTTCCCCGGTACTGCTCTTGGTTTATGACAACCGTGGGCAGGATGCTGACGTCGCTGCGCCCGTCGGTGCCGATCTGCGCGTGCTGCTGCTCGTCCAGCAGCGCGTTCTGGTCGTTCGCGTCCGGATCACCGACGCACGCGCGCCATGCCTCGACGTCCAGGCCGAGCGTGTCGAGAATAGCCGTCGCGCACGCCTCGACGCCGTAGTTGCCCGACTCCATCGTGCACCGGTTCCCAAACTGAGTGACGTAGTCCCACCACTTCCAGCTCGCGCCCGTCGCGTTCGCCACGTCGAAGACGCAGAGCGTTCGGAGGTTCTCGATGACGACGTCGCGGCCGCTGTAGCCGGAGTGAAAGTCGCCGTCGGGATCCGGGCAGCAGTACCGACCGTTGTTGATGCACTGCGCCACGCACGCGGGGTCCTGGATCAGATCCGGGGGGCAGAGCCACGTTATGTAGTGCGGTGTGAACGACGTGTACCCGTCCTGTTCCAGCTTTTTGGCGATGGGGCGAAAGTCGGAGAGGAACTGCTTCTGCTGGTCGCATTTCGGTCCGCACTCGTCCCCGGAGTTGGTCCAAAACTCCCACTCGACGCGTTCATCCGGGTGGGGCAAGATGTCCGTCCAGTCCAGCACCGCGAGGACGCTCGTCCCGGCGGTCAGCACGCCCTTGAACGCGTCGCCGTCGCGTTTGGTGATCAGACCCACGGGTATGGATATGTTCGCGGCGTACTGGCTGCTGTGCTCGTCGTCGCCCGCGTCCATCGTCACCAGCGGTTCGTTCACGGAGTCGACGACTATGAGGGCGTCGGCACCCGCGGATTGAGCGTAGTAAGCCTTGTCGGTGAACGGGCATCCGCCGCGGTCGAGGACGAGGATGGCGGCGCCGAGGCCCGTCTTTGGGACGGTGTATCCCGCGGGCTGTTGGTGTAGGATTGGGGATGGATCGGTCAGCGTTGAGATTGCGAAGTCATCACTCGGCGAATTAATTGTTGAGATTTGGTTTTGGCGCGTGAAAAAAAGCTGTGGGGATTCTTCGTCACGAGTTGGGCACCGGGTTCGGTGGGCGCTCGGGGTACTCACGAAGTGCTGGCACCCGTTCCTGTACGAGGCGTCGATCGTCGTGGGGTACGAGAGTCCGCCGCTGCGATGGGATGTGGGTCGGTGGGTCAGGCGGGGAGAGTGGACCGGGTCACCGCTTCGGCTTCGCGTGAGGCGGGATCTGGGGGATCTGATTGGAGGGTGTCGTCTGGCGCACCTGAGCGTCGCGCCGTACATGGGCTCGCCGAAGTTGGCGATGGCCATGTCGTAGGTCTTAGCGAGGGACGCGGGTGCCTTGATCTTGAGGTCCGCGGTCTCAACCGTGAACGAGGTCAGCGCGCGCGCGCTGGCGCCCTCGGCGACGCACGCGACGACGAGCGCGCACGAGAGGAGCGCCACGTTCGCCGACATTCTTCTCAGAGGGAGATCGCGGGTGCTCCTCCCTGACATGGCGCCGAGAGGTCGCGGTTCGGCCGTCGCGTGGCGGTCTGGCTTCCGAGGCGGCGTCGAGTGGCTCGACGACGGGTCGCTCGCGTCGAGGTTCGAGGCCTCGGCGCGGGGGAAGTGGGCGGGAAGATATATATATTCTCGTGTTTCGTTGCCAAAAGAGCATCAACTCGAAACAAACCTTGCACAATATATATTCCTAAGACTCTTACATCCGCACTCAGATGCCCACCTCGAGGAATTGCAGCTCCAGCAGCACGGCCATCGCCGCACTCCTCCTCACCGCATCGTGCACCCACTCCGCGGGCGCCCCCGCACCCGACGCCGCCCTCTTGGCGTCCTTCAGAAGGTTCTTCCCGTCGGGCGTTAATCTAACTTCGAGTTCCTGACACAGACCGACGTCGCCGCCCGCGCCGTCTTCCCCGCCGGTCATGCCCCCCTCGAAGTACCCCCGCGACATCATCGCCATCACCTCGAGCCACGTCCCGTTGCCGCTCTTACACACCTCCGCGCGCCTGTGCCCGCTGAGCTGGAACGCCAGCGCCATGACCAGCTTGACCTCTTCCCACGGCACGGCGTCATCCTGGGGCGTGGATTGCACCATGGCTGTTATCCACCCTCGTCGTCGCTCGGGTGATTCGTTGAGGACATCGCGAACGACCCGCGCGGCGTCGTGCGCGTCACCTCGCGCGGAACCCCAGTTCCAGTTGGGGCTGACCCAAGGATCGGGCGGTAGGGCCACGCCGGTGCCGCCTTTGGGTCCGTCGGGTTCGACGATCTCTGCTTCGACCACGTCGGATGACGACATCTTCGTTCGGAATGGTCGGCGATGATGCGCGTGGGTTTGGCACTCGAAGTGGGTCCTCTGTCCGCGACGATGATGAACGACGGTGGTCGTGGATACGCGCGTGATGAGCGGGGAAGCCGAGGTTGCCAGCATGTCTCGCCTCGGGCTGCGGTGCGCGTCGAGTGTGTGCCCGAGGCCGAGCCCGAAAAAACACTTAGGTTTTCTGCCTCGTCCGAGACGACGAAAACTAACACTCCTTGACGCGCGGGCCATGACGCCGGAGGAGGCGCTCCTGGCGCTTAAGACGGTCGCGACCCTCCGTACCGCGCTCTTCGGCCTGTTACTCTACGCGTGCATCAGGCTGACCGTGTACGTGTGGCGCCCGCTGCTGGATCGCGTCTTCGTGTCAACCTCGGTGAAGCGCTACGTGGCTTACGATGGGAAACAATCGGGCACGTCGGTCGTCTGCGTCGACTGCACCCACCGGCACCTGCCCACGCTGACGCACCACAAGGACAGCACCACCCCGAAGCACCTGCGCGGCGACACGTCCACGGAAACCGTCTTTAACGCCCTGCACGCCGGGTGGAGGCCCCTCAAGGTGGCCGACGCGGTGACGTGTAATCATTTCGACATCGACGGGCTCATCTCGGTGTGGGCCCTCATCGACCCGCTCAAGGCGCTGGAGCACGAGGACGTCCTACGGGAGGCGGCGAGGATTGGGGACTTCCGCGAGCTCCGCGTGACTCGCGGGGGGGACGACACACGCGACGGTTCATCTTCCGAAGACGCGAACCCGAACCGCCCGTACGGCATGTGGTCCGAGACGGCGGCGGCGCTGAAACTCTGCGCGTGGATCAACTCGCGCGAGCGGAGCCTGTTCACGCGGCCGTTCGAGGGCGTGGAGGAGGATGAATCCGTGAAGAAGTTTGAGCACTTCTTACCATTGATGAACACAGCGTTGGACGCCGTGGAACCGCCCGAGGGATCGTCCACCGCCACCGACGAAGTCAACGCGGCGAAGTGCGGGATCCACGACGGTGACGAGGAAACTAGGCGGGTTCTCGAAGGCGTGGAGCGTCTGTATCGCAACGTGTCCGGGCTAGTGGAGTGGGGCGGGCCGTGTGAGCGGTGGGATACGTTGGGAGTGTGCGTGGTGAGGTGCGACGAGCCGGTGCACTATTACGCGTTGTTTTCGTTAGCCGTCGACTCGGACGTCGTGGTCGGGGTATACGACGGGAACAGGTACGAGGTGGAGTCACGATACGTCGGGTTCGTGGATTACCAGAGCCGACCGTCCTGGCCACGGTTTAACCTCGGCGCGTTGGCGAAGAAGCTGAACGCGATGGACGGGGCGGTGACGCGCGCTGGGTCGGATCTGCGTTGGGACGTCGCCGGGCTCACCGATTCCGGTCCGCTCCTGCGACTGAACGATCAGAAACGGCGGCTGACCCGGGCGGAACGGTACGGACACCCCGACGAGCGTCCGATTCACGCCAGCGAGTTGAGCCCCGATCGGTTCGTGGCGACGTGCCGAGGGTTCTTCGAGCACGCCGCGGACGGGGCGAGGGTGCACTTGAACGCGAAGACAAACGCGGAAGTACCGAAACGAGACTGGACGTGGAAAGAGACCCACGAGCTCAACTCCGCCGTAGACTACGACGCGTTCGTGAACGGTTCTTAAATTAATTGGTAGACTACTTAAGTAATAAAGGTTCATCCGAGATCGAGGCTGGCGATGGTCAGCGCGCCCATGTTGAACCCCGGTACGCCCATGCCTACGACTGCGACTGGCGTCTTGAGCGGCGTGACGAACTCGTCGTCGTCGTCCTCGTCCGAGCTGCACCAGTCGCCGATGCACTCGTCCATCGTCCCCGGTAGCATCACCATCCGCGTCGTCCGTTCCTCCGCGTCGAACCCCCTGCGCCCGAGGCTGGACCGCAGCGAGCTCACGCCCCTCAGTTGCCGCCCGCTCTGGTCCGTCGCCAGCGCGCCGTCCGTCGACGAAGTCGGACCCTCCAGAAGACCCTCAAGATCCTCAACGCCGTCCATCGGGTCCAGACCCTCCGGCACGTACACCACGACGCCGTCGAGGGACTCGTTGCTCGCCAGGTGACGCGTCACGCGCGTGAGGTACCGCTCCATGAACGTTCTGGTACGTATGGACTCGTACGTGTTCCCGGGGCGCACGTCCAGGCCGATGGGGCCGAGGTAGAGCTTGCACCCGCGGACGTGAGCGATGGCGTACCCGACGCCGTCCTCGACGACGCAGAGCTCCGGCGCGGTGTCCCTCCACGCGCGGAGCATGTTCCCCCTCGACGCACCGAACACGGCGGCGTCCATGGCCGTGATGAGCGCCCCGTCGCCGCCGTCCCAGTCCGCGGTCGATGCAGACGCGTCGACGTCATCGGACCCCCCCGTTTGTGAAAGAGCGTCTTCGCGCGATAGCGTCCACCTTCGAACCGAGGCGACGGGGCGGAACCCGGCTTTCAGGTACAGCGGCTGGCCCATGTCCGAGGCGTCCAGCACCGCGACGGTGTTGGGGCCCATGGACTCGAGCGCCGCCCTGAGTACCATGGACGCGATGCCCCTCTTGCGGTAGTCGGATCGGACCACGATGTTGCCGACCCAGCCGAACGGGGAGGTGGACGAGTCTGCGCCGTAGACGACGGTGCTGCCGAAGCCGACGAGCTCGTCGTTCTCGTCGAAGACGCCGTGCGCGCCGGTCACGCCGCCGGGCTCCGAGGAGTCGTCGTCCGAGGAGGAGGTGAGTAAATCCTCGGAGGAGGTCAGTAGTTGGAGCCATTCGTTCACGTTGGCGTCGAAGTTGACCTCTCGGAGCAGCGCGTCGAGCTGCGCGACGTCCTCGGGCGACGCCGTGAGTCGCCGCAGGACGTTCCCGCATCCTTTGTCGATGATGCAGAACTCCTCGTCGTAGCTCAGGTCGGGGTTGAGCGTGCCTCGCTGGTCGATCGCTGAAACCGCTGTTTCGAGTCCGACGTGGCGCCCCCGCGCGATGCCGCGCGGGTTCCGGGACGCGAACGCGGCCGGGCGAGCTTTGGCGCGGCCGCTGGATCCCAACGCGTGCGACGGCGACGCGCACGAGCGAGCCATCGAAGATGCCATCGTGCCTCCCGCGGTCGAAAGTGCCCGCCTCTCGGACGCGTTCGAATCTGGTGTCCACGTCGGATTCGATGATGACACACGCGCCACTCGGCAACGCTCCACACCTTCGGCACCGCTCGGCAGCATGCACGCGGTCGTCTCGTCCGCGAGACTCGGGCACGCGGCGTCGGCCAATGTCCACGCGCCCTCCCGTCGGAGGCTCCGGATGCACGCGCGTGCCGTCCGCGCGTCGTCGTCGTCATCCTCATCGTCGTCCGCTGGCTCCAACTCGACAGCGGGCGGCACCGACCTTCCGAAGCGGGAATGGAGCGAGATGACCACGAACGAGTTCGAGCGGCTCGACAAGGACAGGGTCATCGCGCTCCTACCGGTGGGCGCCACCGAGCAGCACGGCCCGCACCTGCCCGTCTGCGTCGACGCGGCCATCAACGCCGGGGTGCTCAAACGCGCCATGGAGCTCCTCCCGGCGGAGATCCCACTCACGAAGCTGCCGCCCCTGCCCTTCGGCAAATCCGTGGAACACGACGACTTCGCCGGGACCATCAGCCTCGGTACCAACACGCTCATGGCGGCGTGGACGGACATCGGCGAGAGCGTGCGACGCGCGGGGGTCAAGAAACTCGTCCTCTTCAACTCGCACGGCGGCCAACCGCAGGTGGCGGAGATTGTCGCTCGGGACCTGCGAAAGCGGCTCGGCATGCTCGTCGTCACCGTCGACTGGTTCTCGTTCGGGCTCCCGGAGGGCATGTTCGACGACGATGAACTACGTCACGGGCTGCACGGCGGGGACGTGGAAACAAGTGTGATGCTCCACCTGCACCCGGATCTCGTGGACATGTCCAAGGCTGATGACTTTCGATCGGCGGGGCGCGACATGGAGATGAGCGGCGACTTTAACCTGCTGACCCCCGAGGGCGGGATCGGATTCGGGTGGCTGGCGCAGGACTTGAACCCGTCGGGCGCGACGGGTAACGCGTCCAAGGCGACGGCGGAGAAAGGGAAGGCGTGCGTGGAGCACGCGGCGGCTAAGCTGGTGGAGTTGTTCCTCGAGATTGACGACTTTGACGTGGACTGCGTGTTCAGAGGCGGCGAGAGCGGGGAGTACTGCACGACGAATTACCGGCGGATATGGCCGGGGAGGGAGGACGCGGGGATCGGCGCGAGTGGCGGGGCGACGGAGAGCGCGCCGGAGAGCAAGTACAAGTCGCACTACACTGGCACGAGGTCCAGCTGATGATGAGGGAAGGGTACGAGTAGTGAGTTTGTTTACTATCGATGTCATTTGTTCGACCCGCACTCCTTGCATCTTCTGCGCTGACGACCGTGTTCGCAGTATGCACCCCCGCCACAGTTCTTGCACCAATATCGCTGATGACCGTGCTCGCATATTTCAGACCCACCGCACTCCTTGCAGTGAGAGCGCCGACGACCGTGCTCGCAGATTGCACCCCCACCGCACTCCTTGCACTGAGAGCGCCGACGACCGTGCTCGCAGAGTGATGCACCACCGCACTCCTTGCATCGACATCGCTCACGACCGTGCTCGCATATATGTGACCCACCGCACTCCTTGCACGCGTAGCGGGTACGACCGTGCCCGCACTTGCTGCACACCTTGCACTTCGAGCGGTACTTCACCCCGTGTTCGCATGGCCCCTTTGTGCGAGGGGCTCTCTTCCGCTTCGTGCCCTTCTTCGTCAGCAACTCCTCCTCCGTCACCTCAGCCTTAGACTCGACCTCACCAACAACATCGCGAACCTCTATCCTGACGCGCGGCCGCCAAACCGTCGTCATCCCCATCCCCGCGCCAAACCGAAGTGCCGACACCCGTCAGAGATATTTCGAACCCGCACCAAGTTTCCACTGCCAAAGTCCAGCGCATTTCAAATCGCTCGGAGCAGCCGAGCCCTCCAGTAGTGCGGGCGCGGCGTTCCACGGCGGGTGGGATGAACCGACGTCCCTCTCCCCGCGACGGCGACCGCGGCGGGACCGGCGATGACGACGCGTCGACGTCCAGGACGGACAGCAACGGCGCCGCGGGTCCGGCGAACCCGACGAGCCCATCGCGGGGCCCGCTCGGCATGAGTCGGCTCATGAGGGAGGCGAACCGCATGCAACGGGAACAGGAGAGGACACTGGCGGAGCGAGAACGGACGCGGGCTCAGCTCGCCGACGAGAACGCGAGGGAGGCTGTCGGAGGCGCGACCGGGGGAGCCGGAGAGGCCGCCACCGCGAACAGCGCAGGCGCGGGACCAGGCGACGAGGAGAACGTCAGGCCCGAGATGTCCATCCACGACTTCGAGGGCGCGACGCTGCGGGAGAAGGCTGCCGCGATGGCCCACGCGTTGGCGCGCGCCAAGGACTCCGGCCGAGGCGGCGGATCCGATCCCGCGCCCGACGACAACACGGGCGGACGAGATACCCCGAGCGACGCGCGCAGGGAGCTGGACTCGAAGGGCGACGCGGTGGAGAACGCAATCGCGGACCAAAGAGAAGCCAGACGCTCGAAGCAGCGACGCCAGGGCAACGCCGAGCGTGAAATCTCCGACGAACACGCGCGCGCGAACACCGAGGAGGAATCCCAGAACGCGAAACGCAACTGGAGCAAGACGCGCGCCGCACTCACCGCCAAACGCGCCGCCGTGCACCTCGGGGGGGTCAACGCGGACAAATGGACCGACGTCAACACCCTCTTCGAATACTACAACCAGACCTACTTCGACGACAAGCTCGGCGAGGTGACCTTCTCATGGATCGATCGCGCCGCGGACGACGAGGACTTTCGGTACTGTCTGTGCAGCGCGGTGCCGGGGTGGTGGCACGGCGCGCACAAGAACCTCATGTGCGGGGTGTCGTGTTGCGTCGAACGACGGAGGGGCGGGTACGCTCGACGAAGCGTTCACATTCGCATGCCGGACGCGGTTCGCAAGTTTAAGCTCACGCAGATGGCGAAGGAAGGTCTGTTGCACTCGATGATACACGCCTACCTGTTCATGACGGGCGCGGTGAAGGAGCACGAGCCGTTCTACGAGCACGGCCCTCAGTTTCGTCACATGATGCGTCGGCTGAACAACGACACGCTGACTTTCGACGCGTTTCGACCCAGCGGCGGATACGACATCGTCTTCTCCGACGCCGCCGAGGCTGCCGAGCACGACCACTTGTTAACGCAGGAGATGCTCGACCAGCTCACGCTCGAGCACTTCAAGCTGCTGTACTTGGTCAGCAGGTACAGCATGTACGCCCTGAACGTGACTGACAACGAGACTTGGGTGCGGTACCAGCCGATGCTGGTGCTCATGTACGAGCTGATCGTCGCGGGGGTCATCGACTACGATTACGCCCCCGCGTCGGCGATGGTCGCGGGGCGGCGGATATACATGAACGTGACGCAGGAAGGACGGGATAACCTGGACGACCTGGTGGAGGCCAAGTTGGTGCGGGCGCTGCGAACCATCGGGAACGATAAGCAGCCGGTGGTGGCGTACCAAATAACGGAGCAAGGGCTTCTCAGGCTACGGGCGTCGCCGCTCAGCAAGGGTGACCGATCGGAGATTGACGAGATCATCCAGGACCCGTTCGGGGCGTTGATGATGGTCTCGTACGACGAGGATGAGGAGACTTTCCGGCTGTACAGCGACAACGATTTTTGCGTGGACAGCACGGTGACGGACACGGAGGACGTGTCTTACGTCTCCTCCCCTTACCTACCGTTCACCCTCCGGGATCTCAAGCGGCCGCTCGCGTCCAACGCGCACCGCGCGCAAGAGGCGGCGACGGGCTCGAGCAACCTACGGGACGAGCTCGACGTGCAGATGACGCTGTCGAGGTTGGTGATTCTCGTCGGGGAGTGGATTCCTTTCGGGTGTAACCAAATCATGCAGCTCACGCAGCGACTGGGAGCGCACGACCGGATCCAGGGCGGATACTTCTCCTCCGAGATTGACCGACACTCCACCGAGACGAGCCTGGAGATCCCGGTCGGTCTGACGAAAGTCACGGTGAACTCGTGCGACGCCGCGCAGTGGATCAACATCGAAGCCGAGGTTGAGTTTCCCGAGGACGAGGGCATCACGCAGGTTGAAAACTTTGGCATCCGGTACCAACGCGACGGGACGACTCTGTACGGTTTAAAACTGGAAGCCGTGATGGAGGCGATCCTCAACGACATCTCACTCGATAACCTCGCGCGCGTCATGACCGACATACACATCGACAGCAGCAAGGTGACCGAGTCGCTCTGCTCGCACCACCAAGGGAAGCTCCTCGAGATGGTCTTCAACGGCAACGAGATGAACCGCAACAAAGTCAACGTCTTCATCGCCGAGAAGATCACGCCGAAGCTTCGGGCGCTTCGGTACCTCGACGGCGACGCGCTTGAAGCGGAGCTCAAGCAGATCATCGGTGACACGCAGCACGCCTTTGACATCACCGAGAACGACGTCGTCATCTTCGGAGAAGCCGGCGTCTTATTCGCGGGCCCCGAGTGCATTCGACACGAGACTCTGTTACTGGCGTACCTCGCGCTGAAATCGCGCGAGGATTTCGTCACCAACTTCTTCAACCGCCTGTTCATCATCGCGGAGGAGATGACCAAGCAGCAGGCGCTCATCAACAACTACTTCGAGGACCCGTCGCACGTGCAGACCATCCGGCACGAGCTCTCGCGCATAAACGAGGATTGCATCATGCTCGAGGAGGTGATGAGGAACCTGCAGGGATCCGTCGAGAAGGACGCGCTGCCCGAGGAGCACATGCCCAAGACGAAGGGCGGCAAGCGCCTCTATCACATCCTCCAGATACCCAAGATGCAGGAGTCCTTGCGTCAGCGCGTGCAGGACTGCGAGAAGCAGGTGGGCGCGACTCGGGCCGAGATTGAGTTTCTCACCGAGCAAATCTCAATCGTCATGGCGTCCATTCGAACGCAGGTGAACAAGGAGACGAAAGAGCTGTACCACTCCGCGGCTGAGCAGATGAAGCTGAACGACTCGACCGCGTCCCGCGACGTGATGCAGGTGCTCATCACCGGCTCGTTGGCCTTCGCCGCGCTGGACAGGACCGTCGGCGAGTGGTCCGTGGTGTGGGACGGTTGGATGAAGTTCGCGGTGACGTACCCGCTGATCATCAACGACCCGGCGGCTATTTGGTTTTGGATCTCCATGCTGGTGTGGGCGGTCATCGCGGCGTTCGTGCTGTACTGGATGAAATTCACGCGGTCGCAGGAGAGCGGCATCATACACCACATCGCGAGGCTGGACATGAAGGTGAACGTCCCGAAGCTCTTCGAGTACGTCCGGAAGAGGGGGCTCTTCCAAGAGGACATCGTCGCCGATCCCGACTCGCAAAAGTGCATGACTGACTTCAAGTACGTGGACAACAACAAGACGCTCTGGGAACACTACACACCCACAATCACCCTCACCGTGGATGTCCGCAACGGCGTGTTGTACCACGCGAACATCGCCATCACCAAGCCGCAGTTCGCCGCCGCGAAGCTCTTCCCGCGGGAGCTGCAGTCGAGGCTCGTGTCGGATTTCGAGCGATGGGACGTCGTCGAGAAAGCTGCCGTGGGACGCGCCGCCATCATGGAGTCCGATCGGTCCATCACGCTGATGGCGAACCAGCCCCCGCACGGCCACGACCGCGAGGTTCGCATCGAGGAGCGCACGTTCGGTCACCTCAAGGAGCAGCTCGCGCTCAAGTTTTGTTACAAGGTTGAAAACTTGTTATCGGTGACGACGACGCGGGAGATTCGGAACCAAGTCGTGGAGGACTACGTGGACGACGACCAGCAGGTGGTGATGCTGCGCGAGTACCAGCGGATATTCGTGCAGTTCAAGGGCCGGCCGGATCCCGGCATGAGCGCGTTCGCGGCGAGGCTCAAGAACGTACAAAAGGCTCAGAAAGCTGGCGTCAAGGTTGGGTTGAAGGAGACCAAGAACAAGGGCGTCGCGAAGCACAAAAAGTACGGCGAGACCAGGGACGAGGAGGACTTTCTCTACGGCGACGCCGCCGCGGAATAGAGAGAAGAAGACGTAGTGGTGTGATGTACACTCGAGATGTATACTCAGATGAACCCTAACTATCGTAAACCCCTTTCGGCGCTCGAAGGTCTCCCTCGATCCACTCGAGTATCGGGTCGACATCGATTGGATTTTTTATCAGTCCGAACGGGTCGTCCTCGTCGTGGGTGCCGTCCGGTCCCTCGTCCTCGTCCCCGTCTGTCTGCATCCACGCGTCGAGTGGGAGTAGGTCACCGCCGTCGCCGCCGATCCACAGCCGCACGGACTCGTCCCCCGTGGGTTCCCACGCGGCGTCCTGACATCCCCGAAGCACCTCCCCGGTGTTGACATCCTCCATGAGGCAGGAATCGCACCGGCCCTCCAGGCAGAACTGAGCGGTTTCGTCCGGGTCCACCGCGCCGCATCGCATCGCCGCGCTCAGGAGGTTATCGCCCACTCGCGCCTCGCACTGAACCTCGCGAACGTCGTCCTCGTTCGAGCCACCGCCGTCGGGGTTGGTGGGGAGCACGAAGGTGATTTTGACGACGCGGTTTTCGCTCGCCGGGGTTTGGCCGTTTTCGTCGCCCGATGCGCGCGGTACGCGGTATGCGTGTGCATCGCGACGCCAGGGGCGGAGATGCGCGCGAGAACGCGCCGACGCAATCGTCGGCGGCGGGAGGACGGCGCCGATGAGCATGCTGGCCTCGCGGTTGAAGTGTGGTGGGTGAGGGCGAAAAGCGCGAAAAGCAACATCGTCAAATTCTCCTGACGCGCGCCACGCGCGCCAACCATCTGCCCGGGCCCTATCCATCATCAGCCTATCCCGATCGGCCAGTCACACCCACGTCACACCCACGACCAAGTAGACGATGTCCGCCACCGCATTCACCGTCTCCGCCTCCCAGTTCACCGGCGCTAAGCAGCGCCGGGCGCTCAACGCCCGTAAGGCGACCGCGTCCTCCTCCTCCCGCCGCGCGGTCACCATGACCGTCGCGGCTGGCCCGAAGAAGATTGTGATCGCCGGCGCCCCCGCCTCGGGCAAGGGCACCCAGTGCGAGCTCATCGTCGAGAAGTACGGCCTCGAGCACATCTCCGCGGGCGATCTCCTCCGCGCGGCGGTCGCGGCGGGCACCGACCTCGGCAAGCGCGCCAAGGAGTTCATGGACCGCGGAGACCTCGTCCCCGACGAGGTGGTGGTCGGCATGGTCGTCGAGGCGCTCGACACCAACAAGGCCAAGTCCGCCGGCTGGCTCCTCGACGGCTACCCGAGGTCCGCGTCGCAGGCGGACGCCATCACCGCGGAAGGCATCGTCCCGGACTCCGTCATCCTCCTCGACGTCCCGGACAGCGCCATCGTCGAACGCGTCGTCGGTCGCAGGATGGACCCGGAGACTGGTAAGATTTACCACCTCACGTTCAACCCGCCCCCGGCGGACGTCGCCGAACGGTGCACGCAGCGCAGCGACGACACGGAGGAGAAGTGCATGAACAGGCTCAAGGTGCACCACTCCAACGTGGAGGCGGTCGTGGGCAAGTACGAGGGTAAGATCAACGAGATCGACGGCAACAGGGCCAAGACGGATGTCTTCTCCGACATCTGCGGCGTCATCGACGAGATGTAAGACTCGGTCACACCGGGTCACGAGCAGATCGATGCATTATTAAAACGAGTACAAGTACCTCCAAGGCGTACGAGAACAGGGAAGGAAGCGCGGGAGGCTCCGATACGATTATGTGTTATGAATTTACATGGGATTATTAATACGCACCTTCGAAGGTACCTTCCTTCGCCGGCTGCCTCACGCGCCGAGCGCCGGAGCCGCGAGCCGAGCCGCGGGCTTCGGCGACGTCAGCACCGCCGTGCCCGCCCGCGCGAAGTCGGCACCCTTGCGTATAGACCCCCCGAGCTCCGACTTCATCGCCTGAAGCCCTTTCTTCTCCGCGTCGCTGAGCTTACCCAACCCGACGACCTTCTCGACGCCCGAACGGCCCAGCTTGACCTTACTGGCGAAAAAAGGGAGCCCCGGCACGAGCGTGGACTCCACGAACGCGTGCTCGACGACGTTCCGCTCCCCGGCCATCCCGCGGAGCACCGCGTGCGCAAACTCGGCGGCCGCGGCGGCCATGGACAGCGTCGCGGATCCCGCGCCCGCCTTGGCCTCGACAACCTCGGTTCCGCCGTTCTGAATCCGATCCGTCAGCGCCGCGCACTCGCCTGCACTGAACCCGCCTTTTGGGAACGGTTTGCACTGCGACAGGAGCGGGAGGATGGTTATACCCGCGTGGCCGCCAACGACCGGGACGTCGATCGAGGTCGGGTCCAACGCCTTGGCGTCCGACACGAACGTCCTCGCTCGCATCACGTCGAGGTGCGTGACCCCCATGAGCTTCTTCGGGTCGTACACCCCCGCGGCTCTGAGCACCTCCGCGGCGATCGGGACCGTGGAGTTGACGGGGTTGGATATCACGTTGAGGATGGCGTCCGGGCAGTGTTTGGCGCAGTTGGTGACGAGGTCGCGGACGATGCCCGCGTTGATCTTGAAGAGGTCGTCGCGGGTCATGCCGGGCTTGCGTGGTACGCCCGCGGGGATGACCACGAGGTCGCATCCCGAGAGGGCGTGCGGGAGCTGGTCGGGGCCGTGGAACCCGCGTGTTCTGGCGCGGGAGTTGACGTGCGAGACGTCGGCGGCGACCCCAGCGGCGAGGGGCACGACGTCGTAGAGGCGGAGTTCGTCCACGAGGGGGCATCGCTTGAGGAGGAGGCTGAGGGGCTGGCCGATGCCGCCCGCGGCGCCGAGGACCGCGACGGTGAAACCGGGCGGCTTGTGCGCCGCAGTCGGCGTGCGGTGGATCGCGCCGAGGTGCGCCGCGAGCGTCGCCACGCGTCGATTCGCGGAGCTATCCATTTTTGCGCTTTTTCCCGAGATTCGGGGGGGAAGTCCGGGTGTCGCGCGGGGAGTGCGACGGCGGTTAGACGCGGCTGGAACCGACGGGGCGGCTCGAGGGAGTCGCGGGAGACGAAAGGTGTCGTGAAGACGAGAACCCTAGCGCGCGCTCGACTGTGTGAACGCCGCCCTTCTTCGGATGTAGGTTTACCCTGTTTTTGGGGCGTTAACAACGAGGCCGGCAGTGTGACACCCGGGAGTGCGGGACAGGACCGCCGACCCAGCCTGCCTGTTCAAGCTCCCTGTTCAAAACTACGGACGGCAGCTCGGTCGAGGGCACAGTCCCGTGCGTATCGAGCGACACCCCGACGGCGACACCATGCAGCGTCCCGGCAGTGCGATGTCACGAGGTGAGACACCCGCACGACCCCGCGTCTCCCCGTCGCGCGCCGAGGAAGACGACGACGACGCCCCGACGCTTCGACCCAACGTTTGGAAATTACAAGCATCATCGCCGCGTGGGCACCCCCGCTGACCTTCCCGTTCCCCCTTCCCCGTTCATCACGAACCAGGCGGCATGTCCGTCCCGAGCGGCGTCCCCGGGATGGGCGCGCCGCCCCGCCCCGGAAGCGCCGCGGGCAGGGCACCCGGCGGTTTGGGCCTCGGCGGCCGACCCATGACCGGCCTCGGAGGCGCCCCGCCGTTGACCTCCGCCCACGGGGCGGCGACCGGCGGCTCCGCGTACCGACCGTCCACCGGCCTCCCCGGCGCCGACGCCGCTCGCCCGATGACGATGGCATCCGGCGGCCCCGGCGCCGGCAGGCTCGGCACCGCCGCCGCCGGCCGCCAGGTCCGCGACAAGTCCTACCACCTCAACGAGATCCGCAAAAAGAACAGGGCGGTGCAGCTCGAGATCGAGCGACTCGACGCCGAGGCACACGAGCGCAGGCTCGGAACCTCACAGTTCGACGCCATCGAGCGCAAGTACGACTCCCTACGCGCGGACGTCGCCGCGCTCCAGGGCCGGCTCGCGGACCAGAACGTCGTGCTGGATGTCTGCATGAACGCGGTGGACGGCGACGCGCAGATCGAACAACTCCGCGCTCAACGCGCCGCGCTCGCGGCGAGGAACGCGGAGGAACGCCGCGCCCTCGACGACGCGTTCGAACGACGCGTCACCCTCGAGAGCGGCCTGAAGGAGGCGGAGGCGCAGCTCGAGCGGCTGCAGCTGGACATGCGGCGACGCGTCGATGAACTCCCGAGCGCCAAACGACGCGAATACGAATCGCTCGAAGCTGAAAACGAACGACTCGCCGCGAAGGAAAAGTCGGTCGAGGCGGACATCGAGCGCGCCACCGCCGAGCTGCAAACGACGGAACGCGCACTAGGCGGTGACCAGGTCAAGCAACGCGCGCTCGCGCTGCGCGATAAGCTTCGCGATTTAACCGAAACACGATCGAGGCTTCGGGAGGAAAAAGAGGCGACGTCGCTACCCCCCGAGACGCAACGCGAGCGGCTCAAGGAAAAGATCCGTACGCACAAGGAGGAGACGGCGCGCGCGGAGGCGGAGATCGTGGAGTTGCAGCGCGCTATCCACGCGGGGGAGTCAAAGCTCGCGGGTGCCAGGAATGACCTCACCGAACGCGACGGCGGCGCCTCCGTGGACGCCATGGACCGCGCGGACAAGTTGGAAAAGTTGCTCAAGCAGGAGCGCGAGCTGACGGAGTACATCGAAAACTTCGAGCCGTCCAGGGCGAGGGCGTTGAACGACGCGGACGCCAAGCGCGTCGCCATCGTCGCCGCCATGGAGCGCACCGCGCGGCACCTCTCGCTCAAGGGGAACCTCCCCAACCAGACCCGATTTAAGGAACTCGAGCAGGAGCTCGCGTACAAGCAGACGCAGGTTGCCAACGCGGAGCACACGAACGAGCGCCTCGCGGGCGAGCGTGCGCAGCGGCAGCAAGAGCTGGACAAGATCGATGAGCTCGAGGATAAGATCGCGGCTGAGCTCGAGGGCTTGCGGGGGAAGATGAAGTCCATGGAGGACGAATCGGTTCGGTTCGGGGATTTAACCCGTCTCGCGTCTGAGGCTGACGAGACGAAGGCTCGGCTGGAGCGCGAGCTGACGAGCTTTCGCGGACGGAAGGATGCGCTTCGGTCCATCGTGAACAAGCGATCGCTGGCGCACGAGCGGAGGCGAAGGGAGACGCAGGGTACGGATGCGTATAAGAGCCTGGAGCGCATGGAGGTTAAGATTCGCACCGCGGAGGCTGGCATTCACACGTCGAGGGAGTACATCAACGCCAAGGAGGCGGAGACGGACTACGGCGCGTTGACGAGGAACCTCGACGAGGTGTGGGAGACGCTCAACGCGGAGCTGCAGAAGCGGGCGATGTACACGTGAGCAGAGTCGGTCGCGGCTGAATGTAAAAAGTACAAGTAGTCTATTTACGCCCCACCTCCTCCGATCTAGCGTTTGATGTATTACTTTAGCGAACGGCGCAACACTCCTTGCATCGACAGCGCTCACGACTGTGCTCGCAGATTGATGCCCCACCGCACTCCTTGCACTTATAGCGCTCACGACCGTGCTCGCAGATTGATGCCCCGCCGCACTCCTTGCACTTAGAGCGCCGACGACCGTGCTCGCAGATTGATGCCCCACCGCACTCCTTGCACTCAGTGCGCTGACGACCGTGCTCGCAGATTCCTGCACCACCGCACTCCTTGCACTTATAGCGCTCACGACCGTGCTCGCAGATTCCTGCACCACCGCACTCCTTGCACTTATAGCGCTCACGACCGTGCTCGCATATTGATGCGCCACCGCACTCCTTGCACTTAGAGCGTTGACGACTGTGCTCGCAGATGGATGACCCGCCGCACTCCTTGCACTGAGAGCGCCGACGACCGTGCTCGCAGAGTGATACACCACCGCACTCCTTGCAGTCATAGCGCCGACGACCGTGCTCGCAGAGTGATGCCCCACCGCACTCCTTGCAGTTAGACCGCACACGACCGTGCTCGCAGATTGATGCCCCACCGCACTCCTTGCACTTATAGCGCTCACGACCGTGCTCGCAGATTCCTGATCCACCGCACTCCTTGCATTGCTTGCGCCAACGACCGTGCGGACAAGCGCTGCACACCTTGCACCTCGATCGAGGCTTCACCCCGTGCTCGCACGGGCCGAAGTGCCTCGGGGCTATCTGCCGCTTCGTGCCGCTCATCGTCAGCAACTCCTCCTCCGGTACCTCAGCCTTTGTGGGAGGGGCCCTCTTTCGCTTCGTGCCCGTCGTCGTCAACTCTTCTCTCCGCTTCTCGTCGACATTGGCACCGTCGATATCCGGAACTGCAATCCTCACCTTCGGACGCCACACCGTCGTCGTCATCCTTCCTTCGCGCCCCCACAAAGTGCCGTCGATCAGAAAACTTACAACGTCTATCCGAAAACTGGCATCGGTTCCCACCCACAGAGCCCTGCGCTTTCACAGGCGACTGGGGTCGGCGGGTTCACCCGCGATTCGAGTTCCGCGACCGACACGGCCGTCCAGGACAGTCGCTCGCCGCCCGTCGATCCCCCGCGGGCGGTCCTCGTATCCCGGTCCACCTTCCCCAAACGTCCCCTCGTCGGTTCCGAGGTTCGAACATGAACTGCGAGGTGTTCTCGCTCGCGCCCCTGGGCTGCGAGGCGTTCCAGGCCAAGGAGACCCTGCGGGCCGTCCTTCACACCGTCCTCTTCTCCCGAACCCTCGGCGTCGTCCGCGCGCGCGACGTCGACAGCGAGCTCTTCGACCTCACGTACACAACCTGCGGAGATCCATCGGTGGAGTCGCACGTCGAGGAACGACTCGACGCCCTCGTGAGATGGCTCGCCAAACAAGACCGCGGCAAGGACACACACGCGCAGGTCTGCCTCAGCTTCTACGAGACCAAGGACAAGAAGACGGGCGGGTGGTTCGGCGGCGGCGACGAGCGCGTGTACTGGGAGCAGTGGAGAATCCCGCTCGAAGTCGTCGGAGGCGACGAGGCGCTCATGGAGATGGTGGACAGGGAAGCCAATTCAGCGCAGCTCCAGCACACAATCGTCGCCGCGATACAGCACGTCATCGGCTTAGTCAACGAGCGCAAGGATCACATACCGCCGGTGGTGTCCTCCGAGGTGGTGTCCTTCCCGTACGAGATCTCGCTGCCGGGAGAGAGCGAGGGTGCCCTCTTCGGGTCGCTGAAACGGATGATGCTCCACGCCACCCCCCCATCGCTGGTGTGAGGTTCCATCATCAGACTACTCCGTGTACCACACGACCACGATGTACCACGATGTACCACGATGTACCACGATGTACTACTCTCAACACATTCTTTCAATGCTAATTAAGATCACGGCGACCCGCGCGACCACCACCGCCGCCTCTTGGTCTCCTTCGTATTTGGCGTTTGGACTTCGAAGACGTCTGGGCCGTGAACCTCGCCGCCCCTCGCGCCCTCCGCGCGCCGCCGTCGCCGATACTCCTCCCGCACCCGCGCCGCCTCCTCCTCGCTGAGCCTACCGTCCAACACGCTCTGGACGCGCATCTGGAAGTTGATCTCGTTCGTCTCTAGTTCCGCGTCGGAGAGCCGTCGCACCGGGAACCATCTCGGGGTCACCCAATCGCCGGTGACTTCGCCCGTGGATGGGTCCACCACCGCGCGGAAGCCCATCGCGCGCCACAACGAGCCAGCCTCGGATCCCCCTTTGTCGGCGTCCCAGAGGTAGTGGATGCCGCCGGCGACGCCGCCGCAGAGCGCGGCGCCCGCGGCGGAGTACCTCGGTCCTCGCTGCATGACCGCGAGCTGCGATCCAACCAGCGCGCCCGCGGTGGCTGAGTTGATCCAGTCGTCCTCCTGTCGCACCAGTTTGGTGAGCTCTTTCGCGGAGAGGAACGCGACGCCGGCGATGGTGACGTTACCGGCGATCGCGGCGATGTTGTGGGTGAAGTCGAGGCTCTCGTGGTACACGCAGTACGCCGCGCCCCCCGCGAGGCCCGCGCCGAAGGACAAAAGCGTGCCCTCCGCGATGCGAGTCTCCCACCCGGGGTTGCGGAGGGGACCGGCGGCGCGCGGCGGCGACTCCGCGGGGGAGAAGGCTCCCCTGAGCGCGAAGGGGGTCCCGGGGAACGACGTGGACGGAGGGGACCCGGCCGCCCTTGAGGACGTCCCCTCAGCGCTCCTCATCGTATTGGCATATTCATAACAGAAAAAAGGCATATCCCTCAAGGATATTATCTGAGCGGTGACCACAGTCGAAGGCGCGATCCATCCACGTCGCCTCAAGGACCAAACACCCGGTCATGGCAGTCATGCTAGCCACCAGCGTTCGACCCCGCGTGGCGGCGACGGCCTCGCGCCCTCGGGGCGTCAAAACACGATGCGCCGCGAGCCCTAAACCCCGCGCTGCGATCGCGCGCGAAAACCGCTTCGGCGTCACCCGACCCGAGGGATCTATCTTCAAGCCGCGCGTCGGCATCGTGCCCGCGTCCGTCCCCGCGCGCGTATCCGCGACCACCGCGGACGACGACGCGTTATCGAAGACCACCGCCGCCGCCGCCCGCGAGCGGAAGCGCATCTGCGTCTTCGTCGAGCCCTCCCCGTTCTCGCACGTCTCCGGCATGAAGAACCGCTTCCTCCGGCTCATCGAGAACCTCGTCGAACTCGGCGACGACGTCGTCGTGGTGACCCCCGACAGGAACCCCCCGGAGACGTACGCGGGCGCGGAGGTCATCGGCGTCCACGGCTTCAACCTCCCTTTCTACCCCGTCCCAACCCTCCTCTTCTCCTACGCCAAGGATCCGAGGGTGACGAAGATGTTCAAGGAAAACCCGCCCGACCTCATCCACTGCTCGTCCCCGGGCGCGCTCATCTGGACCGCCGTGGGTCTGAGCGAGACGTACAACATCCCGCTGGTGCAGTCGTACCACACGCACATCCCGCACTACATCCCGCGGTACACATGGAGCGGGCTCGTTAAACCCATGTGGGACTTCATCCGATTCTGGACCAACAAAGCAGACGCCACCATGGTCACGTCGTCCATCCTTCAAGACGAACTCGACGACCAGGGTTGCCCGCGCCTGATGGTGTGGCAAAAAGGCGTGGACACCGTGCAGTTCAACAAAAAGTACAGAAGTGACGCGATGCACGAACGGCTGTGCGGGGGACGCGACGGCAAGGTCATCGGGTGCGTCGGGCGCCTCGGCGCGGAGAAGAACCTCGCGGATCTTAAAGACATCTTAGAGATGTGCCCGCCGGGGACGAACCTCGCGCTCATCGGCGACGGACCTGCACGTCCCAAGCTCGAGAAACACTTCGAGGGTACCAACACCACGTTCATGGGGATGATGACCGGCGATGACCTCGCCGCGGCGTACGCTTCACTCGACGTCTTCGTGATGCCTTCGGTGCGTTTATTCCTTTTTTATTTCCGTTATTTCCGCGATTAGACTGACGACTTGTTTTGTTTATAGGAGTCGGAGACACTCGGGTTCGTGGTGATGGAGGCGATGGCGAGTGGGGTGCCCGTGGTGGCGGTCCGCGCGGGTGGCCTCCAGGACATCCTCACCGACCCGGCGGTCACCGCGACAAAGAGCGGCGAGCTTTACGAGTCTGGCGATTTTGAAACAGCGGCGGCGATGACGACGAAGCTGCTGACGGATGAGAAGGAGTGGGCGCGTCAGGCGGCTGGCCTGAACGAGGCGGTGCGTGAGTGGTCGTGGATGGCGTCCAACACCAAGCTGCGCGATACCCAGTACGCTCGCGCGTTCAAGCGACACAAACGGAACCAGGCCATCAAGGTTCCCATCGAGCTCGTTGACTCCCGGCGCGCTCGAGCGTGGATCGCCACCGAGGTGATGGGATACCAGTGGTACCTCCAAGCCGCCGCGGTCATCTTCGCCTTTGGCGTCTTCGCGGCGGCCAGGTCCGTCGTCGCCTCGGGCGCGCTCGGGGTTGCCGGCGGCTCGGGGTGGACGATGATCGGCGCGATTCAGAGTTTAGTCGACATCTCCGGCCCGCTTGGACCCGCGATGATGGCCTCATGCGTCGCCGTCGCGTCCCTGGTTCCCTTCGTTCCCACGCAGCCGCTCTTCGCGCTCGCGGGGTTGATGTTCGGCGCGTGGGAAGGCGCGGTCGTTTCCCTCGTCGGCGCGCTCGAGGCGGCCGCCGTTGCATTCGCGGTGACCCGCATCAGCGGCGCGGACAAGACGGCGAGCGCGCTGGCGAACGGCGCGGGGTTCGGCGCGCCCGCCAGGCGGTGGGTCCGCGACCAGCTGAGACGCGTCGATACGCACATCAACGACTCAACGACGCTCGGTCAGTTTGTCAAGCTGACGCTGTACAGGCTCGTGCCGCACGCGCCGTTCACGGTGGCGAATTACCTCCTCGGTTTGACCAAGGTGCCCACGAAGGTTTTTCTCGCGAGTACGTTCATCGGGACGGCGCCGTGGGCGGCGTTCTACGCGTTGGTTGGCGCCGCGGGTAACGCGTACGTGAGGGGCGGAGCGAGTGCAATGAAGGACGGCGTCGTGGGTAGCGGGTTCGACGTTCCCCTCGTGCTGGCCGTCTTCGGTATCACGATGTGGCCGGTGATTAAGAATTTCCTCGAAAAGAAGGCTGTCGCGCCGGCGACTGCGTAGAGGAAGGTAGACGGGGGGTTGTCACCGTAAGTAGCTCGATCGCACCCTTTCAATTGAAGATGTCATCTCATATGTATATTAAAGTGTTAAATATCCGCGTCTTTCTCATGATCGTTCGATATGTAAGTGTTGTTTTATCACCTGTGCAGCACGCGCTGCCGGCCATCCCGCCTGTATTTCAGGCTCTCTTGGAGGTAATTTACTTTGGCAGATCGGACTTGGGCGTGTTCTTCGTCCTCTTCCTGCACTTCTTGCTCTTCTTCTTCAGCGGCTTGACGTTCTGCTTGTACCTACCGCCCATGTTACCGGCGGTGCCCTTCGTGGATCCATACTGGCACACGTCGAGTCCCTTGTACGTGGCGCAGCCCACGTGCGTGGCGTCTTTCCAGATCACCTGCGTGTAGTGCCCAGTGGTCTTGACGGAACAGCCCCTCCACGGCTCCTGCACGGTGCCGTATTGCTTGACCTTTGGGGTGCCCCATGCGGTAAACTGCGGGGGGAACACGCCGCGTGGGACGGCTTTGTTCCCCGTCTGCGTCGCGCGGCCCGTCATGGGTCCGGGGCCGTTGCCGGGGGCGTACTTGATTTCGTCGTACCAAGCCTTGGTGCACTTGGCAGGGCCTTGCGGCCGCGGGGAGCCCCAGCAGAGGTTCTCGCCCGCGTAGGAAAACTTCTTGATGACCTTATCCATCTTGTATTCCTTCTTGAGGGTCTTACCGGATCGAGCGTCCTGCGTCGAGTGCTTCATCTGCGCTCCGGCCTCGATGCCCCAGTCCATGGAGTGCTTGGCGAGGTTGTTGTTCCACTTGAGCATGGGGACGCCGTGCATGCAGCGGAAGGTGTTGTGCGCCTCGAGCCAGGCCTTCGCGGCCTTCTTCTTGGTGTACCTAACCTTGGCGGGCTTCTTGTTCTTCTTGGTCTTCTTGGTCTTCTTGCCCTTGCCCTTTTTGCCCTTGGTCGCCTTGCAGCTGCGATCGGTCTCCTTCTTGTCGCAGTTGTTGACGGCGCACATCCCGATATTGCCGGACACCGTGAAGCACGCGGTACGTCCCCACCCGCCGATATCGCGGCAGTAGTTGTTGTCCAAGTCGATGCCCTTGGCCGCGAAATGCTTCACGTAGTTCTGGGGCCAGTCCTTGCACTTTCCGTGCATGCACGACTCGGTGGAGCACCCGGTGTACTCGGTGCTCGCGCACGTCTGGCGGCCGTAGTACTTCCCGAGCGACCCTGTGATCAGATCTCGGGCCTCGTCCGTATCTTCGTCGTCGAGTTCGCCGTCGAGTTCGTCGTCGTCTTCAACCTCCTCGGAGGGATCGATGAACGGCTGCATGGGTCCTTGGGAGGAGTCCTCGCCGTCGTCCTCGTCATCCTCCCACTCAGCGAGCGCGTCCGCGGTGAACGTCTCGGCTTCCTCCGCGCACGTGGTCACCACGCCGCCTTCCTCGTCCATAACCCGCGGGTGGACGTCCGTGGACGTCACCTCGAGCGCGCCGAGGTGTTCAACATCGAGGTCGATCAGCGCCTGCCTCGCGGCTTCCGCCGACGGCAAATCGGAAAACTCAACCGTGAACGCGACGGACGTCTGTCCGTTGGTGGCTTCCTCGGAGACGGACCTGAATGGGGAGAAGTAGGCGCGCATGGGCATCGCGGGGGTGAGGTACTCCACCTGTTCGTTGGTCGTGGACCAGTCCGGGGCCAACGGGTCTTTCGTGTCCATTCGGGCGAATCGGTCGAGGACGGAATCGCCGTGCACGAAACCAATCTCGATTGATGATTCCGACGCTTCGCCGGGGAGGACGCGAGTGATTCGCTCCGCGAGGGCGTCGCGGACGGTTTGGTCGACGTCCGCGCGGTCGGCCTTGAGCATGACGCTGCCTGAGGCGAAGTATCTGGCATCATCGATGTCCGCCCAGAGGGAGGAGTCATCCGAGTCGTCGTCCTCGGCGTCGTCCTCCGGTGTCGCCCAGTGGTCTTGGTCGAGGAGCTCCTGGTTGCCGGTGTCGCTCGAGGATAACTGGAAAGGAACGCCCTCGGTAGGGACGCCGTTGACCTGGACGCCGTCGGTGGCACCGCTCTTGAGGTAGGCGTAGGTGCCGACGCAGCCGGCGAGCGCGAGGCACGCAGCTCCCGAGGCCACCATCGCCCACCTGGAGCGGGTGTTGGTGGTGTCGCTGCTGCCTCTCTTGTGCGTCAGGGGCGTGGCCTCGCCGGTCTTCGACGCGTCCATCGACGCGTACATCGTTTTTGGCAACTGGGTTTCACGGGGATGGGTGGGGTCGAGGTCAGCGATGTGGGCGGACGGCGGCGCCCGAGAGCTGTCCTGCGGGCTAAACTGAATCTAAGATTCTAGACGACATCAATGTCGAATGACGCTTGGATCCGGGCGGTCGGGTTCGCGAGACATGTCGGATCGCACGGCGGGTTCGTCGCCACCCGCGCAAAGGGGGCGGCGTACCTTAGGAAGCGGCCGGGACAATATCGAGCACGTGCGATGCGTGGCACGCGCGCGAGATCTGTGGCAAAACCCAGTTGCGCCCGGGCTGTACTGCGGGCTAAACTGAAAACAGACGACAGTTTTTTCAGTTATCACGTAAGACCGGCGGTCAGTAACTCGGAAATCAAGGTTCCCGCGCTTTGACTGTGTCAGCTTTGTGTCGTCTGAAATGCTGATTTATGAAATGTTACAGATTTTGTCGACTAACAGTCACATATCGTATTTATGGTTAAAATTGTGTATTTGGATTTCTTTTTAAAAAAACGCTTAACTGACTAGTAGGTGGGATACAGATGCGAGCTGGGCCGAAGCCTCTGTTGCGTCACCGCCTTGCTCTTCGCCTGCGTCGCCCGTCGACCGGACTCCTCCCCGGGTATCCTCAGCGTCGGTAACTTCGCCCGGAGACAACGCATCTTATCGCTCATCGGCGCCACCACCCGCGGCGGCGAGTGCACCCACAGCTTCACGGGCGCAACCGTCGGAGGCGTCGGCGGAGTGGTAGCCCGCGACGAACCGCCCGAGACTGATCGCCCGTACGTCGTCGCGTTCGTTGGCACCGCCGTGTCTGTATCCACGCGTCTACGTAGGCCGTGCGTGGGGTCCCACACGAAGTGTTTCGTGACGACGACGGGATCCGACGCGGATGAAGCCGCCTGCGTCGACGCGATGGTCGGTTTTAAATACGCGTGAGAAGTGGTCGATGACTTGCGCGGCGCTCCCGTGGCCGACGTTCTCGACACCGGGACCGGTTCGATGGATGCGCGGTGTTTGTTGCTCGATGACGTCGCGCCTCGACTCTGCGTCCTGCTGAACGGCACGCGGTCGATCGTCGTCCGCGTCGCCACCCTCGAGGAGGAAGAAGAGGAGGAGGTCCCAGCTTTGTAGTTTGAGAGCCTCGGCTGTCTCGACGGTTTCTCCCGCTCCTCGCCAACCCATCCGGTGTCCCCTGGCCGGTTGAGCCGCGCGCGGCCGTATCCCTCGACGACCGCGCCGCCCGAGCGTGCATCGCGCGATTCGAGGTAGGCGTCCGCGCGACGCGCCCAGTCCGCGACGGCGTCGCCCGGATGTGTCGTCGCTTCGACCGACACGCCGCGGCGCGTTCCGTTTTGTTGACTTTTCCCATCGGGCGTCGCCATCTCGACGACCGCCTCGGACACCGCGCCCTCCTTCCCCGAATCCGTAGCCTCCATCGATACCGCGAGGCGCTCGAGTTTGGCGGTGAGCGCGGCGTCGAACTCCGCCTTGCTCTGGCGCCCGCCCGCGCCGCCCCGCCCGATCCTCCCGAGGCCGCCCGTGCGCGAGGACGACCTCCTCGGAAGCGGAGCCAACTGTTGACCGGTGACGACCTGCGGGTGAGGACGATCTCGAGCGGTCGGAACCACCGCGCCGTGACGCGACGGGGGATAGAGTTTCGGTCGATTCGCGTTGGCGGGGGTATCCGACGGGTCCACGGGGGCGCTGTGGCGGCAGCCCATGCTCGCTCGTTGGGTCATCTAAGTGTGGAGGTCGCGACCAAATCGTGCGTTTCCAAAAGTTGCCGCCACCTGGATTTTTGGCATCGTGTTCACAGGGTATTCGGTATAAAAGGTGTATTTCGGGGCAAATAGAAATCATTTGTCACTCTCTAACTGAATAACATGTCAGACACGGCGACAATTCCAACGAGTGGTTTTCGACCGCTTATTTCCGCGGGTAGCACTAGTGCTACTTTATTTCATCCCTTTGACCCACCTCTGTACCGTTCACGTCCCGCTCACTTTCCGGTGCAAGGCAAGGCAACCTTCCCACGTGTACGATGGCGACGTCGCTCTCGTCGCACCAGCTCCTCGCGCCCGCGGGTTTGACCCGGCGGCGCGTCTCGCGCGGATCCTCCCGACGCCGCGCGACCTCCGTGAAGGTGCGTCCCCACCGCAAAATATCCGTGGTCCCTCCGGTCCCGCGGGGGTTGTATAGATGAAGATGTGACGCCTCGCTCGCGCCCTTCGTACGTATCGCTCACCACACTCGTTCCATCCCCACTATACAGGTACGGGCCAACTATGGCGACGCCCAGGACGGCGACAGCGAGGAGATGCACGTCCCCGAGGACGCCTTCAAGAACGAGTTGGGGCACAACATCTCCCCCGAGCGCAAAGCCGCGACGGCGCTGGGCAACCTGTTCACCATGGCCGCGACCAGGGTGATCCTCGACCAGTTCACCGGCACCAGGCACAGATCCCCGGTGTACTACAAGATGGTGCGTCGCCCGAACCGCCATGAGAGACCGCACATCCCGCGCGCGCGCCCGAGTCGCGCCGACCTAGGTCGCGTCGAACCGGACCCTTTCCCTGACCTTTTTGCTCTCCCCACTTTGCAAACCCCTCATCCGCAGGTGGACTTCCTCAACGAGAACCCGCTCCGTAACGGCAACGAGTGGCTCGCCAAGCTCATGCGCGAGCCCGATAACGACCTCCGCATCACCGCCATGCGCATCATCGAGACCAGGCGGGTGTTCGCCGAATCCGAGTTCAACTGGGACGTGGTCACCAGGGTGGCCAAAGAAGAGATTGACGACGACACGCTGGAGATGAACAAGCAGATGCTGATGCGTTCGCTGGGCGTGAGCGAGGACGGGAGCCCAGCGGGGGATGCTTCCGGGACCGGGACGAGGCGGGAGAGCGAGGCGAACAGCTCGTGGTGAGCGTGTGTCTCACGTGATGTGTATCTAGATGTGTACCACCAGTAGCCGTTTTCCACCACAAAAGTTTGGTTCTCCTCAAGCTGCGTCTCACGTCAACACCCGTTCGCGCGAATCGCTAGCCCGTAGCACTCGTTAGGCGCGAGAACGCACCCCGCGATGACGCGCATCGGGTCGATCTTCGCGTTCGCGCTCGTGGCGCTGCTCGCGTCGCTCGCGCTCGTGGACGCCAGGCTGCCCCCCGTCGTCGCCACCGGCGGGGGCGTCGTCCAGGCGACCCCAGCGCCGAAGCCCGTGTACGTTCGATCGGAAGAGTCTTCTCCCGCGGGCGGTTCCACGCCCCAGGATCTGAATGACCGCGCGGACCAGGCGACCCGCGCGCCCCTCGACAACGACGAGGGCGCGCCGACCCACGCGACGACGACGACGACGACGACCGCGCCGGCAGCAGACGTCGTCGGACCGTTCACCCTCCGCGACGATCCGTCCACGCACGCTGAGCCCGCCCAGAAGCCGACGACGGCTGCGATCGGCGAGGAGCCCGAGCAGCAGCGGCAGCCCGAGCAGCCCGCCGGACCGTCCACCGGCGCCGCTTCCACCCGTCCCGACGTCAACGATGACGACACCGACGGCGCGGTGCGACAGCAGCCCGCTCAGGCGATGAACGACGCGGCGGACCCGCGCGAGACCCAAACGCGCGAGGTCGTCGACGAGGACGAGCCCGAGGAGAACCAAACGCGATCTCAGACTCAGACTCAGCCTCAACAGTCGAACCCCTCATCCGACGCCGAGGAAACGGACGAGGACGCCGCCGCGTCCTCGAACTCGAACGTCTCGGCGGAGAACATGACCGCGACGGCCGAACCGAAGTCGGAGCCCACGAGCGACGACGAAGGGTCCGCGATGAAGGCCCCCGACGGAGCGAACGCCGAGGTCACCGCGAATGTCACCGCCCAATCGAAGCAAACGCCCGCTGACACGAACGCATCCGCCGAAGTCATCGACGCGGTCCAAGACGCCCCCGTCACGCCGGTGCGATCCAACAACGCGTCCGCCACCGCCGCCACGAAGGACGACGACGGCGGCATCGACGTCGTCGTCGAGCCCCGCGGCGGCATGAGCGACGCGCCCGAGGCGGTTCGCTACTCCGACGAGCTCCTGGACGAAGATGACAAGAACGACGACGAACAGATGCAGACTGAGCAGCAGACTGAGCAGCAGCAGCAGCAGCAGACCGAGCAGCAGATCGAGCAGCAGCGGACTCCCATGACCGGTACGTCCGAACCCGAGGAAAAGAAGTCGAGCGTCGTGACGGAGAAGGC